>Ga0137398_10000068_pt1 | contig 27854 bp, 24 predicted proteins | sample czorhiz216metaG_FD_106659 | JGI IMG/M metagenome (GOLD analysis project Ga0137398, IMG submission 106659) | Vadose zone soil microbial communities from Angelo Coast Range Reserve, California, USA - czorhiz2.16 metaG | ecosystem: Environmental > Terrestrial > Soil > Vadose zone | place: USA...
ACGATCGATCGGAATGCCTTATTTCATTTACGGGGAAAAAGATCCGCCAGTACCCTTTTGCCCACGGCTCGACGTCGCTGGGGATTTGTCTCGAGAATGAGACGGTGCGGAAGACCACGATCGAGTTCATGGAAAAAATCGGCTACAAAGGACTCCTGGACATTGGTTACCGGTACGACGCACGCGACGGTCTCTACAAGGTCCTGGATATCAACCCCCGAATCGGTTCCACCTTTCGACTCTTTGTCGCAGAAAACGGGATCGATGTTGCGCGGGCGATGTACCTGGATTTGACCGGCCAACCTGTGATTCCAGGCGCCCCCCGAGAGGGCCGCAAATGGCTTGTTGAAGATCAGGACCTGATTTCCAGCCTTAGATACCACCGCGAAGGAACCTTAACCTTCAAGCAGTGGATCGATTCCTTTCAAGGAGTAGAGGAAACGGCGTTCTACGCCTCCGACGATCTATACCCGTGCATCACCCGGGCCATGGCGCTTTGTGGCGAGGCGTTCAAGAAACTCCGTCGTGCGAGCGCGTGATATCGACGTTTACCCGAGCAGCTTCAATTTGTAGCACTCGATCGTTCTTGGCTACTTTACATATTGTGAAGTAGTATCGGGCAGTGCGCATCGTGACGCGTAAGCATCTGATCGAGGCCCTGCAGGAGCATCCAGATGCTGCGAATGAGATAAAGGCCTGGGTCGTGATAGTCGAAGGCGTCCGGTGGCACAATTCTGCGGAAGTTCGGCTCATCTTTCGGTTCCTCCTTGAACGGCAAGGCCTTACGCAACGTGAGTTGACGCCAGAATTCGGATCGGAAAGCGCCGTTTCGATGTTTCTCGCAGGACAGCGGAAGCTCACGCTAGAGCAGGTCCGCAAATTGAGCTTACGATTCAAACTTCCTGCTGACGTTTTCATCCGGAGCCAATAGGGAGTCGGTGTCGAGCCCGATCATCGACGCGTCGTGGGCCTCGCGACGCGAGCGGCACCTTCAATGGCCTCAGTCATCTCACGATCGTCAACGGCCGCCGGCGCCTGGATTTGATGATGCCCCGTAGGGACGATGCAGAGAGTTTCGGGAGCAGGATCACACTGCCATCGGGATGCACGAAGAATTTGACCCGGTCTCCCGGTTGCAACCCCAGATGCGCACGAAATGGCCTTCGGGATCGTCACCTGCCTTTTCAACGGTGATCGCAGGCCACTGGGACCTCCATTACAAGTACGCAAATGTAATACCATAGCTTAGAACGAACCTGAAGGAGGAGTTGCCCTTTTCTTCACTTCCTATTCGGGATCCTCGCCGAGCCCAGCAGAATCAGACTTCTTCGGTGCCTCTTCAATTTTTACGGAGCGCAAGTACTTCACTCTGTCCACGTCCTTCTCCAATTCCAGTGCGCGGTCATGCCCGCGTTATCCTGAGCGTGGATAATAGTGATTCGCCCTTGGCGTTGCGAACATTAGGAGAAGACGCCGCTGGCACGTCGCTCATAGGCGAGGGCCTCGAGAATCTTCTCTGAGGAAAGATTGCTCTCCGCCGGGAGCATCAGCTTCGGCCGGAGGCGACGGAAAACCTCCTCGGCCATTTTGAAACGCACGCCAACTTCGAGGGCGGAGCGACGGCTGAGAAAGGAATCAATAAGGGCGCATTCCTCCGCTGAGAGTCGATCGGCGCCGAGAGGACCGAAGGGCGGGGAAACGGGGGCGGGAGTATTTTCCCAAGCAGGCTTCAGATCGCTGAGAGAAGTTTCCCGAACAACCAACGAACCAACCACGAGGTCGCCCAGCCGCTTGTTCCCTTTGGTGAGAAAAGCGCTGACCACACCCACCGCGTAGAACAGGGGCAGCCAGTCCACGATGCGCATCAAGTTGCGGCCAATGGTCTCCGCAGGTGTGAGTGGGCGGCCGGAATCCTTTATTACCCGTATGCCCGCTTTCCGCTTGCCTGGAGTTTGCCCGTTCCAGAGAATCTCGAACAGTGGGTAGTAGCCGAAATAGAGAAAAAAGTAGGCCAGTACCAGGATGGCACCACCCCATATGCCGGCCCTCGGGGCCACCGTGGTCATTCCTATGATGGCCATAGAGCCGCCTATACCGACGATGATGCCCACCAGAAACTGAATCAGAGTGTCGTAGGCGATCGCAAGGAAACGGCTGCCGATTCCGGCAACTGCGAAATCAAGCGCGGTTTGCTCCGGCGTCTGGATGGTAAGCTTGTCGGCAGACGAGCCGAAGGATAAGCCGGCGCCAGTCGGGTCCGAGGACATGATATCCAATCGTTGGCTAGAGAAACGCAAACCCTATTGGGCACGCCTCGAACAACTGGTACAACGGTCTAGCCGGGGCGTCGCCACACTCAGCCACAGTGAACTGCAGGAACTAGGCCTATTGTATCGCCAAACGGCTTCTGATCTTGCGTCCGCGCGCGAAGATGTGACCACCAGGCAACTCGCCACCTATTTAAACCAACTGCTCGGCCGGTGCCACAATCTGATCTACCTGGGACACAAACCCAAGGTCAGCGGAATGGTGCGCTTCTATCGCGACACCTACCCGCAGCTGTTTCGCGAAACCCTGCCACAGACATTGCTGGCGCTGGCCATTTTCGCGGCTGCCGGAATCGTCGCGTGGGTAGTCACTTGGCATGATCCGGCATTTGCCTATCGCCTTCTGGGCCCCCGCATGATGGAGACTATCGAACAGCGCAAGATGTGGACCGAATCCATAGTCACGGTCAAACCGATGGCTTCCTCAAGCATCATGACCAACAATCTCTCGGTGGCCTTCAGCACGTTCGCCATGGGTATCAGCGCGGGGGTTGGAACGATCTGGATGATGGCGCTAAATGGTCTGCTGATCGGAGTGATCGGAGCAGCCACCTGGAAAGCCGGAATGGCGTTGCAGCTGTGGAGTTTTGTTGCTCCTCACGGGGTTTTGGAGCTGCCGGCAATTTTTATTGCCGGCGGGTCAGGGCTCGAAATAGCCCGGGGGTTGTTGTTTCCAGGTTTACTGCCGCGAAAGGTATCCCTTGTCCGGGCGGGTGGCCGGGCGGCGCAACTGTTACTGGGCACGATTCCCATGCTTGTGGTGGCCGGCTTGATTGAAGGATTCTTTTCGCCAAGTGCCGCGCCGGTAGCCATGAAATTCAGCCTCGCCGCGGTGTTGTTGCTCGCTTTACTGGCATACCTGTTCCGCTTAGGGACGCCGGGGAGCGCGGTGGTCACAGCAGATTCCGCTCCTTGATGTCCAGATACTGATTCACAATCGAAGAGGCCAGCAGGTCCGGCACCAGTTCGAAGGCAAAAACCCCGCGCTGCCGGAGTCCGCCTAACAGCAGATCCCGTCGATGGGCAATTTCAAGAGCCGCCGCGTGACGATACATTTCCTCAGGAGTTCGAGGGGCAGTTTCGGCAACCAAGGCCAGGTCCGGCTGACTGACTGCGGCGAATACCACCAGATGTCGCTTGGTCATTTGCAACGCATATTCAATCACTTCCGGGGTAGTCGGCGTTTCTGCAAAATCGGTGATCCAGACCACCAGGCTTCGCCGGCTTTGCTCCGTCAGCAGGACACGCACGGCGCGCGAATGGTCGGCCTCAGAAGCTTCGCCCTTAACCAGCGCCAGACAGTCGACAATGTTACGCAGGTGCTGCGGCCCTCGGCCCGCGGCGACATTGTGCTGGATGGTGCGCCCGTAGGCCAGCAGACCCACGCGATCGCCGCACTGTATAGCTACCTGGGCGAGCGAAACAGCCGCATTGACCGCATAGTCTAGCTTCGCCAGAAGAAGATCGCCGTGCTCCTGGCGAACTTCCGCACGAGACAATCGGCCGGCATCGAGAACGATCCACACCGGCTGACTCCGCTCAATTTCGAAAATACGGGTGGTCAGTTGATGGCGCCGCGCCGTCGCCGTCCAGCAGATGTCGCGGAATTCATCTCCCGCCCGGTACTCGCGCAGGCTTTCAAATTCTCGGCCGCGGCCGCGCTGCCTGCGGCGCCTCTTCTCCATCTCCACCTGGCGACTCCGGATCAGATAAAGAGCTTGCTGCCGAGCTTGCTCGAGGTCAGGGAGAACCCGGACGTTCTGCGAAATCTCTACCGCGGCCCAGCGCTCCGCAAACCCAAGCTTGCTTTGATATCGCAGATAAAGGCGGCCCAGTCGGACGTCGCCTCGTTCCCGCGGAAGAATCTTGTAGCGCCCGGCCGCCTGCTGTCCCGCCGGAACCATGAGGGTAAGGGCCGGCGGCGCTGCTCGAAAAGACGCGGGTGTTTCATCGACCAAAGCACAACGGATGGCGGCGCTACTGAAATTATCGATGGTCAGCGCAACTTCGGACGGAGTTGCAAGTGACGGCGGGTGTTCCCAACTGCGGCGCCCTTCCAACTCGTGCGCATGGGGCAGGCGAACGAGGTCGGTTAGAAAGGCCAGAAAAACCAGCACATCCCAAAGAATCAGCGCGGCGATGAGCCGCGCTGACCACCAGGCCGGAACCAGCCACAGAAATCCGAGCAGCAGGGCAACGAAGAATCGCGGGCCAAAACCAAATGACCAGCGCCCCTGGGGTCGCCCCCGAGCGGTTACTTCCGCGGGCACCAGCGGCCGCGGCGAACTCATGAGCAGTTCCTTATTCCGCGCATGTTACTTCGGGACTTCCACGGCAGCGATAACCTGTGTGATGACCTGATCGGCAGTAAGTCCTTCGAGGTCGGCTTCAGGCTTCAGGAGAATGCGATGCCGAAGCACCGGCAGCGCGGCAGCTTTAACGTCGTCGGGCAGGAGGAAATCGCGACCGTCCATTCCCGCGAGGGCGCGGGCCACGAAAAACAAGCCCACGATAGCCCGCGGGCTGCCGCCGAGCGAAATAGCGGGCCAATCGCGCGTTCGCCGCACCAAGGAAACTACATAGGAATGAAGCGCCGGCTCGACCCGGACGCTCTCGATCTCCCGCCGGGCCGCGGGGAGAAGCGACGCATCGATAGGCTCCAAGGCAATTTTGTCCAGGCGCCGCGGATCGAAGCCATTTTCGTATTGCTTCAGGATTTGCATTTCCTCCGCGGCGGAAGGATAAGTAACTCGAATCTTTAGCAGAAAGCGATCGAGTTGCGCTTCAGGAAGAGGATAGGTGCCTTCAAACTCGATGGGGTTCTGGGTGGCCAGCACGGTAAAGTTTTCTGACAGCGCATAACCCGTGCCGTCGATGGTCACCTGGCGTTCCTCCATCGCTTCAAGGAGCGCCGCTTGCGTGCGCGGCGAGGTTCGGTTGATTTCATCAACGAGAAGCAGGTCGGTGAAGATTGGCCCGCGATGGAAGCTGAAACTGTTGGTGGTCAAATTGAAGACGTTGGTTCCGGTGACGTCGGCCGGCATGAGATCGGCGGTACATTGAACGCGCTGGAAGCCGAGGCCACAGAGACGTGCCAGAGACTTGACGGCCAGCGTTTTGGCCAGGCCCGGAACACCCTCGATGACCGCATGCCCGCCGCACACGAGCACCAGCAACAGCTGATTGACGACGTCCTGCTGGCCAACGATTATCTTTGAAAGTCTAGAACGTACTTGAGCTGCGAGCGCGGAAAGGTGGGGCACGATTAAGTTTTCTCCCGTTGGAATTGGGCTCGAACACCGAGCCTGGCTGCAAAGTTCCCCAAATTCTTGACCAGCTCCAATGCCTCGCGGGGGCGGAGCGTGGCCCCTTGCGTAGCCATCTCGGCGCGGCGCAGCGACTCGCCGAGCGTAGACTCCTTCCATCCCAGGCGTTGTTCTGCGGCTAGCGCCAACTGAGCGTTGGAGACGTCTCGGGCGAATCCAAGTTGCCGCACCAGCAGGGAGCGCAATCGCAGATAAGATATGGAGATTGCCGAGGATGTCGCGCCCGCGCGCTCATACAACCCACCCAGGGTTTCGACGAACTCCAGGGGAGACAGCCGCGAAACCTCGGCCGGGACGTAGATGGGACCATTCCGTCTGCTGAAGGTGAAGAGCACGGCAGCCGCCAACAGGCCAATTTGCAAAACACCCCAAGCGAGAGAGGTTTTCCCTACGTAGCTCCAGAGCGAGCTGCGCTCGCCGTGGAAATATTCGTCCCAGTAGATGGTGTAGGGTTCGTCCCGAGACCAGTTCCCGACAGCAGCGAGAAAGAAAACAAGATTATCGTCGCGGCTGATGCCGGCATTAGTGAGCGGTGTCGAGCCTGCGCACCAGACGATTTGACCATCACCGACGAGCCAACTCACAACTGCCGGCGAGCCAGGATCGCCATAGATAGATAGCTCCGAGGCACCGAGGTGGCGCCAGTAGGCCTGCGGCTCGAGAGTGACGCGCTCGGCCCCGTGCGAGAGCACCGAGGGAATGTTCGGTAGGAATGTTTTCCAGGCCGGGTCCGCGCGCTCTGGAGAAACATTGGCATCGGGAAAATAACTCTGGATATTGGCGCCGGTAAACAGGACGTGCCCACCTCCCTCGACAAGCGCCGCAAGGGCCCTGCGCTCATTGGCGCTCGGTGGCTGGCTCGGCTCGGCGAGGATCAGCAGAATATTACGGGCATCGGTGCCGAGTTCGGTGGGTGGATTCTCCCAGCGACGGACCGGATAGTTCAGTTTCGCGAGCAATCGGTAGGCGGCTTCAGCGCCGCGCGAACTTGCGGAGTACGTCGAAGGAACCGGCGAATTGAATCTTTCAGCGGGAGGAGCAAGAACTACGCTGGCGGTCAGCAACACCAGGAGAAGGCCGCCGCCGATCGTCAGCAACTTTCGGTCGGATGCGGCTATTCCAGTTGGCATCCCAGCGCCTCCAGTTGCCGCAGCGTGTCTTGAAAGTCGTCGGCGCCCGCGCCGCGATTGGCATACCAGATTCTTTCTAAACGCGTTGTCAACGCCGCGAGGGGTTCGCGATAAGCTGGCGTCGATGGGCTCCCTTCGGCTGAGGGCTCTGAAGCGATGCGGAGATATTCGCGGGGGGTCCTGGTGCGGTCTCTGCGGACGACGCCGGTCTCTTCCAATCGTGAAATCCCAGCCCAGTAGCCGGAATGAACAGCTTCGCGGAAATCGTTGCGGTTAGCTGCCTCCCACGCGGAGCGCATCCATTCCTGCCATGTCCGCGCAGCCCCTACGACCTCACTCGGAGGCAAGGAATCCATGCGGTCCCTGCCCATCATAAAGCGAAATAGCCAGAGCGCGATGAATCCCACTCCTAAGACCATCGCGAGCCAGAACAGGATCTGCCCGCCGATGGGATAACGCGCGAATCCACCGAAAATCCGCAGCAGCAATCGTTCGACCCAGGCGGCCAGGCGTCCGCGAAAGAGGTCCCAGGCGCTCGGCGGCCCTATGCCGGCAAATTCAGCTCCCGCTAGAATTTGCGCGAGCTCTGCCTGGGCGTTCCAAGGACTGCCGGCGCGGAGTGCAGTGTAGCCTTCCATCTCCATGGCCATATGATCCACCCAGGCTTTGGCTGGGCCGGCCGGGCCCCGACTGAGCTCGTCCCGTAGGAATTCACTCGAAATGGAATAGCTGCGTTCCGGGGTCGAAACGTTCCACTGCTTAGGGAGCGAATCCCGCAGTGCTGCCATTTCCTCTCGGGAGGGATTATGCCCGAGCTGGTCCGACAGCCGATGAAGGGTGGCTGCGAAAGAGGGCACATCGTACGCTGCGGTGCGGGAAGCTGGTGCCTCCTGAGCGTCCGTCCGCGAATGGCCGCATGCCCACCAGAGTTGCTGGCTATACAGCAGGAGCAGAGCACAGAGCAGGAATCGCTTCATCGGCACCTTGCGGTCCCTCGGCTGGTTGACCTCGCGAATCTCAGGCAAGCATGGATGGAACGGTTGAAGTTCCCGAAGGCACATGGCCGCTCGGATTCATCATGAGTTGCAGATCAAACGCTTCCTTACGGACGCGCAGGTCGTAGTAGAAAATGGAAGTGGCGATCAACAGGAATGGGCCCACAAGAATTCCCGCAAGAAAATTCCCCACCTGCAGGAGGCCCATCGAAAGACGCAGCATGCCCGGATCCTTTGCGGAGAGAGCCAGCAGAACACCGAAGGGCATCATGAAAAGAAATGCGGTGACGTACAGCAGAACGAAGTACAAAAGGTAAATTAGAAACGCTCGTCCAGCATTATCTTTGGTCAGTCGAAAACTGCGCTCGAGCGACTCACGCGGGCCGAGATCCTCGAGCAAGGCCGCAGGCACGCAGGTGATCAGCCGGCAGGCCACGTAGATACCGGGGATAAGCAGGAAGATCGCCGCGCCCATGACGGCTAAACCGTTCAGCGCCGATACGCCGAACAGATTCGCAAGCTGCCCCCAAACACGGCGAAGCGACGCGCCGATGGTGGTGGTGCGACCGAGGTAGAGTTCAGAGACCGCGTAGATGGTCCCACCCTGCGAAAAAAGATACGCCAACATGTACACCACTACACCGACCAGCAGTCCGACAATGCCAAACGCCAACAAACCTCCGGTGCCGCTGGTCTGGAGTTGTGTGGCAAAGGGCGGCTTGGTAGCCGCCTGCGGCGTCTTCATCAGCAATACCTGCCCCAGATTGAGGGCCAGAATCAGAAGGTGCGGGAGCCCGGTGATGCCGATAAAGAGGATAAAATGCCGGCGATAGAGGGAAAACGTTCGATCGAGGATTTCGCCAAGCGACAATGGACGCAGACCTAGTTCCGCCATCGAGACCTCCCCTTTTATGGATTGACGTTTGCTGAGGTCGTACTTTACCAAATACTAGGCGACAAGACGACTTCTGTCTGGATCCTTATTGCCGAAGATCTAACTACCTCTGAACACCCTAAAAGTGCTCCCAAGCAACGTTCAAAAGCCTCCCAACGGATTGGTTTTTTCCTCTGCGGTCGCGTAGACTGACCCGTTTTTCATCCTTGTAGCAACACGAAGGAGAGCGGCCATGCCTGTTCGCCTGCCCACCATTGAGCAGCTTCTCGAGATTGCCGGATCATTCGGCATGACCCTGAGTTCAGAAGACGCGGCCAGTTTTCGGGGCCTGATGGCCGGGTCGATTGCCGCCTACAACCGCCTGGACGAGCTTCCCGAACCTAAGCTCCCGGTGAAGTATCCCCGCTCGTCCGGGTATCGTCCGGGCGCGGAAGAGAATCGCTGGAACGCGTGGTACTACAAAACAGATATCCGCGGGTCTCAGAAGGGATTGCTTTCCGGACAGAAGGTGGCCATCAAGGACAACCTCTGCGTCGCCGGAGTGCCGATGATGAACGGCTCACGGACGCTCGAAGGTTATGTGCCGGATATGGACGCCACGGTGGTAACGCGCATCCTCGACCACGGTGGGACGGTCGCGGGCAAAGCAGCTTGCGAAGACCTATGCTTCTCCGCGGGCAGCCATACCTGCGCCACCGGGCCGATCCGCAACCCGCACAATCCGGAGCACAGCACCGGCGGCTCTTCAGGCGGAAGCGCCGCGCTGGTAGCCGCGGGCGAAGTGGAGATGGCGCTCGGAGGGGATCAAGGAGGCTCGATCCGCACACCTTCCTGCTGGTGCGGCGTCTATGGCCTCAAACCGACCTGGGGGTTGGTGCCTATGACCGGAGGCATGCCGATTTCCTATTCCGTCGATCATTGCGGCCCGATCTCGAACAGCGTGGAAAACGTGGCGCGACTCCTGACCGCCATCGCGGGAGCTGACGGCTATGACCCGCGCACCATAAACGCCCGGACCGGCGATTATATGGGGGCACTTGGTAAGGGCGCCAAGGGATTGAAAATTGCCGTATTGCGCGAGGGATTCGGCCATCCTACCAACGATCCCCGCACGGCAGCTACGGACAGGAAGGTTCGCGCGGCGGTTGACGAATTCGAAGGGTTGGGAGCGACCGTCCGGGAGGTTTCCGTGCCGCTGCATTACGATGGACCGAGCATCTGGACCGGAGTGATTGTCGAAGGCGCCGCGGAGATGATGATCAAAGGCTATGCCATGGGCAACAACTGGATGGGGTACTACACCACCTCTTTGCAGCAAGCGTTTGCAGAGGGCTGGACGTCCCGGCCCAACGAGGTGTCCGAAACCGTAAAACTGGTGCTGCTGCTAGGCGACTACATGCATCGCTACTATCACAATCGCTACCACGCCAAGGCGCAAAACATCCGCGTATTGCTGCGCAACGCTTACGACGAAGTGCTCAAGAATTACGACCTGATGGTGATGCCCACAATTCCCTTTCCGGCGACGCGTATTCCTCCCCCGAATGCTTCCCGCGAAATCTATGTGGATGCCGCACTCAACATGCAGCAAAACACGTGTCCGTTCGATGTGTCCGGGCACCCGGCCCTCACCATTCCTTGCGGTAAAGTGGACGGACTGCCTATCGGCATGATGCTGGTGGGCAAACACTTTGATGAGACCACGCTGATTGCCGCCGGCAAAGCGTTCGAAGAGGCCATCGATTGGCAAAAACGATGACCGCGGAAGTAATGGCGAACGCAGGTCGGCGGTAGCGGGATTCGCCGGAACGTGGATGCGCCGCGATGTGCGAGGCAGAGGAATGGCAACAACAGGGCCGCAACCGATTGTCTCGAGCTTGCTCGGAGATGTCGTCGCTCGGCAGGCCGCGCAGTACCCTGAAAAAGATGCGGTGGTCTACCCGGAATTGGGATTGCGCTGGTCGTTTCGGGAGTTGGAAGAGCGCGCAGAACGTTGCGCGCGGGGACTGGCGAGGCTCGGCATCGGCAAAGGAGAGCGGGTCGCGCTGTGGTCTACGAACCTGCCGGAGTGGGTGGTGCTGTTCTTTGGGCTGGCCAAAATCGGAGCGGTCATGGTCACCGTGAATACGCTGCTGCGCAAGCAGGAAGTGGAGTATCTGCTGTCGCAATCAGAATGCTCGACGCTGATCCTCAGCCAGGGATTTCGCGATACGGATTATGTCGAAACAGTTTATGAGATCGCGCCGGAGTTGTCGAGCCACAGAAGCGGAACCAGACTGGACTGCCCTAAACTTCCCTTCCTGCGCAACGTCGTTTTTCTCGGAGCGGCGGCGCCTGCGGGCATGATCACGTTCGAGGAAGTTCAGGAGCTCGGAGCGTGCGCGCCGGATGCTGTCCCGGTCCGCGCTGTTCTCGATATCCACGAGGTGATCAACATCCAGTACACGTCGGGCACGACCGGGTTTCCCAAAGGCGCCATGCTGTCGCATCACAATATTGTTCACAACGGGCACTGGATCGGGCACACGCAGCGATTTTCCGCGGAAGACCGCGTATGCCTTCCCGTTCCCTTCTTCCATTGTTTTGGGTGCGTGCTGGGAATACTGGGCGCATTTACCTGGGGCGCGGCCATCGTCCCGCTTACTTCGTTTGATCCCGAAAAGGTCTTGCACGCGGTGGCTAGCGAACGCTGCACGGTTCTCTACGGCGTGCCCACCATGTACATCGCAGAATTGGAGCATCCTTCGTTTAACAAGTATGACTTGACGAGCCTGCGCACCGGAATCATGTCCGGCGCACCGTGCCCGGAGTCGCTGATGAGAAAGGTGATTCACGACATGCATTTACCGGAGATCACCATTGCCTATGGACTCACGGAAGCCTCGCCGGTGGTGACCATGACGGCGATTGATGACAACATGGCCCGCCGAACGAAAACGGTGGGCAAACCACTTCCCGGCGCGGAGTTGAAGATAGTAGACCCGACGACCGACGAAGCCGTGCCTCCGGGCCAGGCGGGGGAACTGTGGGTCCGAGGCTATCTGGTGATGCGTGGTTATTACAGCAAGCCCGAGGCCACACGCGAAGCCATCACCGAGGACGGCTGGCTGCGCACCGGCGACCTTGCTTCCGAGGACGAAGACGGATACATCACCATCCGCGGACGGAGGAAAGAGATGATCATTCGCGGTGGAGAAAACGTTTACCCAAGGGAGGTCGAGGAATTCCTGAGGAGCCATACGAAAATCAGCGACGTGGCCGTCTACGGAGTGCCACACCGGAAACTTGGAGAAGAAGTGGCCGCAGCCATTCGCCTGAAACCAGGAGCCTCGGCTAGCCCTGAAGAGATCATCGCGTTTTGCCGGGGACAGATTGCCTCATTCAAGATTCCCCGGCACATCCAGTTCGTCACGGAGTTTCCGCAGACGGCCAGCGGCAAGCTGCAGAAGTATAAGTTGCAGGCCCGGGCATTCGAGGACTTTCCGTCTCTTAGGGACAGCCCGCGGCCGGACGGGAGCAGCTTGTGAAGACTCTAGGGCGTCTTACGCTGACCGTTTTTGCCATCACTTTTTTGGGCGGGACAGCTCTTGCGCAGGCTCCCGCCGAGCATAAGACCCGGCATATTATTTTCGTGATGACCGACGGATTGCGTTGGCAGGAAGTTTTTGGCGGCGCAGACGCCGCGCTCGTGAACAAGAAGAATGGGAAGGTGGCAAAGGAAGCAGCGCTCCGGACGGCGTATTGGCGGGAGACGCCCGAGGCGCGGCGTGAGGCGCTCATGCCATTTCTCTGGACGGTCGTGGCCAAGCAGGGACAGATTTTCGGCAACCGCGACAAAGGCTCGGACGCCTATGTCACTAACGGAATGTTCTTTTCCTATCCGGGATACAACGAGACGCTGTGCGGCTTTGCCGACCCGCGGATCAAAAGCAACGACAAGGTACCCAATCCGAACGTAACGGTGCTCGAGTGGTTGACCAAGCGTCCGGGATTTCAGGGTGAAGTCGCAGTGTTCGGCGCCTGGGACGTGATTGGGTCGGTGTTCAACCCGGAGCGCTCGAAACTCGTTGCGAACGCGGGGTGGGATGCGTTTACGGGTATGCCGGAAACCCCGAAATTGGAATTGCTGAATCGTCTGAAGGCGGAGACGCCGCGCGTGTGGGACGACGAACCTTTTGACGCACTTCCCTTCTACACGGCGGTTGAATATTTGAAGGCCAAGAAGCCGAAGATTTTGTACCTCTCGCTCGGAGAAACAGATGATTGGGCGCACGCCGGGCTGTATGCGGCGTATCTCGACTCAGCGCACCGCGTAGACGCATATGTGAAGGCCTTTTGGGAACTGACGCAATCGATGCCCGAATACCGCGGCAACACCACCTTGATTTTTTCTCCCGATCACGGCCGGGGCCAAGCGCCGCGGAAGTGGAAGGATCACGGACAAAAAATCCCGGACTCGAAATACATCTGGATGGCATTTCTTGGGCCGGATACGGCGGGACAGGGAGAGCGAACCAACGTCCGCGCTGTGACCGAGAATCAGATTGCCGCGACACTGGCGGCATTTCTGGGCGAAGACTATGTTGCCGAGGTGCCCGAGGCTGCCAAGCCCATTACCGATGTACTCCCGCACTGAGATCTCGGAGCGGCTACCTTAAAGAAGAACCCCTACCTCGATTGGCCGAAATGCCTTTGATCTGAGGGAATGCGGTACCTCTGGCGGGTCCGGACCCCTCCGGGCACGTCGATTTCAGGGCCCTGTTCGGGGGCAACCCCTTAGACCCGATTCTGTACCGGAGTACAGGTAGCATCCCGTAGTGGCCCGTAGGACAATTTCGGCATCCTGAACGGCGCAGTTCGGGGACATCAAGTCCGTCATGGTTTCATCGTGATGTATTTTGCGCGACTCTGGTCCGGCACTTTTCTTCCTCATTCGTTTTCACGCTCATCCCGGTAAGCCCCGGCTGGACAGTTCTGCTACTGAGGCATAAAGGGGTATCGCATTCCTAAAGAGGAAGCGGCGAGCTCCGTCCAAGGTGTGGTCCTCAGCGGTCGCGCATGGTGTGCAAAAAATAAAAGTCGAGGGGGAAAACGCATGAATTTACGCAGTCTTGTTTCTATCGCAATTCTGGGTGCTGTTTCGTTACTCGGAGCGACATCCGCAAATGCCAAGGTGTTCTACGTATCACAGGCTTCTAGAAATACTACCGGTGGCACTACCGGATGCGGCGCCGCACTTTCCGTAGCGTGGTTTAACACCCCTTCCAGTTGGGGGACGGCTTCGCACCAGATCAGCGCGGGCACCACGGTATTTCTTTGCGGGGTATTCCGCGGAACGCCCGGGGAGCGACTCCTGACGGCCCTGGGGAGCGGCGCGGCCGGAGAACCGATCACCATCAAGTTCATGCCCGGGGCAGTTCTGACCTCCCCGTATTGGTCGGCGTTAGGGGCTATCAACATCGACTACCGCAGCTACATCGTGGTGGACGGGGGCACCAATGGCATTATCGAGGATAGCGCCAACGGAACGGGCCGGGCTTACCATCAGACTTCCGTGGGCGTACATGCCACCAGATGCACCTCGTGCACGGTCGAGAACTTGACCATCCAGAATCTTTATGTGCGCACATCAGCGTCCGATTATGCGCCGACAGCGAGCAACAACTGCGTCTTCTGGCACTTCTCCAATCATATGACCGTAAATCACATCACCTGCCATGATGCCACTTGGGCCGTTGCCGGCGATGGGAACAACTTCACCCTCGAATACTCCAACATCTACCACGTGGATCACGGCGTGGCTTCTGACGCCGTGGGCATCGCGTCGGGCTACAGCATTCATAACAATCACTTCCACGATTTCGCGAATTGGGATTCATCACTGAACCGCTATCACCACGACGGAATCCATCTCTGGGGCCAGTTGGGCGGCCGGATCACGAGCGGCGCTATTTACAACAACACCTTCGATGGCGATTTCGGCTACAACGTCACCGCGCAGATCTTTCTCCAGGATTCGGTGCAGCACGTAGCGGTATACAACAACGTTTTCGTGGCGCCGCAAACGCGGGTGATGCGCTCCCTGTGGTTTTACGCCGTCTCCACCAGCCTGCCTGGCGGGCCAGCGACGGGAAATTCCGCTTACAACAATTCCATCAACGCCGGCAATCACCGCGGCGGTAGCTCACTGATGGCCACCAATCAATTCCTGTTTACGGCGGTTAACAACATCCTATCCGGCGGAAACTCGGACATCGCCCTTGCGGGGGGCGGTTCGCGAACCGCTACGGGGATAAACCACAACGTGTACCGCGACTTGTTTGCGGAATTCGGCGTCAGCAACACCTTTACGCTGCCCGGCAAGACTTACCACTATCTGGCCGCATGGCGGAGCGCCTGCCGATGCGACTGGAACTCCACGCTCGTGACCGGGGCTCAGACGACGGCTTTCTCCGCTACGACCGGGATTGATACCGTCACCGCCACGGCAGGAGTTGACTCCGTAGAAAGTATGCCCGATGCGGTAAACACCAGCGTAACCACGACGGACGCCGCAGCAGATCCAACGCTGCAGTTTCTGAGTTCCACGGGGGTCGGAAGTGGCCTGAACCTGACCGATGTCGCTACCGGTGAATTGGCGGGCTTGGCCTTGGACATGAACGGAGCGCCCCGGCCCACTAGCGGTCCTTGGAACCCCGGACCGTTCTAGAAGAAGCTGTTGGGCTAAGCTCCTTAAGAGAGTTGCTGGTCGAGGCTGCTGCCAGAAGGTAGCAGCCTCGATTTGTCTAGAATTAGTTGCCCCAGCTCGGTCGTGTCTCGATCGTGTCAAATTCCCTGCCCCGGTTAAGTTTTCCCCGCTCTTACGGTGTCGCGAGCTAACGGTGCAACAGGAATTGAGGAATTTGCGCCACGCCGCTTACGGATTTCACTGTATAGCCCTTTAAGGGGTCCCACCACTATTCTGAGCAGGCAAGCGAGACTTCCACAGGGCATGCAGACAGCTAAGCTTCACAAGAACGAGGCCGGAAGCGCGAGCAGGGATGAAATCCGGGCCACCTCGGAACGACCGCTCTCGGCCGGTTTCCGGCGCTCGGCGCGAGAATTTCCGGATCGTCCTGCGGTCCTAGTTGACGGAAAACAATTAACTTATGGGGAGTTACACGAGAGCGCCACGCGTGTGGCAGCTACGCTCGAGCGGCACGGAGGTAGTTCCGGGCTCTGCGGTGTTCTGGCCTATCGGAGCGCGGCCGCGTTTATGGGGGTTTTGGGATCGCTGCTCGCGGGAAAAGGGTATGTGCCTTTGAACCGGACCTTCCCGACGGAGCGAACGGTAGCGATGTTCGAGAGAGCGGAATGCGACAGCCTGGTGGTTGACCCGGGGTCTTTGCCTCAGCTTGAAAAACTACTGGATCGGGCCGAGAAGCGGGTGCTGGTGCTATTGCCTGAAGTTGAGGACGTTAGATCCCTCAAGCAGCGCTGGCCAAACCACTCCTTTACCGGGTCCCGCGATCTTGCGCTCGCGCGGGAGTGGCAAGAACCCCAGGCGCAACCCGACGGAATCGCTTATTTGCTGTTTACCTCCGGCAGCACCGGCGTTCCAAAAGGGGTGATGGTTTCAGAGCGAAATGTGACTTCCTTCCTCGATTATATGGTGGAGCGTTACGCGATAACCGAAGAGGACCGGCTGTCGCAGATGTTCGACATGACCTTCGACTTGTCGGTATTCGATATGTTCGTGGCCTGGGAGCGGGGCGCGTGCGTTTGCTGCCCTTCGCAGAAAACGCTGATCAAGCCCGGTAAGTTCATCCAGGATGCAGAATTGACGGTATGGTTTTCGGTACCGTCGGTGGCAGTGTTCATGAAGCAGCTGGGAATGCTGAAACCCGGGCAATACCCGCGGTTGCGGTGGAGTTTATTCTGCGGCGAACCTCTGCCGATTTCCTCAGCGAGCGCGTGGTTAGAGGCGGCACCCAATAGCATTCTCGAGAATTTGTATGGACCGACCGAGTTGACCATCGCGTGCACGCTGTACCGCTGGAATGCGTCGCGTTCCGCCGACGAAGCAGAGATGGGGATTGTTCCCATAGGCTTCCCCTATCCGGGTATGAAGGTGATGGTGGCGGATGAGAACCTGAATGAAGTTTCGCCCGGAAAAGAAGGCGAACTGCTGATGAACGGGCCGCAGATGTCTCTGGGCTACTGGAAAGATGCGGAGAAAACGGCAGCGGCTTTCCTAAGGCCGCCGGGAAAAACGGAGACTTACTATCGAACCGGCGACCGGGTACGGAGGCCGACAGGAGATCAGCCGCTCACGCATCTGGGACGCATCGACTTTCAAGTGAAGGTGCAGGGCCACCGCGTCGAATTGGGAGAGATTGAAGCCGTGGTACGCAAGCATTCTGGCTTTGACGGCGTGGTCGCCGTGGGCTGGCCGGTTACACCAAGCGGTTATGGCGGAATTGAAGTGTTCATCGAGGGTGCGGGCGACGGCAAAGACGGGCTGCGGAACGCGGTCGCGAATGAACTCCCGGAATACATGGTTCCAAAGAAGTTTCACTACATGAGCAGGCTGCCCCGGAATGTGAACGATAAGTTCGATCGCAAAGCGATGCTCAAAATGTTGCGAGAGGGAATATGAGCGCGACCAGCGCGAAAGATGTGCGGATGTTCCTCGAAAGTTATCTGACGGAAAAGCTGCGAGAGCAAGGGCGGGAAATGCCGGTGGACCTGCCTGACAATTGCGATCTTTTATTGACGGGCATAATCGATTCCGTAGGACTGCTGGAACTCATCGGTGCGGTACAGAAGTATTGCGAGCGGGAGATCGATTTCGAAGGGCTCGATCCGGAGTCGATGACCGTGCTGGGGCCATTTTGCCGCTACGTCTCAGAACAGATGGCTAGCAACGGAAGGAATTGATTCTGCGTTTGGCTCGCCATGGCGAGCAGCAGGGCTTAGCGGACCGGCCGGTTCTCTAACCAGCTTCTTGCAACCTTGCGGCGGGAACGGGCCTGGGCGGGTTGATGAACATGGTCTGAACGGGCTGCCGCCCTTTGACGAGAATGGCAAACCTGCAGACGACGGCGGCCAGAACCATCTTCGATCCGTAGGTAAGAAGCTCGAGGGCCGGCAGGTAAAAGCCACGCTCGAAGGCGCGCTTCGACCAATACAGGATAGGCCCACCGAGGAATGCGCAGCTCTGCAGAGGATATGCGCGGGCGCAAGGATACTCACGCTGCTTGATCTTCCGGATCATGCCGTGAAGTTCGCGAAGGAAGGGTATGACGTTGTGAATGGAGTTGTTGGCGTGCACGCGGTAAGAGGTTGCCGGGGGTGAGAGGATTTGAACAGCCCGGCCCAAGGAAGACACTTTGAGAAGGATATCGAAATCCTCCATGGGAAACATGTGGTTGGTCCAGCCATGCACATCGCGAAAGCCCTGCCTGTGAACGACGATAGCGCTGGCGCTCGGCCGATGGGGACGATCTTTCGCGAGGATCGTTTCATACCTGACGAATTTTATCTCCGCCGGGAATTCATGAGCACCCAATTGGGGAGTGGGGCCGTCAAACCACAGCAAGCTGCTGATGATGACCGGAACGGGGTCGGCGGAAACAACGCGCGCGTACACTTCAAGAGCCCAGGGCAGCAAGAGGTCATCACCATCGAGGAAAACCAGGTAGTCTCCGGTCGAGTTCTCCGCGCCGACATTTCTAGCGCGGGCGGCGCCAACATTTTTCGGGAGTTTCACCAAGCGGATGTCAGAAGTAAAGCGGTCCAAGGTTTCCGCGGAACCGTCGGTCGAGGCATCATCGACAACGACGACTTCTTTGTCGGAGAACGTCTGAGAGAGCGCAGAAGAGACCGCTTCGGCGATGAAGTGCACCTGATTGTGACAAGTTATGACGATACTGAATCGCGGCATCAGGCATCTGCTCCGACCGGGGCTTCGTTTGACGGCATTGGCCTGGGCAGCGCGTGCGCACAAACGGATATAGGGCTGGTATTAGTTTGACTATATATGGACCAAGTTGGTTGCACTCTTATTTGCGCGAGTTTTTAGTCCGGGAGTCGATCACGTCGTACGCTACAATATATTCGCCGCGGCTCATGGAGTTTTCGCTTGGTTGACGCTCCCGCACCTGCAAAGTCACCGAATCTGGAGATACAGGATTTTCGAGGAAACTTCGACGAAGTTTCCGAGTTAATTCAGAGCTCGTGGGCGGAAAACGCGCAGAAGCCACTGCTCTACTCCCCCGAATTCCTGGCCTCCTGTTTTGAATATCCAGGAGCCAGCTTTCGGCTGGCTCCCACAATCTACACGGGAAACAAACCCGTGGCGTTTATCGCCGGCTTTCCGCGCACGGTGCGCTATCGCGGGCGGGATTTGCGGATCATCGTGGCCTCTTTTCTCTCCGTGTCGGTGGGACAAAAGAACAAAGGGTACGGCGTGTTGTTGTGGAACGAGCTAGTCGGAAGGGCGCGAGCGGCCGGCTACGACGGAATGGTGAATTACTGCGTAGATGGGGAGGCCATGAACGGCATCATTCTGGGATGCTGCCGCATGCTGAAGCTCGCTACCGCGCGTTTTTATTCCACGCCTTATCAAATGCGGCTGCTTACGCAAAAACGCGCGTCTGAGGCGCACAGCGGGCGAAAAGAAGAGCGTGAGCAAGATGCGCTAGAGAATTTTCTTGAAGGCGTTCGTCCGATCGTGGACGAGACACCGCTGGCACGTGTCTGGAGCAGAGAGGAAGCTGCTTGGCAATTGAAGCGCTACGGGTCGATTGTGGCGCAGCATAGCGCGGGGTCGAGGCGAGGGATCGTCACCGGCTACCTGATGGAAATTGCCAACGCACAGCGCACGCGATGTTTGCTGATCGAAGATTTGCTGTGGGGCACCTTGGCCGCGCCGGAGCGCGAGACATTGCTGCACCAATTTCTCGATCGAGGGATCTCGGCAGGCGCGCAAATGGCCATCGTGCCGGTTCTGAACTATGCGGACCTGGCGCCGCTGCGTGCGGCACGCTTCCGGAGTTCGCCGCGGCTGGTACACGGTTACCTGACGATATTCTCGGGTGAACCTCTGCCCGAAGAAGTGCCAGCGGCATACCTGGACATTTTTTGAGCCGCGGCGCGGCGTGGCAGATCGTCCGGAGGTGACACGCACCCAAGCAGCGCACAAGTGGAAGCCCGTGCCACAGAAGGCGGTGCGCAGCCGACTGACCCCTCCCGCGCATCTAAAATAGTGCCGCAGGCTGAATGCTGTCTGTGCATGGTGTGACCCGAAACTGACGCTTTACATGATGAAACGTGAGGAAACTCTGGCCAGCGGCATTCTTCAGTTGGCTTCCATTTTGTGCCATGCGCGACACCTAGAGATATCGTGAACCTGATCGAAGCCTTAGAAGTCCTCAAAGAGCCTGTCTCGCCCGATCGTCCGGCTATTCGCGTGGGGTTGGCCTGCGGATTTACACCCCTCCATCTCGAGACCTTTCTTGCCGCTCAGCTGCGCCAGCGAATGCCAGGACATGGAATAGAGGTTGTGCCCGGACTTTTCGGAGATTTGGCTGGGAATATCGAGCGGTTTCATGCGGCGCAGTGCGACGTTCTTGCCGCGGTCGTTGAGTGGCAGGATCTTGACCCGCGACTGGGCACGCGCAGCCTCGGCGGGTGGCGCACGGAAGATCTGCCGGACATCGAACGGAGCGTGGAGTTGAGCGTGTCGCGCCTCGAGCGCGCGCTGCGCACCTCATCCAGTCTGTTTCCGGTTTGCGTTTGCCTGCCCACGCTTCCACTACCTCCGCTTTTCACAACCTCGACGCGACAAGCGAGCACGCACGAATTGCAGCTGCGGAACTTTGTGACGGCATTCGCGGCGAGGATCGCCAAGGAACCCTTGGTGCGCGTCCTCAATCCGCAGCAGCTCGATGAACTTTCCGGTATGGCTAAACGATTTAACTTGCAATCCGAACTGACGGCAGGCTTCCCTTATCAGCTCGCGCATGCCAGCGCGATTGCGGAGTTGCTGGCCGCGCTGATTCAAAACCCGGCTCCGAGGAAAGGACTCATCACCGACCTGGATGATACGTTGTGGTCGGGGCTCCTTGGAGAGGTTGGTGTGGAGGGAATTTCCTGGGATCTCGACCGGCACAGCCATATGCACGGTGTTTATCAACAATTTCTCGGCTCTCTAGCCAGCGCTGGAGTGCTCGTCGGGGTGGCGAGCAAAAATGATCCCGCGCAGGTAGAGCAGGCCCTCGGACGGAAAGATCTGAACGTGGCCAAAGAGAAGCTCTTCCCTGTTGAAGCGCATTGGTCGGCTAAGTCGGAATCCGTGAGCCGCATCCTCGAAACGTGGAACATCGGTGCGGACGCCGTAGTCTTCGTCGACGACACCCCCATGGAAGTCGCGGAAGTAAAAGCGGCGTTCCCGGAGATGGAATGCCTAGCGTTCCCCCGCAGTGATCCGGGCGCCATCTGGAATTTGCTGAAGCAATTGCGCGATCTCTTTGGCAAGAGCGCCATCTCACCGGAGGACCGGATCCGGCTCGAGAGTATTCGCGCGGTAGGCGCTTTGCGCGAGGCGGTCAGCCATGATCGCGGCACGGTGGATGATTTTCTGCGAAGCGCCAATGCCGAGATTGAGTTCAACTTTGCCAAACAGCCGCGGGACAGCCGAGCGTTCGAGCTCGTCAACAAGACCAATCAGTTTAATCTCAACGGCAAACGCCTCACGGAAGCGGCTTGGCAGGATACTTTGAGCAACCCGTCGAGCTTTCTGCTGACCGTGAATTACGAAGACAAATACGGGCCGCTCGGACGGATCGCCGTACTGCTCGGCAGGATCGAGGAAAAGTCCGTGAGCGTCGACTCCTGGGTAATGAGCTGCCGTGCTTTTTCCCGGCGCATCGAACATCAGTGCTTGAAGCAGCTGTGCGAACGGTTTGCCGCGGCGGAGATCGTTCTTGATTACCAAGCCACACCTCGGAACGGCCCGCTGCAGGAATTTCTTGCCGCCGTAGCGGGAGGTCCATTGACCGCGCCGCTACGAATCTCGCGGAACGATTTTCTCGGGAAATGTCCCGCGCTACATCATCGGGTGAAGGAACTCGTCAATGCATGATTTGGACTCGCGGTTGAACCGATGTTTTAATTCGGTTTTCCCCGATCTCGAGGCCGAACAGGTTCCTACCGCCAGCGTAGAGTCGGTACGGGGCTGGGATTCGCTCGCCGCGGTGACGTTGCTGGCGGTCGTCCAGGAAGAATTTGGTCTCGAAATCGGGCTCACGGATCTTTCGGGATTGGTGTCTTACCAGGCCATTCACAATTACATACGACGCCACAATGGTGTGTCGTGAGCGAGAAAGTCTCGTGAAGGAAAGCACGTGAAGGAAAACTTCTTACGGGGCGTGCGTAACCGGTTGTGCCAGCATCTAGCGAGGATTCTGCCCGGTGCTGAGACGTTGCGAGTATTTTTGCATCGACAGCGGGGCGTGCACATCGGGAAAAACGTTTGGATTGGATACGATGTGATTCTCGACACGTCGCGTCCTTACCTGATCACCATTAAAGATCGCGCGTCACTCAGCATGCGCGTCACGGTGATCGCTCACTTTCGAGAAACCCTTGGAGTAACCATCGAAGAGGATGCTTTTATCGGACCAGGAGCGATCATATTGCCAAACGTGGTCGTAGGCCACGGAGCAGTAGTGACCGCCGGGAGCGTGGTTACGAAATCGGTGCCACCGATGACCCTGGTGCAGGGCAATCCGGCAGCTCCGGTCGCACGATGCGGAGTTCCTTTGAACTCCGAGATCAGTGTGAAAGAATTTTCGCGACGCCTCAAGCCACTGGTTTCAGAAACGATGGCACATCAGGTCAGGAGTTAGCCGGTCGTTGATTGGAGATTGAGGTAAGCGCAGTGAAGCTCCTGGTTCCTTCTTGGCGTGATCTCAACGATCGAGACGGACGTTTAATTCGCCTCGCGGAATTTCTCGGTGGCAGGGCCGAAATCTTGCCTCTCGAGAACGGAACGGCGTTCTCTGAAGCATTCTTTGAGGAGCGCGTTGCCGACAAGCATTCTTGCTTGGTAGTAAACCCGGAGGTACTCAGCAGATTTTTCCCGCACGGATCTTTTCCGCGAGAGCTAGCCAGCTATCTGATTGTGAATTTCCCTTCCCTGCTGGTATACAACCTCGGTCCGGAGGAATTTTCCGCGAGCGTCCTGAAGGCTTTTTCCGACGGGCGTCTCGAGTCTGTTTGCCCGATGGAGGGCCACGACGCCACCTACACGGTCGCTGCCTGGGGCGAGTTCGGTGGCTCCTTTTCTGGCCTGACGTTTAACTACACTGACCCGTTGCAAGATCAGGTGCTTTCTGAGAAACCAACGGCCGGCGCTCTCACGAATTTGATAACTGTGGATAAGCGGCCTTTGCTGGCCGGCATTCACGGCGGAAATGCCGAAGTTTTCTTCCTGGCTGCGACGGGTCCGGCGGATCTCGATGCGACCTGGGATGGAAAGCCACTGATCCAGTATTTCTCTCGCCTGCTTCCCGCTGCCATGGTAGTGCGACACATCTTTCGCGAACAATGCTGGCTAGCGGACCAGAATCACGCCTGCCTCATCATCGATGATCCTTTATTGCAGAAGGAGTATGGCTTTCTCAACTACGAGGACGTCCTGAGGTCCATGGACACATACAATTTTCACACCAGTATCGCGTTCATACCGCACAACTTTCAGAGGAACTCCCGGGACGTTACGCGCATCTTTCGCGAGCGCTCCGATCGCTACTCGATCTGCTTCCACGGCAATGACCATACGGAGGCGGAATTTGCGACTGACGACGCCGATCTCCTGAATTCTATGCTGCGAGTTGCTGAAGCACGCATGGACGCATACCGCGGCGCGGCAGGAATCGAATGTGACCGGGTGATGGTCTTTCCCCAGGGGAATTTCTCTTCCACGGCGATGAAAGTCCTGCGGGCGCGCAATTTTCATGCGGCAGTGAATACCGGTGCTTTCCCCCGAGGAGAGGACGCAGCACTCTGCCTCGCCGACCTACTCGAGCCTGCTGTGCTGAAATATGGTGGATTTCCTCTGTTCCTCAGAAAATACGTCAGGACCATTACACAGGAGGAGATTGCCTTCGACCTGTTTTTTGGAAAGCCCATCCTTGTGGTTGAACATCACAACATCTTCAAGGACCCGGGGGTTCTTGAGGAGTTAGCCCAGCGCATTAACGGGCTTGCGCCCGGGATTCAGTGGTCGAGCGTGCGGACAGCGATCGAGGGTTCCTGGCTTCGACGACAAGCCGAACATGGCAAAATCCGCGCGCGGGTCTATTCAAAGGCCAGCCGAATCAGCAACGATTCCGATAGGCCTCGGCAGTATGTTATCGAATGGCCTGAGCGCGGCACGCCGGACATCGAGCGGGTGATGTTGGACGGTGCAAACTCGGACTATGCTCGGGGCGAAGATGGCAGCGTTCGCTTCGCGCTTACTGTCGGGCCCGGGGAATCGCGGCTGGTTGAGGTTGTTCATGAAAATAAGTTTGGCGTGTCTGACGCAAATACCCGGCTCGGCTGGACCGCCAAAGCGTTTATGCGCCGGAGATTGTCTGAAATACGAGACAATCATCTCAGCAGGAACCCGCGTATATTGTCGGTCGCTAAGTATTTAAAGACGCGCTTGCTTCCAAGCAAGTCCGCGAGCGCCGAACGCGCGGAGTAATTGCGATCTGCGAGGATCCTGATTCGCGAAAGAACAGCCGCCGCGGCAAGATCGAATAAAAAAGCAAAAACGCGGAATCAAGGTAGACCGGGTACACGAACCTCGAATGGTCTGCCCCTCGCGCCGAAATGTCTGGTCGGAGTTAAGGTACCGTAAGGATTCATCGTTCGTGTCGCCGCTCTTTCTCTCCCTGAGCCATCCGCACGCTGGCAGTATGAAAAAATCAAACAAATCACCGCCTGAAGCGAACTCATGGATGACTTCGCAAGAGGCCAACCGGCCGAGCTGCAGCCCTATCTCGAGGAAACTGCCGCTCGCCGCACAACAACAGCGGTCGAAAAGGACTTTTGAGTCTGCTGGACCCTGAATGCCTCTTCACACTGAAAACAATCCCTGACCTTCGGTTCAAAGGCCGAACTTCACTCTCCAAGGTGTTCGGCCTCATTGATAGCTTTTCCGAGGACATCTATTGATCGCAGGACCCTGGGGTTTTCCAGGGACCCTTTCGATCCAAGAAGAACGCCTGACCGCTGACTGTCTCAAGACGAGTCCATCGTCGTCGCCGATCAGTATTCCCGTGTTAAACTTAGGGTCGTGGAAGTTACGCTGCACATCCCCGACGACATCGCTGAGCGGCTTTCCGCCGCTGGTAGAGATGTGTCCCGCCATGCCCTGGAGGCCATCGCTCTAGAAGGCTACCGCGAGCAAATCTTGACGCTCTACCAGGTTTCGGAAATGCTCGGTCTTTCCCGCGTCGAGACCGAAGACTTCTTGGGCCGCCACCATGTTTCCCTAGCTGTGATCGACGAAGCCGATCTGGACCGAGAGGCTGCCTTGTTCGAAGCGGCGTCGCGTCGCAGCCCGCGCTAACATACTCGCGGGATGAAAGCTGTCTCCAACACTACGCCACTCCGATATTTAATCGCCATCGAACAAGAACATCTCCTCGGACAACTATTTGAGAGGGTCTTTGTTCCCGTTGCAGTGCACGAGGAATTGACGGATGCTAAAACCCCGGAAACGGTGCGCCGCCGCGTGTCATCACTGCCTGCCTGGTTTGAGGTTAGGAAGGTGCAAGAAACTCAGGCAACCCCGTTTCCAGTTACATTGCATCGAGGAGAACGGCAAGCCATTCTGTTAGCGGAAGCGCTGCGTGCAGATGTGCTTTTGATTGATGAGCAGATTGGACGGACTATCGCCCTGAGCCGGAATCTTCCGCTCTCGGGAACGCTAGGTGTCCTAGAACGTGCGGACACGATGGGGTTCGTGAGTGATTTGCCGCAAGTTCTCCAACGATTGAAGGCGAGCGGGTTCTTTATCACTGAGGCCCTGGAGCAGCAGCTCCTAGAGCGTCGTCGGACGCGACGCGGCCGCCCGTCGTAGCGGATTCCGCGAAAAGTTCTCGGTGGGCGGAGAGCGACTGCCACACGGCCTGTTGTGTTTTCGGTCGGCTCTATTTCTGAGCTTGGCCCGCCTTCAGAATCGCCGTTGCTGCCGCGAATATCTTCTGTGCGGACCGAGTTGGGATCTCCCTTTCGTCACAAAGCCAGTGTTGGATATATCCGCGGCAGCACTCTGCGCCAGGTAGCCCCAAGGCTTCGCAGCAGATTAGGGCGACAGATTCAGCTTCCACCTCGCGCATGCATCGAGGCGACGAGTCCAAGTCGACCATGGTCGTTGTTTGTTGGATGTGGCCCAACACTACATGCGCCAGTTCGTGGAACGTCGTCTTATATAGAAGTTGAGCTACAGGGTTTATGGCAATACCGCGATCCTGGGCAAAGCCCTGGACGTTGCCATCGATGAGGTCGAATTCGAGCCGCCGAATTTCGAGATTTCGCAAGGCGGCATCAAGCTCGAAACCAGGCGTCGGAATTGAGTAGTAGGCATCGCCGCCAGTTTGGCTTAGAACAAACCAGTTCGGACGGAAAACGAAATACGTGAGTGCGTGCTCCTCTTCCAGCGTGGTTTCCGGGCTGAGTCTCTTTTTCTTTACGGTTACCGGCATGCAGAGTGTCAGCGCTTGCTCACCCTTTTTCACAAAACGGCCCAACTCCTGCCAGCCCCTGTAGGTGTTGAGCGGGCCGGGAGTGAGGTTGCGTTGGAGGCACTGGGACAACGCCAACAGTGCGTTCCCTATGCTGTAGTTGTGGAAGGCCGAGTAAGCGGACATGATTTTGCCCGGCTGATTGACGGCCTCGACGAGCAGTTCTTGCCACTTCGCTTGGCCTCTCATGCCGACCTCAGGATCTTTGCGGAGATCGAACAGACGACATCTCGGCTCGGCAAATGGCCGAAGACGAAACCCACGTTGACTGCCGTACCTCCCAACGTAAACAGAACTCCGGCTGCATTGGTCATTCCGCGCAGAAGCAGATTTGTTGCCTCCTTCATCATGAGCGCCAGACTTTGATGCGATCTAATCCACTCCAGGCACTGGGTGGTTGTCACCCAGTGCCCTACAAGCGGGATTTCTCTCAACTTGTGAAGCGTGACCCAGAACAGGCACCAAAATGCGACAACTGCGAACAGGGCTCCAATATAGGTAGGTGTGAGAAACATTGTTAGTTCTCTTGGTTTTTGTCTTGAAATGCAGACAGACTCCGGTGGGCTCGAAACGTCGTTTCACAATCCTATCCAGGCTCTGACCAGTTGGCGATCCGATTTGGATATTCGGGGTCGCGTGTTTGGCCTTTGGAGGGATTAACGAACCCGCATAAGCAGCGCGAATCGCCCGAGTAGGATCGCGTGGTAGAGGCGGTTCCGTTCCGGCTCCGCTGCTGCCAGCCATTCCTCTACGTTGCGAAATAGTTCCGTCTGGCGGTACGGAACTTACGAGCGTCATGGAGCATGACGGGCAGGGCAAATTGGAATCGCCGCGAAGATTTTGGCAGATCAAGAATCCACTGATTCACGGAACGGAGGGAACTGGGCCGCTATCGAGGTTCGCCCGGAAGCGGGCACTAGTCGATCGCGAGCGAGCAGGCAAGGCAAGGCAAGAATACGCTTAACGTAAACGCGATGCTTTTGGGCTAGATTCGAGTATGTTGAGTTGGAATTTATCTCTTTGACTCCCGAGGAGTCCGAGATTGCGTATAGAGCCCTTCAAGGTAGCGGTCGCTGAGCAGGTCCTCTCAGATCTTAAGACACGCATTCGGAACACGCGTTGGCCTGATAGCGCACCTGGCGCTCCATGGTCGCAGGGGACGGATCTCGAATGGCTGCGGAATTTGATGGACTATTGGGCCGAGGAATTCGACTGGCGCGCTCAGGAGCAAAAACTCGGGGAACTCGCGCAGTTCCGCATCGAGATAGATGACGTTCGGATCCACTTCGTCCATGCGCGGGCGCGAGGCGGTCGTGGGATTCCGTTGATACTAACTCACGGTTGGCCCAGCGCGTTCTTCGAGTACCTTCCGCTCGTGCCACTACTCACGGATCCGGC
>Ga0137398_10000070_pt1 | contig 27754 bp, 20 predicted proteins | sample czorhiz216metaG_FD_106659 | JGI IMG/M metagenome (GOLD analysis project Ga0137398, IMG submission 106659) | Vadose zone soil microbial communities from Angelo Coast Range Reserve, California, USA - czorhiz2.16 metaG | ecosystem: Environmental > Terrestrial > Soil > Vadose zone | place: USA...
CCCGATGCCTTCAGAATCCTCCGACTCACCTCGCCTCCGGGCCGGGGCAGGTCTGTCCCGGCTGGCCCTCTTTTCTTCGCGCCGGGAAAGCACCGCAGGAGCGGGCGACAAGAAGCGTGCCGATCCGCGGGATGACTCCAGAGGCTCACTCGTTCTGGTTCGGAACTTGTTCTCGAAGGGATGGTTGTAAACAGGTTGACGCTTCTCTGTGGTTCCGCGCGAAGGGCGGCCAGTTGTGAGCAATCTCCTTTCACTTCGGCAGGAACAGGAATCCACGAGCTTCCATCCCATCTCTGGGTTTTATCCAGGTTATTCGCGCGAGCACGAATTCTTGCTTCAATTGCTAGGCCGGCCGCGCCCGGAACAATCCCTGACCCTCGCCAGGGCAGCACCACAAGTCGATTGGCAGCGCTTGTTTCTAATCACACCTCCGGATCTTTCCGCCTATCTGGGGCACAAGATCAGTGAGTATGGGCTGACCAGCCAATGCCCCGCTCAGCTGTTGCAGGAAGCGGAGGACGCCCGCCGGGCCACCACAGTTCGATGGCTGCGCTTACGTTTTGAACTTCGCAACCTGATGAGCGAGTTTGACCGGCACAATCTCGACTTCGTGGTGCTGAAAGGTGCGGTGCTGGCCTTTATCGCCTACCCTGATTCTTCGCTGCGGCCCGTTTCTGACCTCGATCTCTTGGTGCGTCGAGAAAGTCTTGAGAAGGCATTGAAGTTGATCGGGGATGCCGGTTTCCGATGCCCGGAGCGATTCGAGTTTGCCAACCCTCTGATTATCAAAGATTCAGTCGTTCCCGGAGAGGAGATATCACTCCCGCTTGAAAAGCCCGGCACCCAAGCGTTGATTGAGGTTCATACCCAGCTAGAATCGGCAGAGCCTTGGTTTCCGGTGTCGATAGAAAAGGTTTGGGAACACATTGAGGAAACAGATTGGAACGATGTATGTATTCCCATCCTTGATGTGCATGAATTCCTGTTTCATTTGGTGCTGCACCTCTCCCGCGGCCACTACTTCTCCCTGGGCTTGCGGGCGCTTCTGGATGTTCACCTGTGGGTTGAGCTTCAGGAAAAGCGCCTGGATTGGCAGTGGATTCGAAACGAGAGCGTCCGCAGAGGATATAGTGACTGGATGTACCTAACGCTGAAGATGGTGAAGGACTCCTTTCTGACTCCCATCCCGCGGGAATTCTTCGACCAGATGGCGACACCCCCGAATCTCGAGCGGCTTCAAAAACTGGCTTACCAGCAGATTTGGGCCGATCAACGCGCCCATTCGAAGGTCCCCCCGCGTTTGGCGATAACGCTTTCACAGCCATCGGTCGGGCGCGCGATTTCTTCCCTGTTCAAGAGACTCGACCCGGATGGAGCACTCGCCACGCCGATGATTCCAGCTTTGCAGATCTCCAACAACGCCCGATGGCGCCTGAGTTTCCGTCGAATCCTTCGGGATTTGAAGGTAAAAGCTCCAATCTACCTCCGGGCCTTGCAGAATGGCAGCCTGGCCTGGTCCAGCCTCGAGAGAGCTGCCCGCTTGATAAGAGGACAAACGGAGATAAGAGACATCCTGATGGGTCGAGAAGAGCATAGGGAAGAACAGGGTAAAGCGATACAAAAGAAAGGTGCGGCCTAGCATTCAGCGCTCAGAGTAGCTCTGATTTGACCGGTTTTTCTGTGCCCCCAACGGTCACTCGCTCGGTCGGTTCAGGTCGCTAACCTTTAGCTACTAGTCGCCTCATCTTTTGCCTTGGAAGAACCAAATGGCAGGTCAACATGGGAGCGCGCACCAATCTCGGCAAGGAAAGCCATCAAAATTTATGGGAGGATAAAGGAAGGTTTGCGATGTGTATGAGGATTGCTATAATAAAATTTGTAGGCAGCTCACGGTTCCAACTGGACCGATCGTAGAACGGGAGAGGTCCTTTTACGGTACTACGCCGGGAGGCCGATCTGCGACGGCGGAAGATGGCATCGCGCCCAGCAAAGGCCCAATGCCCAACCCACCCAACGTGCGTAACCCCGGGCCGCAGAGAAGCATTTTAAGAGTTCGTGCGGCTTCGCAACGGGAGAACGACTATGGATGCACCTGATCAGGTGCCGGTCCACATTAGATTGGTCGACCCGGGAAGGAATCGCGGCCAAGGAATACCGTCTCCTTCGCGGCTCCCCCGAAAATTCGTGGAGAACAGCCGTCTCCTCTGGAGCCACCGCAAGCTGCTCCGTCGGGTCACGCTTTATGCCTTCGGCGCAACCATCCTCCTTGCCTTCCTGATTCCCAAGCGCTACGAAGCCACAACGCAGTTGATGCCTCCTGAAAATATCAGTGGCGGGACCCTGGCGATGTTGGGCACCATCGGGGCGCGCGGTTCCGACTCCTCGGGGTTGAGCGGGTCCATTGGGGGAGCAGCACTCGGTGGAGTCGCTAGCGATCTTCTCAATACGAAGAATACCGGTGCACTTTTTGTTAGCATCCTCTACAGCCGCACGATATCCGACAGGTTAATCGAGCTATTTCAGTTGAATCGCGTTTACCACTCCAAGCTCATTGAAGACACGCGCATCGCGCTCTGGGAACACGTGGACATTTCTGAAGAGCGGAAAAGCGGCGTCATTGGGATTACCGTGACGGACAAAGACCCGCGGCGCGCGGCGGGGCTGGCACAGGCCTATGTTACCGAGCTGAACCGGCTAGTCGCCGAAGTAAGCACGTCTTCGGCTCGGCGCGAGCGGGTGTTTCTCGAAGAGCGGCTGAAAACCGTAAAGGCCGATTTGGACAACGCCAGTAAACGATTCAGCGAATTTGCCAGCAGCAACACGGCGATTGATGTTCCGGCGCAAGGAAAAGCGATGGTGGAGGCGGCAGCCTGGATTCAGGGCGAAGTCATCTTCGAAGAATCTACCCTTCGAGGGCTCGAAAAAATTTATGCGCCCGCCAATATCCGTGTGAAAGCCCACCAGGCACGTTTGGCGGAGTTAAAGCAGCAACTGCAAAAACTGGGGGGGAGTGATTCTCCTTCCGAAGTAAAAAACGACCACTCCCTGTACCCCTCGATACGAAAACTGCCTTTGCTGGGCGCAACCTATTTCGATCTGTATCGAGAATCTAAGATGCAGGAGACGCTGTATCAATTACTGACCCGAGAGTATGAGCTTGCTAAGGTTGAGGAAGCCAAGCAGATTCCGACTGTCAGTGTGCTGGACGCCGCGGTAGTGCCAACCAAGAAGTCGTTTCCCCCGCGGACGCGGATCGTGATTGCGGGCACGCTCCTGACCTTAGCGGGGACGGTAGTGTGGATTTTTTTACGCCGGTGGTGGTCCGGAATCGTTCCCGATGATCCCGGCCGCGAATTGGCCGAAGAGATGGGGGCATCTTTGAGATCCAGCACCCGGCATCTGGCGCCGCTGGGCTGGGCATACCGTTGGACGGCAGCATGCATGAAGCGCTTCCAGAGGAAGGAAGCAGAATCGACGCAAGAGGATGAACAAAGTAAAGAAGAGGAAAAGATCACTGATGTTCCGGTCTAGCGCCCTCGATAGTAGCCGAGTCTTCACACGATGAAACTCGGTGGCGGCAAGCTGAGAACTAAGGAACGCTCAGCTTCGTGTGGTTCGCAGTGCCGTCTAGCGGCGGTCGGCAGTGGTTCGTGACAACCCATCGTGAGAGCTCTGCGGCTGGCCCTGGACCGCAGCGAAAGCTGTCAACTTGGTTTCATTCGGACGGAGCGATCGTCCGCGCTCCGGAAGAGCTAGCTGAAAGGGATTCGATCGATAGGCATGAACGTCACGCCCCCCAAGAGAGCGGTTCCCGCGCCGGTCGCTGAGTATCCGCCTGGGCGAGTTACTCTTCTCGATAGCCCGGTTGCGGGAGAGACTCCCCGTCCCTCGCGATTGAGAGCGAGCGGACCGCACGGTCTACCCGTACAAATAGCTTATGCCGTCATCGATTGCGCCATGGTGGGTCTGGTTGGCGCGCTAGTGTTTTATCTTGAGTCCGGCTTCGCTCGTTCTCCGGAGGCTGGAAGCCAAATGCTGGCGCCGCCGACACTCGGCAGCTACTTTGCCTTCATCTCCGCTTACGCCGCACTGGTCGTTTTGAGTTGCGCAGGTCAAGATCTTTATCGGACCCCGCGCGACCGCGGAGTCTTGGAAGAAAGCCTGATGGTCTTCAAAGCTGTGAGTTTGGCGACCGCAGTTTTGGTGCTGTTCGCATTCGGCTTTGGAGCGCGGGGCATGACCCGCATCTCCGTGCTTGCACTGGGCTTGTTTACTGGAGCGATGCTTTCCGGTTGGCGGTACCTGAAGCGGCGAATGATCTTGAACCGCACGGTTCGGGGAATTGGGGTCTCCCGGGTCTTGATCGTCGGAGCGGGAACGGCGGGCCGAACGTTGGCGGCATCACTCGAAGCGAATTTGTCCCTGGGTTGTAAAGTATGCGGTTTTCTTGATGCCCAGTTTTCCTCCGACCCTTTGATTCTTGGCGGCCTAAATGACCTGCGGCGCGTCGTGGCCGAGCGGTTCATTGACGAGATCTTCCTTACTCCACCTATCGATCGAGAAGTCGTGAAGGAGTCTGTGCTCGCAGCTCGCGAGCTGCGTCTTGGACTGAAAGTTGTGCCTGATCTTTACGATGGCATCGGTTGGCGTGCGCCGGTACACGCCGTCGGCGGATTCCCCGTCATGCAGCTGAACGAAAACCCCATCCCCGAACTCGGAGTGGCGGTTAAGAGAATCATTGATGTTGCTATCGCGGCCTGTGGGTTGCTGCTAACGGCGCCATTGTTGGGGGTGCTTGCCGCGGTTGTACGGCTCGATTCACCCGGCGGTGCTTTTTATCCCGCCGTGAGAGTTGGATACAAAGGGCGCAAATTCTGTTGTTGGAAGCTCCGCACGATGTTTGTGGACGCAGACAGCCAGAAAGAAGCTCTTAGGGAAAGGAACGAGCGAGCCGGCCCGTGGTTTAAGATGAAAAACGATCCGCGCGTCACCCCGGTCGGGCGCTGGCTGCGAAGGTTCAGTCTTGATGAACTGCCACAGCTGTGGAATGTTCTGCGCGGGGAGATGAGCATGGTTGGGCCACGGCCGCATCCCGTGGACGATTTTAACCGCTACAAGCCCGAGCATCTCCGGCGTCTGGACGTAAAACCCGGGCTCACGGGCTTATGGCAGGTGACTGCGAGACAAAATCCCTCATTTGAAACCAATCTGGCCCTGGATCTCGACTACATTGAGAACTGGAGCCTACGATTGGATCTGGAGATTCTATTCCGAAGCCTCGCAGAGTTGTTGAGCGGCAGCGGCGAGTGAACCTTAGGGCGAGTGGAACCCGTCTCCGACCTTGCGGGTGAAAGCTGAACGCAAAGCTAGAAGCCTTCGAATGCGGGGGCTGGTCTTTTGGCAAGCTATGTCAGGAAACGAAATGTTCAACGGGCAATTCAACTCTCGACTCAGAAAAGGGATGCTCCCGTAGAACCTTAAATCGGAACTCGATCCTTTTTCTGGTGCAGCAAGGATACTGAAACTCGTGTTGAGCTCCATCGACTGGATTGCGAACCGCATCGAAGCCTTGCGGAACGATGCCTTCCGGCTTGGAGGAGAGCAGAGCACCCTAGCGGCGGTGCTGCTCTCCCTGCTGGGTGATTCCTCCCAGTACCTTGTCGGAGTGGTGGCCATGGGCCTTGCCAATGTGTTGCTGCTCCCTCTTTACACACGTTTCCTAACCCCATCCGATTTCGGGCTCTATGCGCTGATCGAAGTGCTAGCTCTCAGTTTGATCGCGATTTCTGGCTTGGGGTTCACCGTCTCATACCTAAAAGACTTCGCGGCTTCTGGTCCAAGTGAGGTATCGAAACTTCTAGGCACGATGCTCTTGGTCAACGGCCTGCTCTCAGCGATAACTGGGACCGGGCTGTCGTTTTTCCTGGCCAGCTCCTGGTCCGCGCACCTACTGCGCGGAGATGCGCGTCATTTCGCCTGGCTGCTGCTACCTCTCATCCTGCTTGAATCGCTGCAAGGTGTGCTGTTGACGCACCTGCGGGCCAGAAGAAAAGCCGCCAGTTTTTCTTGGGCGTCCGCGCTCCGGCTCTTCTCGATCGCCGCTCTCAGCATCTGGTTGGTTGCCGGCCGCGGCGAAGGGCTGGCCGGGGTCTTCAAAGCCAGGGTTATGGGGGATGTCTTAGCTTGTCTCGTGTTGTGGGGCTTGACGGCTTGTGACCTTTCCCTGTCGGCTTCCTTTCGTTCGGCATGGTCTATGGCAAAGTATGGGTTGCCCGTGATGGGAAGTGCTTTAATCATGATGATTCTTGATGGCGCGGGCCGGTTTTTTCTCGGCCGCTACGGAAACCTCGAACAAGTCGGTCTCTACGCAGTGGCGGTCAAGGTCTCCGGGGTCATGCGCCTGTCGGTTGTCATTCCCTTTGGGGCCGCCTGGGGGGGGTTGATGTTTCAGATCGCCAAGACACCACGAGCTTCCATAATCTATTCGAAATTGATGAGTTATTTGTTGGTGCTTTCGATATCCGTGGCGTTAGTGCTTTCCATGTTCGCACCCCTTCTTCTGCACCTCCTGGCCACCCAGGAATACTCCGGCAGCCTTGTCTCGATTCCCTGGTTGCTCCTTGTCCAGGCCGCCGCCGTCCTGCAGTATCCGTCCTCGGTGGGCATCTACGTCGGATCGGCGACTCGCTGGTTACTGCCCATTTATTTTTGCGGTGTCACGGTCAGTTTCCTGTTGAACCGCCTTCTCATACCGAAATTTGGAATTCTGGGGGCGGCTTGGGCGTGGCTCGGCGCTTGGGTCGTGATCACCGTGCTTTTGGCCGGGGTTGGGCAGCGGCATTACCCACTGCGGTATGAAAGAAAACCTTTCTTGATCGCCTTTTTTGCTTGCGTTCTGGTTCTAGGTGCTTCTCGCTTGGGTCTATTGATCACTCGCAATGGCGGAATCTTTGCGCCAGCGATTGTGAGCGTGGTGCTGCTGTTCGGTGCAGTCGTCTACGTTTGGGACGATCTGCGAACTCTGGATGTTGGGGCTGCCTCGCGGGTCGGAGTGTGAAACAAGGGCTATGAGCGCGCCTGGTAAAGTGGAAAAAGGCCTTGCCATTGTTGTCCTGCTTCTCAGTACGGGAGCGTTCCTGAATCTTTTTCTGAAACACGGGAAGTTCACGTTTGAGTCGCAGGCTGGACTGCCCTTCATGCAGCTCGTCTGGTCGAGTTTGTACTTGATCGTACTGGTTTTCTTGTTGAAAGAGGCCCGCGGGTTCGGGGGTCTTCTCGTTCGCGGTTGGCCTTTCTTGTTGTTGCTGGGCATCTGCCTTCTTTCGATCATTTGGTCCGAGGCCAAGGGACTGACCGCCAGGCGGAGTGTGGCGCTAGTTGCAACGACGTTTACCGGCTTTTATTTGGCGCTCCGTTATCCCTTCAATGAACAGCTGAAACTTCTAGCGGCACTTTCCAAAATCTGCATCGTTTTGAGCCTTATCTTCGGGGTCCTTCATCTGGGAACGGCGGTCGACAGCCGGAGCGGGCCCATGTTTGGACTTTACATCCAGGGAAATTCACGTGGCATACTCAGCTTCCTGTTCGATGTATTGCCGATAGAATTTGTCTTCGGTAGGTTGTACGAGCCGTGGTACGGGATCTTCACGCAACGGAACACACTGGGAATCATGATGGCTTTCGCCATTTTCGTGTTCTACCTCCGGAGCCGAAGCGATCCCGAGGAGAAATGGAGTGCTTATCTTTGGGCTAGCCTCTCCTTTCTTCTTCTTTTCCTGTCGGGTTCGCTGACCGGCTTTTTGGGTTTGTGGGCAGTCATGGTAGGGGGAGTTCTGCTGGGGAATATCCGGCGGCATCGCCGGTGGGCACGCCGGATCCTCCTGGCCACCGCGGTAATCGGCGGCGTGGGAGTTTATTATGCCGCCAGCCATCCTGCATCTGTGACTTCCTTTTTCGACCGCGACGTTACTCTTACCGGTCGCACAACCATTTGGGGGGCTTCGCTGCTTTTGGGGATGGATCACCCCTGGATCGGTCACGGGTTCAATGCCTTTTGGCTCGGGGATGAGGGCCCTTCAGGTCAAATTCGCAAACTCGCTGGGTGGGACGTGCCTAGCGCGCACAACGGATACTTGGAAATCTGGCTCGATCTCGGGTTATGCGGTTTAGCCGCCTTTTTCCTGGGGTTCGCGCGCTATTTTGGGGAGTCCATCCGATACTTCTTGAGGGGAGAGGGATGGGAAGGATTCTGGCCAGTCCTGTTTCTGGCTTTCCTGATTCTGATCAATCTTGCGCAAAGCGCACTTGTCTCACCCAACTATTTCTTTTGGATTCTTTACGTGGTTGTGTGCTTGCGTCTCTCGATGGCGAATGTTGAACCCACGGAGGAGTTGGCAGGGTGAGCATGCGGAATAATCCCTACCCCCGTCCGACCTCTGCCGCCAATTCTTGCTTTGATGCCAGAAGCTACTGGGAAACGCGTTTGCAGGAGTATCCCGGCCTTTGCGGTGTGGGTAACACCTGCTTGGGCCGGTCTTATATCCAGTGGCTCTACAAGGTGCGGCGAGCGGTGTTCCTGCGGCTCCTCGCTTCGCTCAGGACAGATTTCCGGGCTGCGCGGGTATTCGATGTTGGAGCGGGGACCGGGTTCTATCTGGAACTTTGGAAGCAGGTCGGAGTTTCCAGTGTTGCCGGATGCGATCTCACGGAAATCGCCGTGGCGCGTCTTCGGAGCATTCTGCCCTGGGCCAGAATTTTACGCTTAGACATTGGTGAGACACTCCCATCTTCTGAGCTGGGGTGCTACGACATCGTTTCTGCTTTCGATGTACTGTTTCACATCGTCGAAGATAAACTATACGAGCGAGCAGTTCGAAATTTGTGCTCTTTGCTTCGACCCGGAGGGCTACTTCTGTTTTCCGACCTGCTTCCTCGGAACGGCGCCTTGCGGGCTGAGCACCTGACCTTTCGCCCGCTTGAGGAAGTGACGGCCCTGCTCGGGAGGACCGGATTTGAAGTCGTGGGCCGCGTCCCCATGTTCGTGGTAATGGAAGAACCGCTGGATTCGACGAGCCACTGGTACCGCTTTCTCTGGAAACTGATGACCTATCCTGTGAAGCGCAGCGAACTCGCAGGGTTTTTGATCGGAGGAATGCTTTATCCTTTGGAGCTGATGCTTACGAACGTGTGTGAGGAAAGCTCAAGTACGGAGATCGTCATCTGCTATAAGCGCCACGAAGAGGCCATTGCGAGATGAGCGCGCGTCTGAGATCTGTCTTATCGGCGGTGTCGGAGAACGTCGGAGACCCAGACGAGGCCCAAGAGCACCTGAAACGGAAGCCCACCGTGGCGATTTTTGCTGAGCCTCTCATAGCTCCCAGCATGACTTTCATCCGCGACCAGGCTTCCGCGCTCACCGACTTTACTGCCCTCTATGTCAGTCCCCAGTGCGCTTCTCCGAGCCTGGAAGTGCCTTCGGATCGAGCCGTCGTGGTTTGCGATGATCCGCGAGCGTCCCCATTGTGGAACCGGTTGCGGCAAACACCCTTCAAGGTATTTGGATATGACCCCAGCTTTTTCCGGCGCGTGGCCGCACATCGCCCGGTCTTGCTTCATGCTCATTTTGGTCCTGCTGGACTCACCGCCCTTCCGCTGGCACGCTGGCTGGAAATACCCTTGATCGTCACGTTTCATGGTTACGATGCCACGGTCGCCGATGCTCACCTGTCGCGGTCTCACTATCGAGTGCGCGCTTACCTCCGGAACCGGCACGTCCTGCAAAAAGAAGCGTCCCTGTTTCTCGCTGTGTCTGAGTTTCTGCGAAAACAGTTGATCGCTCGGAGTTTTCCTGAAGAACGCATCGTGGTTCACTACACAGGAGTGGATACGAAATTCTTTGTGCCTGCACCTTCCGTATTGCGAGATCCAGTGGTTCTTTTTGTTGGGCGTCTCACGGAAAAAAAGGGCTGCGCGTGTCTGCTGCGAGCAATGCACGAGGTGCAGGATCTAGTGCCGGCAGCCGAGCTGGTGGTCGTCGGCGACGGCCCGTTGCGCCAGGAACTCGAGGAGCTTGCGAAAAAGACCCTCCGCAAGTGCCGCTTCCTCGGATGGCAGCCACCTGAAAACGTACGTGAATGGATGAACCGAGCCCGTGTTTTTTGTGTGCCGAGCGTGCGCGCTGCGACGGGCGACGGAGAAGGCTTTGGCATGGTTTTTGCCGAAGCACAAGCCATGGGACTGCCAGTGGCTAGCTTCTCCTCGGGAGGAGTGCCAGAAGCCGTTCTCGATGGGGAGACTGGTTTGCTCGCGGCGGAGGGAGACTGGCGCAGCCTTGCCAGCAACATTCTGGCGCTTCTTAACAATGACAATCTCTGGCGCAACATGAGCGAGGCAGGCCAGAAGCGGGTGCGGGAATTTTTTGATTTAAAAAAGCAGACCGCCAAACTTGAGCAGACTTATCGAACCGTGCTTGAGCCTTTAAGCGAGGCCAGACACTCGAAGCCACGTTTCGGAGGGCAGAAAGCGGAGGACAAGAGCTACACCAGCCGAACCCTAGAAAAACACAACCGTACTGCTCGGCCCCGGTTGGCTTTTGTCCAATCGATTTGCTCGCACTATACCGTCGGACTGTTCAACCTTCTTGCCCAGAACGCGGACACCGAGTTTTTCTTTTTCTCGGACGGCAAGGAAAGGTATTGGCAAGACGAGCTCGGGGTCAGCTCGGGAGATTTTCCCCATACCTACCTGCGCGGCTTCCGGCTGTGGAACACTAGGATTGCGCCAGCGCTGCCCTTTAGGCTCCTTTGCTCCCGCGCCGAGGCTATCCTCAGCTGCATCGACGGCAAGTTCGCTCTTCCTGTAGCCTATGTCGTGGCGCGATGGAAGAGAGTGCCATTTCTCTTGTGGACTGGCTTGTGGTTCCGCGTGGATACGCCGCTACAGCGGTGGATTTTTCCGCTCACGCGTTTTCTCTATCAGCATGCCGATGGCATCGTGGCCTACGGTGAACACGTGAGACGATATCTGCTTTCAGAAGGAGTGCGACCCGAGTGCATCTTCATTGCCCCGCACGCCGTCGACAATTCCTTCTACTCACGGACGGTTTCAGAAGAGGAAAAGCGGGCCCTGCGAGAGAAATTGGGCATCCCCCCAGATCAAAATGTGATCTTGTATCTGGGCCGCCTCGAGGAAATCAAGGGGCTCACCTATCTTCTCAAAGCTTTCGGCTCTGCTCATCTTTCCGGTGCCTTGCTGGTCATCGCCGGAAACGGATTACAGCGCCGGGCGCTCGAAAACCTGACCTTCCAGATGGGGATCGCAAGTCGAGTGCGCTTCGCTGGTCATGTTCCTCCCGAGGAAACTGTTGCCTACTACGCACTCTCAAGCATTGTCGTCCTACCCTCAGTGAGTACGGCCCAGGGTAAAGAGGCCTGGGGCTTGGTGGTCAACGAAGCCTTCAACCAGAGTGTTCCGGTGGTTGCCACCGATGCCGTGGGTGCGGTTTCGGGGGGATTGCTCGAGGACCAGAAAAACGGCGTGGTGGTGCCGGAGCGCGATGCGAGCGCGCTGGCACGGGCTCTTCAGAAGATTTGGGAAGATCCCGTGGCGCGCGAGCGTATGGGGGCGGCGGCCAAACACTCCATTCTAAAGTGGGACCATGCCCTTCAGGCCGGCGGTTTCCTGCTTGCCCTCGAATCGGTATTGCATCAGCGATTGACGGTGTCACCGCCGGCGATCCCTAACGAAACCCATGAATGAGCGGAGAAATGCAGAGGTCCTTCTTATGATTCCCCGGACAGACAGGCACGAGGACAACTCCCGACTCTATCGCACCTTCGTACATCTCATCGCCCGGTTCGGCTGGATGATGCCAAAGCGTCTTCGGTGCAACTCGATGGTATTCATGTTGGAGTCCGAGGCGGAACTGTGAAGAGAGACCGGGGCCTCTCGGTGGTAACTACCAGCTGGGATGACGGGCATCCCCTGGATATCCGCATCGCCGACCTGCTGGCCAATTATGGACTTACCGGCACTTTCTACGTGCCGAAACAAGTAAGCTGGCCGGTGATGAGTTCGGTGCAGATCCGCGACCTTAGTTCGAGGTTCGAAATCGGTTCTCACATGCTCGAACACCGCATGCTTGACCAACTGTCGGATGGAGAGGCGCGCGAGCAACTCTCGGGTTCGCGCGGGTGGGTCGAACAAGTCACTGGGAAGCCCTGCCGAACAATCTGCTTTCCTGGGGGCAGATACCGCCAGGAGCAGTTGAGCTTGGTGCGAGAAGCGGGCTATCTGTCGGCGCGCACCACCGAGCTGCTCTCTACTGAGTTTCCACGCCGTGTCGAGGGTCTCGCACTCATTTCCACCACCGTTCAGGCCTACCCCCATTCGCCGCTCGCCTATACGAAGAATGCCCTCAAGCGGAGATCCTTGGGAAATTTGATGCGCACGGGAGCTTTATTCTACAGGCGCACCTGGCTTCGGCTCGCAAGGAAGTTGCTCGAGCGGACTCTCAGCCGCGGTGGCGTTTTTCACCTCTGGGGACACTCTTGGGAGATTGAGCAAGAGCGTCAGTGGGATCGGTTAGAGGAATTGCTGGCGGTTATGGCGGCAAACAAAGATAAACTGACCATCACGACCAATTCAGAACTGGAATCCTATGCGCTCTCCTAGCGAAGAAATCGCTTCGCACCTCTGTTGTCCCGACGACCAAAAATCCTTGCGCGCCGTGAGTGCGGCTCTATCTTGCAGCCACTGCGGCAGAATCTTCCCGTTCCAGGAAGGAAGGATCTTGGAGCTCCTCCCGAGGGAACCTGCCGAACCCGGGCCCAATGCGGAATATGCAGCCGCTTACCATTCCCTGTTTCACCAAACCTTTGAAAATCAGCAAGAGTCTATCCCTTGGGGCCTTCGAGTCCCACCGTCGTGGAGGCTCCATCGCGAGCGCCAAGCGCGAGCCGTACTTTCCATACTGCAAAGTGACGGAGCATTACTAAAGGATTTGATCCTCGGTGACATCTCTGCCGGAATCGGAGATTACACCCTGTCCTACGCTCAGCACTTCAAGGGCGTTCTCCATTGTGACCTCTCGTTGGACGCTCTGCGTTACGCCTCCGCGAAGTGCCGCCGGTTGGGCGCTCAAAATGTCTTCTTCTTGCGTGTGGACTATTTTGCCTTGCCATTTCGCCGTACGATTGATCGCCTGCTGTGTCTAGACACCTTGGTTCGCGGCAAAAACCATGAAAAGGCCCTGCTCGGCCAGATTCAAAAGGCCCTCGCGAGCCAGGGCCGCGCCATCATCGACTTCCATCATTGGTGGCACAACCCGCTGCGGAGGCTCGGCCTGTTACCCCAAAACTTTGGAAGCAATCGCAGTTATGCCCGCAGCAGCGCCGAAGGCCTGCTGCGCGAGTGCGGAATTGACAACTGGAGACTGGTCCGCTTCCATCAGGAATTCGAACCCGGTAGCCGCTTTGCCCAAGGTTTCTCTCGGTTGCTGCCTGCCACCCGCTTGATTTACGACATTGCTTTTGCTTCTTCCTGGCCCGCCCATTCAAAAAGCGCCAAACTCGGTTCTGCGACCGATTCCCAGCTCAATTCGCCCGATGGCTCAGAGAGAGCGGCTAGAAGCTCTGATGCTCGAGTCTAGGGCGGCGGGCCTGGTGGAATTCTGAAGCCCTGCGACTAGAGGAGGAACTACGGCTGACAAAGCATTGGGGGTCTAGGCTTTCGTTCTACGGGAAGGAGGAGTTCGGTGTCCACTGCCACGAGGTCCTTGGCCTTTTTTTTCGGCTTGCTCATCATCGCTACGATGTCTACCCATTGGTGGCGAGGCGCAGAGACCGCCGAAAGCCTCGTGCCTCCGACCGAGCCGGTCCCTTCTTCGCTGTTCGGTTTGCACATTCATCATCTCAACACACCGACGCCCTGGCCTGCTGTCACGTTCGGCGCTTGGCGTCTCTGGGATGCCTATGCGGCCTGGCCCAATGTGGAACCGCAAAAAGGGCGGTGGGACTTTTCGGCGCTCGACAACGATGTTTCCCAGGCCGAGAGACATCACGTAGAAATACTCTTGCCGCTCGGCCTGTCTCCAGGATGGGCTTCCAGCCGCCCCGGGGAGAAGTCAGGCTATTCTCCCGGCAACGCCGCTGAACCTCGGGATCTCTCCGATTGGCGAGAATATGTTCGCCAGGTAGCGACGCGTTACAAAGGCCGTATCCACACCTATGAGATCTGGAATGAACCCAACCTGAGCGATTTTTTCTCTGGCAGACCCGAACAGATGCTCGAACTGGCCCGTACGGCGTACGGAGTTTTAAAGAAAGTGGACAAGACGATCATCGTCGTTTCGCCGTCGGCCACCTCGCAATCCGGAATCGCGTGGCTCGACGACTATTTGAGGTTGGGGGGCGGCGCTTACGCTGACGTAATCGGTTTTCACCTGTATGTCACACCAGAAGCACCAGAAAAGATGCTGGAGCTGGGGCATCGCTTGCGAACCGTCGTACAGGAAAACCATTTGGAGGGCAAACCCCTGTGGAACACCGAAGCCGGCTGGCTCATTACGAATCGGCTAAGCAAAGTCCGACCGCAAAGCTCCAGCTTCAGTAAGGTACTCACTCTCGAGGAAGCCTCAGCCTATGTGGCTCGCTGCTATGTCCTGAACTGGGCTATGGGCGTCTCGCGATTCTATTTTTATTCCTGGGACAGCGAGGTTGGCGGATTGACCGAAGCCGATGGACGGACCCTGAAACCTCCGGCAACTGCCTACGGCGAAATCGAAAACTGGCTAGTTGGAGCACGCATGCTCTCCTGCCTCTCGGACCGGAACGGCAGTTGGAGTTGTGAACTCAGCCGCCCAGGGTCTCGTGGTTGGGTCGTCTGGAACCCTCGGCGGACAGTGAAATTCAGAATTCCCCAGTCATGGCCGGTAAGCCGTCGCAAGAACCTGTCAGGGGAACAGCTCCCCTTGGGTTCCGATCCTCTCATTTCTATCGGACCCACACCCATTCTCCTTGAGTCAGAACTACAGGAAGGATCACCAGGACTACAAATTGGCGTGGACGAAGAACGCCACTACCGTCAGCACAGCGCGATACGGGTCTTTGTGGCAACTGGCGCGGTGCTGCAGGGGGCGGCGAGGCGGTAAGAGCAGTGTTGGCTTTTGGACTTGGATCGGCGGGGACGGTTCTCTCTCCCCGCCGATCGCGGTGCGAATCTTCATGGGAAGGATAACCTAGGTCAACTGATGAAGGTGCTCGTGCTGCACAACCGATATACCCAGCGTGGAGGGGAAGACATAGTGGTTGACTCCGAAGAACAACTGCTCGCTACCATGGGCCATACTGTTTTGCCTTACCATCGGAACAGTGCAGAAATCGAGCAATTCACTCTAGTTCAAAAAGCGCTCCTGCCAGGAACGACTGTATGGTCAAGCCGGAGTTTTGTCGAGGTGCGGAACCTGGCTCTTGACAAGCAGCCGGCTGTGGCGCACTTTCACAACACGTTTCCGTTGATCTCCCCAGCGCCTTATCGAGCCTGCCGATCTGCCAGGATTCCCGTGGTACAGACGCTCCACAACTATCGCCTTTTATGTGCCGAGGCAACTCTGTTTCGGGGCGGAAAGCCTTGCGAGAGTTGCCTGGGGAAAAGGGTTCCCTGGCCGGGGGTGCGCTATGCCTGTTATCGCGGAAGTAGGGCGGCCACCGGAACGCTAGCCGCCATGGTGGCAAGCCATTGGATTCTCGGCACTTGGACGGAGACGGTAGACCTGTACATCGCCCTGTCAGATTTCGCAAGAAATAAATTCATTGCGGGAGGATTGCCCGCGGCAAAAATTGTCGTTAAGCCCAATTTTGTTCATCCCGATCCCGGCGCCGATCGGGATGTTTCCGAGTACGCTTTGTTTGTCGGCCGCCTTTCCCAAGAAAAAGGATTGAAAGCCTTACTCGCGGCGTGGAAGCGTTTGGGGGGCAAGATTCCACTCCTAATCATAGGGCAGGGCCCCTTGCGACATGAGCTCGAAACCATTGCGCAGCAACTAAAGCTTGTTGGCGTGCGGTTCCTGGGGCAGCTCGACCGGCAAGAAGTGCTGGCGGTAATGAAGCGCGCAAGGTTCCTGGTTGTTCCGAGCGAGTGCTACGAAAATTTCCCTATGACCGTCGTGGAGGCTTACGCTTGCGGTACACCGACGATCGCAGCCGGCCACGGCGCCCTCCAAGAGATCGTCTCCGATCAACGCACCGGCATCCACTTTGTTCCCGGGAATGCCGAGGACCTCGCGTGCAAAACGGAATGGGCTTGGACACATCCACGAGAGATGGAAGAGATCGGACAGGCCGGCCGAGCTGAGTTTGTGGCGAAGTACACCGCGGAAAGAAACTACCGGATGCTCATAAGCATCTATAAGCACGCCATCGAATCACGGGCAGGTAGTGATCTCCCTTGACCAGGGAATCTATAAACGAGATGCGGGGCGAGAGTTTTTCCTACCGAGTCTTGGGTGTGCGTGTGGATGCGGTCCAAATCCCAGAGGTATGTGTAAGAGTCCAAGAGTGGATTCAGCATCGTGACAGTTGCCGCTATGTCGCGGTTACCGGCATGCATGGGATCATGGAGGCGCAGCACGATCCAACATTTAAGTCCATCCTTAACTCTGCCGATCTGGTCGTGCCTGATGGCATGCCGCTGGTTTGGCTTGGCCGGCTTCGCGGACGGCATCTGGCGCGCCGAGTTTATGGGCCCGACCTCATGCTGGAGGTGTGCCACCAGACGGCATCAAGGAGCTGCTCTCATTTCCTGGTTGGCGGGGCACCCGGCGTTGCGGATGGGCTTGCGACTGCCCTCCAGCACAGGTTCCCCTGTCTCTTGATTTCAGGAACATGCTCGCCTCCGTTCCAGCCCCTTACAGAAGTGCAAGAGGAAGATTTGGTGGCGACTATCAATCGGGCCGCGCCGGATATCGTCTGGGTTGGCTTCTCCACGCCCAAGCAGGAGCAGTGGATGTACCGGAACCGCGGGCGCCTGAAGGCTGCGGTTGTGCTGGGCGTGGGCGCAGCGTTTGATATCCATTCAGGAACTCGGAGCCAGGCGCCCCGCTGGATGCGCGAAAACGGATGGGAATGGCTGTTTCGATTGATTCAGGAACCAAAGAGACTCTGGCGGCGCTACCTTATCTATGGCCCACAATTCCTTTTCTGTGTTGCGCTCGAGCTGCTCAAGCTCAGAAACTTCGATTAGTTCGCTTGAAAACTCGCTCACCGGCGGAAAGAGGAGTTGGCAGAGGTCACTGCTGCCGACAACCCACCCCTGACCATTGTGAGGTCCACGCGGCGCTTGGATTCGCTTGCTATACTGAACATTCGATTTTTTAACTCGATTGCAATCATGCTCAACGATCAGCGAACGTTTGGGGGACATCGCACGCCAAAGCGGTCGGTTTATCCCGCAGACGGAAGTACCGAAGGAAGTCATCCATAACCATGTGCGGAATCGTTGGCTCAATCCAGACCGGCAAGAACGAACCCTTTCGAGAACAGGTCACACGTGCCATGGATCACCTGGTCCATCGCGGACCAGATGGCAAAGGCTTTGAAACGTTTGTGGTTACACAGCGCACCGCTGCCAACACCTTGGGGGCACACGGGTCCGCAACGGTCTTGTTCGGTCACCGAAGACTGGCAATCATCGATCTATCCGAAACCGCCCGCCAGCCTATGTCGACTCCCGATGGCCGATTTCACCTCATTTTCAACGGCGAGATCTACAACTATCGCGAAATTGGAGCCGAACTCAAGAGCCTTGGGCACACTTTCCGCACGCGCTCTGATGCTGAAGTGCTGCTGCTTGCGTGGCAAAGATGGGGAATCACTCTCCTGCCGCGCCTCACGGGGATGTTCAGTTTTGCTGTTTTGGATCGAGAGAATGCGACGGTTTTGCTGGCTCGGGACCCCTTTGGCATCAAGCCGTTGTATTACTTTCAAAGCCGCGACAACGTAGTGTTTGCATCGGAGATTGCGCCGCTACTTAATTTTCCAAATGTGAGCCGCCGCGCCGATGCGCAGACGGTGTATGAGTTTCTCTCGGGCGTTTTCGGCGAACATTCAAACCGGACTTTTTTTCAAGATGTCCAGCAACTCCCCGCGGCGCACTACCTCAAGATTTCATGCCTTTCTCCAGGGACCGCAGCGCCAATCCGTTACTGGGAAGTTGAGAGGAAGCCCGCAGCTGGAATCTCGCCTGAACAGTCTCCGTCCCGCTTCCGAGAGCTGTTTGAAAAGAGCGTGGAGCTGCACATGCGTAGCCATGTTCCTGTCGGCATTTCCCTGAGTGGTGGCATGGACTCCTCTTCGATAACCGCAACGGCTCGCGCCGGGCAAGGCCCGGAATACCCGTTGCATACCTTCAGTTATGTCGCCGGGGATCCTCAGCTTTCCGAGCAGCGGTGGTGCGAAATTGTGACACGAGCCGCGTCCACTGAGCAGCACTGGGTCTACATTCAGCCTGGCGAGTTGGTCCAGGACTTTGAAAAGCTTGTGCGGGTGCAAGAACAGCCCTTCGGATCACCTACAATCTACGCTCAGTATCGGATCTTTCGTTGCGCTCACGAGCACGGGTTTAAAGTGATTCTCAGCGGCCAGGGCGCCGACCAATATCTAGGGTACATCCAACACCTCCCGGTGCGCTTTGCTTCCCTCCTGCGGCAGGGGCGATGGGTCACAGCACTGCGTTTTCTGCGCCACGCTAGAGCCCTGCCGCTCAGGGGGGCGCTACGTATTCGCTCCCTTGTTCAGCACACCCTCCCCAGGAGCCTGGTTGAAGCGGCAAAAGGTTTGCGCACCTCAGGACCACCAGGCGTGAACAGAGAATGGTTTCGCGAGCGCGGGATCAGTATTCCAGAGAGTCGTCATCCGGGAAACCATTCCAGTTTGCACGATCTACTGGAACAGAACCTCATGCACACGCTTCCGGGTTTGCTGCGTATCGAAGATAGAAATGCCATGGCCTTTTCAGTTGAAAATCGCGTTCCATTTCTCACGACTGCGCTCGTCGATTTCGTATTTTCCATGCCAGAAGAAGAGATCATCTCCGAAAAAGGCCGTTGTAAAGCTATCCTGTTGCGAGCAATGGAAGGGTTGGTTCCGAGAGAGATCCTTGAGCGCCGTGACAAAATCGGGTTTGCCATGCCGGTCACGAAACTGGATCGTCAAACAGAAATGTGGCTCGAGGAAAACCTGCGAGATGCTGCGTCGATTCCAGCGCTCCAGGCATCGGAGGTCGAGAGACACTTGCGGCTTGTCCTTCGCGATCGGCCTACCGATCCAGAGTCGCCTCGCTGGCTGTGGCGATGGCTCACGCTGATTGCTTGGGTCCACGCATTCCAGGTGTGTTTCGATTAAGGGGTTGGCCATAAAAATTCGAGACACACCTGGGGCCAATATCTACTTCTAGGTACCCTCGTCTTCGTTCTTGCCAGCCCGAGGGGCGACTGGAAGGCTAGAAGTGCCGCTGGCTCCTGCGACCAAACGTACCTGAGGGCTAGCTTAGTGGCACAGCCAATCCTGGCCGTGCTCTTTGATCTCTTCCGAATCATCAACCTGTCGGTGCCTCGAAGGAGGATCAAGAGGGATCAACAGCAATGCTCTTTTTCCTCAGGCCGAATGAATTGCCGCCAAAGAGTTGCATTTCCCTGGGATCGGACCAACAATACAGTGGAACTCTCAACCTGCGAGGTCCCGCCATGCCTGAAGCCGTGATCGTCTCCTCCGTCCGCACTCCCGTCGGCCGTGCCTACAAAGGCTCGTTGCGCGCCACGCGTCCCGACGATCTCGCCGCCCTTTCCATCAAGCAAGCGCTTGCCCGCGTTCCCGGCCTTGACGCTAAAGAAATTGACGACGTGATTCTGGGCTGCGCTATGCCCGAAGGCGAACAGGGTATGAACGTCGCGCGCATCGCCGCACTCCGCGCCGGCCTCCCCGTTGAAACTAGCGCGATGACCATCAACCGCTTCTGCTCTTCCGGTTTGCAAGCCATCGCCCTGGCCGCCGAACGCATCCGGGCCGGCTCCGCCGAAGTCATCGTCGCCGGCGGCACCGAATCCATGTCCATGGTGCCCATGGGCGGCAACAAGATTTCGCCCAATCCGTGGCTCGTCGACAACTATCCCGACGCTTACATCAACATGGGCCTGGGCACGGAAAACATCGCCCGCAAATTCGGCATCACCCGCGAGCAGGCCGACCAGTTCTCCGCCGATTCCCACCGGAAAGCTCTCGCCGCCATCGCCGGCGGAAATTTCAAAGACGAAACAATTCCCGTCGAAGTCAAAATCACCTCGCTCCCGAACGGCAACGGCTCTTCTTCCGGCTCCGGCGTGCCCCATGCTTCGCGCGGTGTTGGCGCGGGTGGGGCGGTGAAGCCCACAACACAAACGTTTACATTTTCAACCGACGAACTGCCCCGCGCCGACACGAACCTAGAGGTCCTCGCGAAATTGAAGCCCGCGTTCCATCTGAAAGGAACGGTCACGGCGGGAAATAGCTCCCCCATGAGTGATGGAGCGGCAGCAACCGTCCTGATGAGCGATGCTCGCGCAAGATCTCTTGGACTGAAACCGCTGGCGCGATTCGTCGCCTATGCCACGGCCGGCGTGCTACCCGAAGAATTCGGCATCGGTCCCGTTCAAGCCATCCCCAAAGCGCTGAAGCTCGCAGGTCTCTCGCTGAGCGACATCGCCGTGATCGAGCTCAACGAAGCTTTCGCGGCACAATCGCTCGCTGTGATTCAGCAAGCCGGCCTCGACGCCTCGCGCGTCAATCCCAATGGCGGCGCCATCGCCCTCGGCCACCCGCTCGGCTGCACCGGCGCAAAACTGACCGCTACCATTCTTCGCGAACTCCAGCGCAAAAATGCCCGCTACGGCATGGTCACCATGTGTATTGGCGGTGGCATGGGCGCCGCCGGCATTTTCGAGCGTCTGTAGCACAGGCTTTAGTCTGTGTCTGGCGGGCAAAAAGTTTGTCCTGTTTTTGTAGCGCCGGTATACTTGCGGGCTTTGTCGGCCAGCCCGGTAGGCAGCTGGCTTTGATTGTATGGCCCCCGGGCTTCGTCTTTGTAGCGGCGAGTTTATCTCGCCATCTTGCTTTTGGCAGTGGGTTTGCTTCCGACGGAGGTCACAGATGAGACCGCTTCTTTGTTCGTTCCTGCTTCTTTTCTCATTTTCTCTCAGCACCAAGGGGCCGGTCGCTGTGCCGATTCCGAAGGAGCCGCATCATCATCTGGTACTGGAAAACTCCTACGTCCGCGTATTCCGCGTGAGCGTTCCCGCGCACGATGCCACACTTCTCCATCAGCACGATGTGCCCTATGTCTACGTGGCGCTCGGCCCCGGCGACGTCATCAACGCTGTCGCCGGCAAACCGGAAGCCCGCATAGTAATGACGGACGGGCAAGTCGGCTACTCCGATGGCGGCTTCGCCCATGTCGCCCGTACCGACTCCGGCCTGATCCTCAACAATATCATCATCGAATTGCTAAAGCCTCAGGGCCAACCCCGCAATCTTTGCGCGCAAATCGTCCCAGGCGCTGAAGCCGCTCCTTGCGGGGTAACGCTTGCGGACAAACAAAAGAGTTATTTCATCGAGCCGCAATTTGAAACTGCGGAAATGACCGTGGATCAAATCCAGATTGGTCCGAAAGCAGGGAAGCTCGGAACGATTCCACAGACAGAATCCCTGCTCGTAGCACTGAACGAATCTGAAATCCAAATCGATGTGGAAGGCCAGCCCACAAGAACCCTGAGCCCGGGAGAAGTGATGTGGCTCCAGGCTGGCTCGCTCGAAACGCTATCGATTCCGGGGAAAAAATCGGCCCGCTTTCTGCAACTCAGTTTCAAGGACAGTGGCGCAAACGCAAAACCGTAAGCAGCGGCAGCGGTTATGGCTTCCACGCGCACGAGCAACAACTTCACGCGCATCTTTCATGGTCATGCACTCTTGGCTCTTAATTTTCCGTTTCCGAAGGCCTACGCTTTGTGGCTCTTTCCCTGGCGTCTGAGGTCATGACTAACAATCCTTCGAAATCGCCCACGGCCCCACCAGAATGAAATGTGTTGATCAGCGGATTCCCGCCCGAGCTTGCCAGTTCACTTCTTCGCCTTCCACAGCCCCACCGTATTGCCTTCCGGATCTTGCATCCACGCGAATGTTCCGGTGGGAATCTCCACCGGAGGAACGAGCATCTTTCCGCCGAGTGATCTTGCTTTTTCCAGATACGCGCCTACGTCGTCCACGTCCACATCGAAAATCGTGTAGTGATGCGGCTCATGCCCCAGCGAGGTGATGTGGCCGGTGATGCCGCCGGCTTCTGCGGCGATCATTGCAGCAGGCCCCCATCGCGTCGACTTTCCAATCGAAGTGTTTCTTATAACATTCCTGCGTCTTTGCACTGTCCTTGCATCCAATATCGAAATGCACCACCGGGCGTCCCATGCGTCCTTCTGTGTTAGGTCAACATGTCTTGCAAATGTGGCGGCCATTCTATCTCGAATTTCTCGATGTGGTCTTGTGAAACGCCAAAGGCCGCGAGCCACACTTGAACGTCGATTTTTTCCCGCGCACCTTCCATGGTATCCCTGAAAAGTGCGCCGTTGAGCTCGCGCACGCTGACGCAAAATCCGCATAGTCGTACTGAGGCTGCAGCCGGGAGCTCGCATCGATGGCAAAAATTCCGCCGGCTTCGAGGAGATGAGCATAGGTCTCGGCGGGAGAGACTCACTTTGTGCCGCGGCCAAGCAACTCGGCGGAGAGCGGCGCGATGCTGATCGAGCGACCACTGCAAACCGAGCCGCATAAACCCCCAGCGGTAATCGGCCCGACGACCCCGTTGACATTAGATGCAGAATTGTTTTTCCGCGGTGGACTTCGAGTTCAGGTGGCCTTACAAAGAAAGGAACCAGAATTAGTCGGCGGCGTAGCGGCGGAAGAAGGAATCGGGCTTCCAGCGGGGACGCGCGGGGATCTTGGCGGTGTCGAGGAGCAGGCGACGCGTAAATTCCTCGTAGCTTGCCGCAGTCTGGAGATCGACGGGCTGGTTCACATCGTCGGATGGAGCGTGATAGCGGTTGGTGAGCCAGTCCTTGAAGATTTTTTGCTCGGGCGTGCCGAGCTCGAAGCCCACGTCGACTTTGACGGCGGGAACGCCCTTCTTGATGAAGCTGTACTGATCGCTGCGGATGAACGCGTTGCGCAGTGGTTCGGGATCGGGGATAGGTTTCAGGCCCATGGACTGCGCAATGGCAGCGGCGCGCGTGCCGAGGTCGGATTCCTCGAGACCTTCGATCTTGAGGATCTTCAGCGGGACGATGGGCAGAAACATGTCCACGTTGATGTCCGCGACGATGGACTTCGGCGCGACGGTGGGATGAGCGGCGAAGTATTTGGAACCGAGAAGACCTTTTTCTTCGGCGGTGACCAGGAGGAAGAGGATAGAGCGCTGAAGTTTTTCAGGATGAGCTTTGAGGCTCGCGGCGATGTCCATCACGAGAGCACTGCCGGAGCCGTCGTCCATGGCGCCGTTGTAGATGCGGTCGCCGTTGATGGGCGCGCCGATGCCGACATGGTCGATGTGCGCGGAGAGGACGACGAATTCGTTCTTGAGGGCGGGATCGGAGCCGGTGAGTTTGGCAACGATATTGGAGGATTCTAGCGTTTTGGTGAGGATGACGGCGTTGGCTTTGAGCGAAACGGCCAAGTCGAAGCGCGGAAGAGGTTTGCGATCTTTGCCCAGGGCTGCGATTTCGGCAAAGGTGTGGCCGGAGCCTGTGAACAGCGGTTCGGCGGAAGCGGGGTTGCAGGCCACCCCCAATTCAAGGCCGGGAGTTTCATTGAACTCGGGATCGGCGAGATCCATAGAGGGGTGATTGCGGTTGACGGAGATGCGGGACCAGGGAATGTCCATGGAGGCGGGATTGAAAATAGAAATGATGCCGATAGCGCCAGCCGCGTGCAGGAATTTCCAGCGCTCTCCGGCGGTTTGATAGTGCGAGGCAAGGGCCGTGGGGATGTCCGCAGGAGAGCCGGCGAGATAGACAACGAATTTTCCTTTCAGGTCGAGGCCGGCGAGTTCATCGAGATTTTTTTCAGGGATTTGCAGGCCGTAGCCGACAAAAACCAGAGGCGCGGTGAGCGTGGCGGAAGTGTGCGTGGCGCGTGTATTGATGTACGCGTCGTCGGCGAAAGAGAGAGATTTGGCTTGGCCGCCCGCGACCAGGGCCAAGGAGGATTTGGCTTCGTCGACCTGATATTGATTGAAATGCACGGGCTGGTAGAAACCATTACTGCCGGCGGGCTGGAGGTTGGCTTTTTGGAGATGCTCGACGGCATAGGCCTGAGCTTGCTGAAGACCTTCGCTGCCGGTGTCGCGGCCTTCGAGGGAATCATCGGCGAGGAATTTGACGTGGGACCACCAGGAGTGGCCATCGAAGTGGGAAGCGGGTCGGGTCTGCTGGGCTGGGGAAGCGACAGCAAAGGCGAGGAAAAGAATCCAAGACAGAATCTGGCGCATGAGTTTCTCCGCTAGCGAAATTAGAGGCTAGAGGATAACAGGGGCGACGGCGAAGAGTCACGCAGGGCGTGCGGCCTCCCACGGCTAGGCCTCACGGTGCGGAGACCATCGGCAGCTCAATGAAAGTTGCTTGGCCGGGCGCATGGTAGATGCGCTGGGTGGCTTGGCGATAGTCGCCAGGCTTGGCCCAGAAAATGTTGGGAACGAACGTCTGGGGATTGCGGTCGTAGAGCGGAAACCAGGCGGACTGGATTTGGACCATGATGCGGTGGCCGGCGAGGAAGACATGATTTGCGTTGGGAAGCGCGAAGCGATAAAGGAGCGGCTTGTCGGAGGCAATGGCCTTGGGCGTCTCAAAACTCTCGCGGTAGCGACCGCGGAAGATGTCGGCCGAAACCATCAATTGATAGCCGCCCATGGCTGGCTGTCCGGCCACCTCGTCGGGATAAACGTCGATCAACTTGACCACCCAGTCGGAGTCGGTGCCGGTCGTGGAGGCCACCAGATTGGCAACAGGTGGCCCGCTGATCTTGACCGATGCGTCCAGGGCAGCGGAGACGAACACGGCCACATCCGGGCGGCCGGACGCTTCCCGCTGGTCGTCCACGAGCCACTGGGACCAGGTCAAGCCGTTGGAGTAGCCCATCGGTTGACTAGGACGTGCGCGGAAGGGCACGGGCTTCGTGGGGTCGGAGACGTATTCGTCGAAGGCCGCATCACCTGGCGCCGGTGCGGCATAGCTGAGCTTCAAACCAGCGTTGAGATAGAGAGGCGTGGGTCGCACGGTGCAGCCGCTGGCACAGCCTGAAGGCCAAGCGGGCAGACGCCGCCATCTGTTCGTCCCGGTTTCATAGGCAGAGACGGGCGGGAGGTCCGCTTTGGGGGCGCCGTCCTTGAGGTATTGGTCAAGGAAGGGCCGCAGGATCTCTCGCTGAAAGTAGAGTGAGGTATCGCTGTTGAATTTCAAGGCGCCGAGCGTGCTGCCGTCATCGATCTCCTGGCCGTGATGCCAAGGCCCCATGACCAGAAAGACCTTGTCGTTGTCCGTGTCTTTCGGTTTGATCGCTTTGTAGACCGCCATCGCGCCATAGATGTCTTCCTGATCCCAGAGGCTGTGCACCAGCATCACCGGCACTTTTAGGGGTTGCGCCGCCAACACACGGTCCACCGCCTGTTCGCGCCAAAAGGCGTCGTAGCTGGGATGTTCGAGAATTTTCCGCCAGAAGCCGACCTGTTCGAGGCCATGACGACGGCCCAGCTCGCCAGCCGAGCCGGCCTGCATGAATTCGTCGTAATCGTCAAAGTGGCTGGTCCACCATTTGGCCTTATTGTCGCGACTGGCCTCCTGTTCGTAGATGTAGGCCATATTCTGTTGTCGAAACGCTCCGTAGTGAAACCAATCGTCGCCCATCCAGCCGTCGACCATGGGGTTCATCGGCACGGACACTTTGAGGGCCGGATGCGGATTGACGAGGGCCATCAACGGAGTGAAACCGTCGTAAGAAATCCCCAGGATGCCGACTTTGCCGTTGGTTTCCGGGATGTTTTTCACCAGCCAGTCGATAGTGTCGTAGGTGTCCGTGGCGTGGTCGACCGCTGTGGGGTTTAACGGCCCGCGCAGCGGCCGGTTCATCACGTAGTCGCCCTCCGAATCGTACTTGCCGCGCACATCCTGGACGACCCGAATGTAACCGCCTTCGACGATGACCTCGGTGGCGTTGTCATAGCCGCTCAAGATCGGGCCGAGGTGGGAGCTGCGTGCGTGGGAGGTGAGATCGGTGGCGTCGTAGGGCGTGCGGGTCAGCAGGATCGGCGCGTTCTTGGTTCCTTTGGGGACGAGGATGACCGTGTGCAGCTTTACGCCGTCGCGCATGGGGATCATCACCTCGCGCCGCATGTGATCGAAACTATCCGTGACGGGATTCAACTTGGCGGGCGTTTCGTTGGGCAAGGTGGCAGGAGCGGATGGCGGCGTAGCCTGGGCCGCGATGAGTTCGGCGAACAAGAGGACGGCCAGCACGGGCGCGAGCAACAACAGAGCACGAATCTGATCGATCAGCCTCATAGGAATTCCTCAGTGGTGCGTAAGATGGCGTTGGATTATATCCCTGGTTTGCCACCGCACACCACCTTCAGAGACTAGGGGGCGTTGTCGCACGGTGAGTGAAAACCGATTCGACACCGGCAACTTAACGATGTTTACTGCATCATTTTGCGGGCGTAAAATAGGTTGGAAGGGTCAGGGCGTCCCACTTTAAGCCAAGGTCTGACCAAATCCCATTTATTGCAAGCGTCCCCCGCTAGGAGCGACCAAGATGGCCACCGCTACCCTCACCAAGCCTGCCGCAAAGGGAGGCAGCTTTCTCCTGGAATCGCCGCAACCGGGCGACATCTTCACGCCCGCGGACCTCACGGACGATCAGAAGCTGATCGGGCAGACGGCTGAGGAATTTGTCCTGAAGGAAGTTTTCCCTTTCATCAAAGAACTCGAAAATAAAAAGGCCGGATTGATGGCCGAGCTGGTGAAAAAAGGCGGCGAAGTCGGCTTGATGGGTGGCGGTGTTCCCGAGGAATATGGCGGCGCGGGTCTCGACAAGATTTCCACCACCGTTCTCACCGAAAAACTCTCCATCTACGGCGGGTTCGCGGTGACGCACGGCGCGCATGCGGGCATTGGGACATTGCCGATCGTGTATTTTGGCACCGAAGCGCAGAAGAAAAAATATTTGCCGAAGCTGGCCACCGGCGAGTGGATCGGCGCGTACTGCTTATCGGAGCCGCAAGCGGGGTCCGACGCGCAGAACTCGCTGACGCGGGCGGAACTCAACGCCCAGGGAACGCACTATATCCTCAACGGACAAAAGATGTGGATCACCAATGGCGGCTTCGCCGACGTTTACATTGTGTTTGCGAAGATAGACGGTGAAAAATTCACCGCCTTCATCGTCGAACGCACCTTTCCAGGATTCAAGCCCGGAAATGAAGAACATAAGATGGGCATCCATGGGAGCTCGACGACTCCGATTTTCCTGGAAAACTGCATGGTTCCTAAAGAAAACTTGTTACATGAGATCGGCCGCGGGCACATCGTGGCTTTCAATATCCTGAATGCCGGGCGATTTACGCTAGGCGCTTCCTGCGTTGGCGGATCAAAGCATGTGCTGATGACTTCTTCAAAATATGCGAAGGAGCG
>Ga0137398_10000071_pt1 | contig 27575 bp, 27 predicted proteins | sample czorhiz216metaG_FD_106659 | JGI IMG/M metagenome (GOLD analysis project Ga0137398, IMG submission 106659) | Vadose zone soil microbial communities from Angelo Coast Range Reserve, California, USA - czorhiz2.16 metaG | ecosystem: Environmental > Terrestrial > Soil > Vadose zone | place: USA...
CTTATCCCCCCTGAGAGTCGAGAGCCAGTCGAACTCGCTTCGCGGTGTGAGGTCCGGATTCTTACGAAGAATCATGAGAGGCGTTGGCTGGAGATCACCGTAGCCACGATTGACTTTGATGGCGTGCCGGTCAAGTTGTTTTCAGCCTTCGACCTGACTGAGCGCAAACGAGTGGAATCGCAGGCACGACTCTTGGCTGTTACTGACCCGCTTACCGGCCTGGGCAATTATCGCCGGCTCCTAGATGTCCTCCACGCAGAGATCGAACGATCCGGGCGCACGGGACGACCGTTTGCCGTCTTGCTGCTCGACTTGGATGGGCTGAAGAAGATCAACGACTGCTACGGCCACTTGGCTGGCAGCCGGGCACTCTGCCGCCTCGGCGAGGTGCTCCGTCTGTTTTGTCGGGCTATCGATACAGCCGCGCGATACGGGGGCGACGAGTTTGCCGTCGTGCTGCCCGAGACCGCCGCCAGGGCCGCAGAGCTTGTCGCGTCTCGCATTCGCAATCGGCTTGCAACGGATAGTGAGCAGCCGCCGCTTTCCGCAAGCATTGGAGTGGCTGCCTATCCGCAGGACGGCGAAACGATTGAAGCCCTCCTCGAAACAGCAGACCGCGAGTTGTACAGAATGAAGAGTCGCGGTGCGGAAGAATCTTCTTGGTCCACAGCCATATGATTTCACCGGCCAACCGCTAGGACCAGTTGCTGCAGAAGATGGCGCCACTGTGGACGCTGAGGAGACCGGAAATGTCAGACACCATCAAAGCGGGGACCATCCTGATCAAGGAGGGCACGCTCTTGCCAGAAGCCGTGTTGTTCGAAAGTGAGTGCAGTGTTCCGGGTTGGAGATTAGTCAAGGATCTCGATAGGTCCGGATTAGATAGAGAAATCCGCGAAGCGGGATGGACTTTCTTCTGCCTGGCTGGTGAGATCAGAACGACTGTCTTCGGTATTGACGAAGAAAAGATGGTCCGCAGGACAATCGAGGAAATCCTGGCGAGACTGAAGTCGGAGAAATTTAATTCCTTGGAAATCACCCGAGTAGCCTCGGAGGCCTCGAAACGTTTCTTGGGAGTGCGCTATGTGACTGTCTCCGCCCAGTCACGTCATATCCAGGGCCCGGCTCGATCGGCTGTCGCTTGAACCAAGAGGCTCCCAAGCGATGGGACTGTCTCGGAGAGGAATGGTGAAAGATCTGGGTTAGGCCGCGCACGGGAACACAAGAATGTAGGATGTGGGGGATGAGTGTTGTGGCACGAACTCGAGAAATGACCGGGGAGAGCAAGACCCGTTCGGGCTCGACATTGAAAGTGCCTGATGGGGCTCGAATCCTGATTGTCTGTGACGACGACTCTGAGACGGAACGGCTGAAGACCATTCTCCAAAAAGCACGGATCGTCTCGGAATGCACAAGAAGCATTACGGCGGGTTGCGAGGCTGCGAAGTCCGGTCGGTTTCAGGTGGTCGTCTCGACACCCTTGCTGAGGGACGGGTCGTGGAGGCGGCTCACCGACATTGCCAATCACTATGATCTTGGCTTTGAGGTCGTTCTATGGGCGCGCAACTTTGATCTCGCCGAATGGGTAGAGGCGCTAAAGGAGGGAGCGTTTGACGTCCTTGACGCCCTGTGTGAGCTACCAAGAGCTGTTGAGGATATCAAAACCGCTTTGTGGGCAGCTTATCTGAAGGGCGCTGGGCCCGATCCAAGAGCGAGTAGTCCCCAGAAGGCTTCCTGATTGGTCCTTGCCCTTGAGCGGCGGGGAGAAAAGCATGAGCAACTCAGCAATGGTCGATCAAAAGGGCAGATTGAAAATCCCCGCGACCCTCCTTCCCGCGCCCAAGGGGTCCGGCACCGAATTCTACATCACCAGCGAAAATGGCTTTTCGTTTTGCGGAGCAGTGCGCACATGAAGGGTGGGGTGGAAACAGGGAAAGGAACACCCGTGAGCGATACAACTCTGAAATATCCGCTGTGGCAGAACCACTACTTACAGGCAATGGCTGAAACTCATCCTGAACTGTTGAAAAGTAAAATTAGCGCCGCAGAGCAGGTCGTCAGCCTTCGACTCAAGCAACTGTCAATCACCACAGACGACTACGAGGAACAGATAGCGCTCGCAGCCGCGCTGAAATCTTTGAAAGTCCTTAAACAGCGGTAGACTAACCCAGCGAACGATTCAATGAGTCGATATGCAATGACGGCCTTGCATTCAGACGGATCTTCCTTTTGCACCCAGGCGTAATTTCCCGGATAACTGAGTGATGTAGCTGCAGTTGTTGTCTCTAGCTTAGCTAGCGTAGCCGAAGGCACTTGTCTACTTTGCCGAGGGGGGCACGGCAAGGGCCTTCAGGATCTATCTCTGGCTTTCACTGGGCTCGGCAGTTTCGTCACGTAGTTTTCTCTTCGACCTGGTATTGCAAAAGAGACAGATGGCTCAACGAGGTCAGCGCATCCGGCAGCGTGATCGCGTGCGGGTCGCTGTTGGTGGTGCCGAAGGCCGTCCGTAACCGCCGCTCCATCTCGCGGCTCAGTTTCAGTGCCAGCATGCAGCAGAACACCTGGCCCCGTGTGCGACTTTTCTTGCGGACAAACACCGGCCGAACCTCCAGCAATCCCGTCTTCATCGCGCGAAAGTCGCGCTCCACCTTCTGCAGGCCGATATGCTGTCACGTACTTCTTGTGCCGCCATGCTCTGTTGTAAAACGTTCGTGGTCACGACATAGCAGCCGGCCAGTTCCAAGGACGTTTCGATCGCGGCCTGAACCACTTGCTCCGAGGTTGTTCAGGAGTTGATTAATGAGCAGCAATCAACATTCTTCCTCGCGTCCCTTCACTGGTCTTGGGCTATTTGGCAACAAGCGGAGTGAATTTGAACGCAAATCCGCAGACGGATGCGAATGCGTCATGATCGTGCGCACGGGTTTTCGAATCATCCGTTCCATTTGTCTTTGCTTTCACGAAGCAATCGCGCCAGCCTCGTGCTTCGAATCAACACGGCGCCGGTCCCCTGTCGTTCTCTTCAGTTCCGTGACCCATTTCCCAGAATTGTGAGAGACCGTCCAGCTGCGGATCAGCTCAACCACTCAAGCATCTGATAAGCGCCTCTGCGCGACGCTCGTTTTCCAGGAATACGTGACCTTCCTTTTGTCCAGCGCCTTGCGTCGGTGGCGGCCACCCAACAGGTTTCCCTCAACGGAGAGCATGGGTGAGAATGTTTGTCACTACCTGCTTGGAGTCAAAATACGTCTCGGCGATTTGCCGAGCGGCCTGGCTATGCCGCCGGTAGTCAGCGTTTATGACTTCAAGGGCATCGGCTGCTTCCTGAAGCGTCGAGAAACGAAACATCCCTTCACCGTTGGGAAGGAATGAACTAGGACCAGTATGCTGCACGACGACAGGTTTGCCGCTGGCCAGATAACAAAGTGTGCGGTCGCTGATCCAAGACGTTTGCAGTTTGATATAGGAAGGCTTGGCGCAGCTGAACTCCCCGCGCGAACGCTGAATATAGGCTTGGTACATTTCGGGTGTGCTGGCGACTTCGCAGGCCTGCCGGATTCGCCAACCGGCAATTTGCAAGTTTTTCCGCTCTTCCATGTCGCGTTCCGTACGCAAGACCAGCGCCAACTCCAAGGGCTGGCGAGTGAGCCGCGGCAGACCGGAAAACTCCAGAAACGCCACTCGCTTTGTGTTTTCGTAAGTTTCATCGCGATCGACAACCCAGTCGGAGGAATCCCAAGTAGAGACCGTCGTGAAAGCCTCGCAACATGGATCGAAAATATAGGGCCAGCGTTCCAGACAAACTGCGGGCCCGGTGTGAATCCAGCGCGGGCTGTCATTGGAAATTTCTCCTCCGCATCGTCCAACACCTTCGCCAATAGTGAAGTACAAATCATGGTCGGGCACGTTGAGCTGCCCACGAGTAATCCAGAACTGCAGAAGTCCGGGATCGATATCCACCAGCGCTGTGCGTTGAAAGTGCGGCAGCAGCGCGGAACTGATGGCATAGTGGAAATTCAACAGCAGATCCGCTCGTCCAAAGATCGCTTCGGCCTCGCCACGTGTCATGTTGAGGTACTCCGCCGGCGCTTCGGATGAGGGTTCTTTGCTCCGCGTACGGTAAAGGATGCACTTCCCACCCAGGCCATATTGTTGCATTCGAGCCTGGAATGTGGCGAGCGCGGCGGCCTCTTGTTCCTCGGGCCCTTTGGTGCGAAAAGCTTCGAGCCAATACACGTCGTGCCCCAAGAGCCGCAGGCCGAAAACGTATTGCAGATAAACCCAGAAGTGTCCGCCGCCTTGGGGATAATTCACGACGTCGTACGCAGAAATGACAACGGTTGCCATCGCTAGACTCTAGATTAGGCCCAATCGTTTTGCCGATGCATAAAGGTGATCGTAACGCGAAAGGTTTTTCTCGCGGACGGTCCAATCGGGCCGCTCGCCGAGCCAACGAAAATGCAGATAGATTCTTGCGGCGTCAAGCGTACGACCGAACCCGGGAGGCGCGCCTTCAGGCCAGCGCGTGCGTAGGTAAGCACGCTCGCATTCCTGCACAACGCCGGCGGGCCAGTGTTTTCCTTCCGTCAGCGCCGCCAAGTCGATTTCCCCTGCCGCGATTGCGGCCGACTCCCAATCCACCATGAACACGCGTTGGTTCCGAACCAAGATAGTCTTGGCGTAAAACTCGCCGTGAATAACGGTCTGTGGCTCGGCCAGCAAAGGCGCAAACCACTCATCGGCGCAATACAATTTGGTCAGCCAGGGAAAGCGTCCATGCAGCGGGCGCGAGAATTCGAAAGTCCGTTGCGCCCAACCGCGGTAATAGTCGGCATTGTACCGTCTCAAGAACGCCAACGAGGGATCCTCGATGCGCTGTTCGTGCGCGGCGTGGAATTTCCCGATCCAGGAAGCGGCCTGGGTCATCCCCTGGGGTTGACGAGTCAACCGTTTCCAGACGATGTCACTCAAACGGACGCTGCGATACACGTATTCAAGGAATAGGGAAATATCGCCGGTGTGTGGGTCCGTGTGCGCCCCTAGGCACTTCGGTTTGAAATTTGGCAGCGAGTGGAGCACACGGCGATACACCTCGGTCTCATAAGGGACATCGCCGCGGTGCCCGTAACACTCGTGGCTTTGCCCCGCCTGATACTTAATAAAGACGCGCCGTTTGCGACCGTCCGGCAATTGACAGGTGACGATCTCATTCGGGAAAGTGCACATGAACGGCGGAAGCGTTCTACTGAGGATTTTCACGGAACGCCGTTCATGGGGGTCGCGGCCCAAGGCAGCGGTGAGCCGGAGTGTCAGAGTCGGCGAATCAGGGAGCACCGAGGCCGGGGTTTTCAAGATTTGGCGTCCAGCATTTCGGTTTCGCACGGCAGCACCGGCGCAAGACCTTCAAACCATTGGTCCACTTCGGCCAAGGACTCCCAGGCCCAAAGGGCTCGATCCTGCACCAGCGCGATGGCGGGCCAAATAATGCGATTGGCCAAGCGCGCATACTCGGCGGTCTCGAATAGGAAGTTCAACATTGGCATCGGCGGCAAGCAGCAACCTCCACGTGACGTCTCCTCACGATAGACGTCCAAAACCCAAGACCGCTCCTGAGACGGCAGTCGCAAGAGAAAGGTCGAGAGGTCGTAGCTTGCCGGTCCAACAGAAGCATGGTCCCAGTCGATAAGGCGCACGTGGAGCCCATGGGCAGTGGGGATGACGAAAACGTTGATGGCCCACAAATCGCCGTGCAGCAAAGTCTCCGGGCCACCCCAGGCGTCCAGGGCCTCTGCACGTTGCGGCAGTTCTTTGCGCAGTGTGGACAGCCGCTGGAGCAGGCTGTCGCGTACCGGGGTTTGCTGGGAAGACGGTTGACATGCTTCCAATGCGTAGATGGCGTCGCGCACATTCGCATCGTAGAAGTGAATACCCAGGTCGCAGCCGTGAAGCCGAACTTCTCCCAATAGCGGGTGCCGCGCGAATTGCAGGTGAAGCCGCGCAATCAACTTGATCGCCGCGCTCACGCTCTCACGGTCGAATCGATGGACATCGAGTTCACAGGGACCGAGGTCGTCATAGGCATGCCAGACACAGTTACCGCCAGGCTCTACGATACTCCCTAGCAGAGCTGGACCGTTGTCACTCATGCCCACCGCGGGCAACCAACGTTTCTCTACCAATTCGCTGCGCCGACCGATTTCCGGTCTCAGACGCTTGACGATCAGCTGACGAGCTTGACCATTGATGACGAAACGCAGCCGGAAAACGCGCGAGGCGCGAGGCTGCAGCGTTTGCTCCTCAATCAAACAGCCCTCTATCTCGCGGCCGCCAAGCAACCGCTGTAGCAAGCCTCGCAGTTCTGTCAGGCCAGGCTGATCCCGGCCTTCGAGCACCTTGTCCAGGCCTTCAATCATGTCCAGCTCCGTTGGAAGGCGCCTAACGCCTCGCTGATGGAGAGTTCATAAGAACGTAGCAGGGCTATGGCCTTAACCAGTTGGGTTGAATCAATGAACTCTTGGCCGGCCGTGGCCCAACTCATTTGGTCGACCATGCGGAGAAGGTTGCCGCAGGCAGCGACGGCTTGAATATCGCGCAAATCCAGGCGCGAATACTCACGGTTTAAGATTGAGCAGTAGAGGTCCAGGTCTGGACGGGCCACGCGATCAATGAGCTGAGCCAGATCGGCGGCCGGCACACCCCAGCCAGCGAATTCCCAGTCGAATACCAGCAGCGCAGGGCCGGTGGCGGCGTCGCGGATGCGGAGATTCTTGTTGACGAAATCGCCGTGCACCAGCGTCCGGGGCATCACGTCGCAAATTTCCTCCAACTCGTCCCACAACGATTCCAGCGCGTCGAGGTGTGCAGCGATATTGCGGAACACCGTGGCATCCTCGGCCGACAATGCACTGTCATCTAAGTGACGCAGTAACATGGCCCGGCAGCCGCGCAGCAAGCGCAGGTAATGATCGAGGCCGCGGCCTGGGAGGCAGGACTTGAGATCGTGCGCCAAGGCGGTCAACTGTGTTTCCGCTAACCAACAGCCTGCAAGCGCACGATTGTGGGGAAGCTGCGGCGAATACCGAGCACCCGCAGCATCTTCAAGGAAAAGCCAGCAAAACTCTCTTTCTGGCTCTTCCAGTAGTCCATAGCTATGCAGCGCCGGCATTCCAGTGAGCGGCAGCAGTTCCTCGTAAATCACGTGTTCGATACGTGCTGTCGCTGTTCGGCATCTCTTGGCAATGACTCTCGCACAATCCTGACTGACATGGTTGAGCCGATACACCGTGCTGTACCTTCTCCCCTGCAGAAGTTCAAGGCTGCTGGGCTCCCAGGAGTCTGATTGGACCTGAAGCCAAGCTTGGACGGCTGGATGCGCCTGCACGCCTTCGGTCATAATTTCAGGAGTCGCTGTCCTAGACATAGGCACGGCTCCGCGCCCTGCTATGCCAAGGTTCGCCCGGATGAAACACCAGGAATGTGCCCAAGCAGCAAGGCGTCAGGTCCCGCGCTTTGACCAGCAACATCATGGGACAGCCCGGTTTGCCACGGCCAAAGGAGCCATTGGGGACAGTGGCTCTCCCCGGGCGGCGCGCTCCGCCGCTGTGTAGAAGTACTGCGCCAGCAGTTGTGGCGCGTCGGGGACACCCTTGAAACCACGAATGCTGCACATGTCCACGACGTAGGGTGTTCCTTCGCTTTCGATAATGTCCACCCCGTACAGGTCAATGCCGAAGGCACTACCGCAGTTCGCGGCAAGCTCACACAACTCCGGCGTGAGCGTGAAGGGCTCCCCATGTTTTTCTTCTTCCGTCCGGCGAGGAAAGATCTTCTTGACGCCAAAGAGCCGGCCTCCGATCCCGTAAATCTTGCGGTCGCGGCCGTCGTTCGGGTGGTAGCGCTGAGCAAACACGGGCTCACGGCCACAATTCACGTCCGCGAGTTCCGCAGGGGTCCGGATAATGCGGACATGATGGCCCCCCGCTCCCTGATATGGCTTTATGACCAGAGACCCCGAGTCCAACAGCGGAAGCAACTGATAGGGATGCGATACCACGTACGTATCAGGTGTAGGAACGCCTGCTGCCAGCAGAATTCGAGAGGCGATGATCTTGTCGCGGAGCGCGGCAGACACGGGATACGGATTTACGATGACCGCGCCCAGCTCATGGAGCACGCCCGCCAAGCTGAGGGAGAGCCCGCTGGTATGACGCAATACATAGAGGTCGTGCTCGACCCGGACCCTCGATACATCGAGCATCCCATCCGGGGGATGTATGACGTCGACGACGGCTCCGGATTCCGCGAGGATTCGCACAACATCGGGCATAAAGCTTCTGCTCTTTTGCGAGTAATGTGGCAGCAGGAATCCGATGCGCACTTTGTTCATCGTCTATCCTTCATAGCTGTATACCGCCTGACTCCCAGCGCTTGGCTCAGTGGCCGCAAGGCGTCCCTTTTCGATCCTTACAACGACATCGCACTGTTTCAAGGCGCTGGGCCTGTGGGTGATAACGAGCGTGGTCCGTCCCTGGGCGAGCCGTTCCATTGCACCCAGGATGAGCGTCTCCGTCCTGACATCCACCGAGCTCGTTGGCTCGTCGAGAATCAATATCGGCGCGTCCTTCAAGAATGCGCGGGCAACGGAAATGCGCTGGCGTTCACCTCCTGAGAGGCGCATGCCACGGTCACCGACGAGCGTCTGATAACCCTCCGGAAGTTTCGAGATGAATTCGTGAGCGTTGGCAGCCTTTGCAGCGGCCACGATTTCAGCTTCGCTTGCGCTGGGCCGGGCATAGGCAATGTTCTCCGCAAGGCTGGTGGAAAACAGGACGGATTCCTGAAGGACGATAGCAAACTGGTTGCGCAAGTCCTTCAACTTGTAGTCGCGGAGGTCAACACCATCAAGCAAGATTTGTCCTTCCGTGGGATCGTAGAAACGAGTCAGCAGATTCACCAGAGTAGTTTTGCCCGCGCCCGTCGTTCCTACAATGCCAACGCACATTCCAGGCTCCACTTCAAATGAAACTTGTTCCAGAGCCGGCCGGTTTTGCCCATACGTGAATGAAACATTTTCGAAAACAATCCTGCCTGTCCCGCGCGCCAGTGAGCGTGGATTGGCCTTCTCTTCGACCTCGGGGAGCTCGTCGAGCAAGGCGAAGGCCCGCTCAATGTTTGCCAAGTAGGACTGGAGAGCTGCGGAGTTCTTGCCCATGGTTTTCAGAGGTTCGTAGAGCTGGGTTACATATCCCATCATCAGCATGAGATCACCGAGGGTGATGGCGCCGGATTGCACCTGCCGGAATCCCACAAGAAGTACCGAGGCCGTTCCTATCGCGGAGGTTAGTCCAACCAGGAAGTTGTACTTCCCCTCCGCCAGAGCCAGCTTCAGCCGCGCACGCATGCTTTCGAAGCTGCGCCGGACGAAACGATGCCTTTCGTCTTCCTCTTTTCCAAACGCTTTCACCACTCGCAGAGCGCCAAGCACTTCCTGCACCACGCCCATTGCGGACTTTTCAAGCTTCTTCACCTCGCGCGACCGGCGGCGCAGACGGCGCCGGTAGACCTTTGAAATCAGAAAAAGGACGGGTGAGATCACCAAAGCGACCAAAGCAAGTTGCCAATCTATTTTCATGGTGACATACAGCATTCCGAGCAGCGTGAAAGCGGAACTGATGAGCGGAATGAAGCGTTCTGCCACGATAGTTTGAACCGCAGCCGCATCATATTGAACGTTGTACAGCGATTCAGCGGTTCCCTTAACGTCGTGGTAGGAAAGCGATAAACGCTGCATCTGCCAGAAAAGGTCAGATCTAAATGCTAAGAGGACCTTTTCGCCGGTGTACGTCTTCAGGAGTGACAGGGCTAGTGTCTGAATCTGGGCGAGAATCGTCACAGCAATCAGCAAGCCGACGGCAAAGAACAACGCTGAGGATGGGGAGAGGCTGAATGCGGCTGGCACGAATGACCGAATCAAATGAGGCAGCGGCTTGGAGCCGAGCCCGCTGTCTAGAGCGATCTTCAGCGGCAAAGGGACCAGCAACGCCAGAGGAGTTGCCAGCAAGCCGAGAAGGAAAAGAGCAATTAGATGTGTCCAATAAGGCCGCGCCCACCGGAACAAACGAAGGTACAGGGCGAGGTCACGATTTGAACTGGGCTGCTTAATAGTCATCACGCGCGCTCGAAGTCTAGCTTGATGAGGGCGCGATGGATCGCACCCACTGCCACGGCCGCGCTCCTAAAGGTTATAGCTCCGAACATGACGCTCAATGGGCCGAGAATGTTGGCAGCGTATACGGCGTGATCCAATAGCGCACCAAAGCATGCAATCATTAAGAGAAGAGTTGTTCCTGCTCCCGAGATCGACAACCATGGCCGAGAACGAAGGCGCAGCATGTGTTTGCCTCGTCCGTAGTTCTCCGAGACCGTATAGACGCGTAAGCCGCCGAACAAGCCGCCACGTATCTCCAAGTCCCAAGTGTCATAATCACCGCCCCGGCGCACGACCGCGCCACCGGACCGCAGCGTCGATTCCAATGACAAGAGTAACTCCGTGCTGTCGAGCCATTTTTCACTCCAGAGCTGAAACATCCGCGGCCACGGGAATGAGATGGTTGGAAAACGGCGGACTCTCCCGGCCGTGAGGGAATAAACCAGACGGCTCCACAAGCGAGTTAAAGGCTGCATTAGGTGAAGCAGTCCCGTAAGAACGCGCAGGCGAAAGCGAGTAAAGCGGCCTTTCGTCGACGCAGGAAAGCGGACTTTCAACGCCGCACTTATTGCCGGGACAAGCGACAACACAAAAGCAACTATTGCTACGGGTAAAACGCCCAGAAGACGTCCCCAAAACATGCTGACGGCACAGAGCGCCGCCAACACAAGATTCGTGAGCTGCCACTCGTGCGTGAGCGGGAGGGAGTTCAGAAGGTTCGGTGCAGGCTGGTACAGTCGCGCATAACCTGCTGATCCCCAAGTTCCCTGATAAATCCGCCCGCGGGACAACGAAAGCGAGCGGAATATTCCGTTCACATATATGTGTCCTGCCCACGTCGCGTAGCCACCGGAATTGTACTTTTCCGGCCACTTTCTCTCGAGCATGGCCTCGGCCTTGCCGTAGCCCATCTGTTGTTTCCAATACGCCCGCACGGTCCGGCGATAGTGATGCCAGACCATGGCCGCCGGACTGAACCCGAGTTTCCCGCCTTGCTCCCGTGTTCTCCAACAAATATCCACGTCGTCACCAGCTTGCCGGAATTGCGGATCAAATCCATTGATGGCCTCCAGCCAGCTCCTGCGGAAAGCCATGTTACAGCCGGGAATGTGCTCTGCTTCGCAATCGGAAAGGAGCACATGGGCCGGACCTCCCGGCGAGTTAGCGACACAATTCGCAGTGTCTCCGTCGTCCGGGATAGGTATGTTCGGGCCCCCGACGGCTGCGTAATCTTCTTTGAGGAACGCGGCCGCTAGATATGTCAACCAATCGAGATCGGGACGGGCATCATCATCAATATAAGCGACGATCTCTCCTGTCGCTGATTGCCATCCCAAATTTCGGGCCGCGCTAAGACCCTGGTTTTCCGTGCGGATCAACCGGACGTCGTATTCGGCCGCAATATCGCCAGCGCCGTCCGTTGAGCCATCATCAACCACGATGGTTTCATAGTTGGGATAGCGAAGTTTTCCGATTCCCTCCAAACAGTCGCGAATCGTGCGGCTCCCGTTAAAAGTGCACACCACGACAGATATTTTCGGCCATGCTTCTTGGGAGACGAACGGAACTTCCTCGAACGCTTTTCGAACAACGCCGAGCGCCAGTTTCGGCTTTCGATCCCGGGTCGTCAGACCAAAATCCCAGTCCATGACGTCCTCGCCACCCCTGTGCCATTCGTCGGTCCAAGCATAAACGAATGCCCCGGCACAGCCTGCAGCGAGGGCTTTTCGTACCTGCCAATCCAGGCAATCGGCCTGCGCCTTGTCTCCATTCCTGTGGCTGTCGAGTCCGATTTCCGTTACCAGCAGAGGACGATTGCCGGCGAGGTTCTGGAGCCGGGCGAGATAGGCGTCATATTTGTCTTGCGACTCGAGGAAAACGTTGAAACAAACCAAATCGAGAAAGGACAAATCCAAATATTCCGTCGATGGATAGTTTGCGTAAGAAACGAGAGCTTCGGGATCCTCTTCCTTGACTTCGTCGCGTAACTGCTTTAGAAATTTCTCCACGGCGCTTGCTCCGTGCCAACGCACAATGGATGCGGGGATCTCGTTGGCAACAAGATAACCCAAAACCGCTGGGTGACCGGCGCATGTCCGCACTCCGCTTCTAACCTGCTTTCTGATCTCGCGAACCATTTTTTTCTCATGGAGAAAGGCGTAGTGCCGTTCTCCTTGCATCCCGACCAAGACGCGCAAGTTGCACCTCAGGGCAATTTCAAGAAGCCAGTGCGGTGGGGCGGTGTAGGTTCGGACAGCGTTCACGCCGTTTGCAGACATTAGAGAGAAATCTTGCTCAACCACCCTCGGTGAAGGAAATGCGCTGCCGTCCAGACGCGGCCGAAATGTTCCGTACGTTACGCCCCGGACATAAAGCTTCTCCTGGCCGACCCAAAGAAATTTGCCGCCTAAGATGACGCGCGAACCGCCGGAAGCTGTTTCTGGAGCGGAGCCAAGCTCCAAAACAATCTCCGGCTCAGGAACTGACACATCAGCAGGAACGCTAATCGGAATTATTCTCACGGACATAAGCGCGCTCCAACTGAACTAGCTGGCAGGTCGTCGAAGTCACGATGGATTTGCCTGTGGGGGTTGCTACTTGGTTCAGGTACGGCGGCGCCGACGCAAAACGCAGAAGAAACGTCTGCTGAACAGCTATCCAGGACTCCAAACTCGAAGCCCACTCGGACGAGTGGTTTAACTGCGCGATTCCCGACGCCCGACGCCCTGCCCGCCGAGAAGACGCGAATCCCGCAGGGAGGCGAATGCTCGTGTGCGCTAGATTTGTTCGAAGAAGCTGTCCTGGCCATCGTTCATCACCTGAGATCGAGATTGAGAATAATAAAATCTGCTTTCCGTAACCGTTCGCAACCAAAGGGCCGTGGCTTGCGCCACGTCCGGATTCCCCTGTAATACCTCTTCTCCCATTCAAAAACTGTACTTCGCTGAGAGCTGGATCGTCCTTGCCGGGCCTGCCGCATTGGCTTTACCGAAGAGCGGGGAACTCACCACTCCGATGATGCTGGTGACGTTTGTATGATTGATGGCGTTGAACGCGTCCACGCTGAATTCCAAGCTGCGTATCGAACGACGACGCTCGCCGGCAGAGATGCGCTGGAGGCTGAACACCTTCGTGACACGCAGGTCGAGTTGCACAGTTCCCGGGCCGCGGCCTGTGTTTCGGGTCACTCCGGGGGGCCGCGTGATGGTGTCGCCGGTGGGATCTGACCCTGTGGTGATGTTGAAAGGAGCTCCGCTGGCCGCCGAAAGAATCGATCCCACGCGGAAGCCGAATGGCAGTTGCGCTGTTCCTGCGAAGTTCAGGCGATGTCTGCGATCAAAGTCAGCCGGCCCTACCTCTGGCTGCAAATCATAGTTGTCCGCCGGGAACAAAAACGAGCCCGGCCCGTTACTCGGTGCATCGTTGGTGTATTTGGAGAAGACATACTGCCCGTAGCCCTTAAAGCGCTTTCCCAGTCCTCCGCGGAAGGTCAGACTCAGGGCGTGTCCGCGAAGGAATGCCGTCGATGCGACCTCCTCAACGTTCGAGAAGTTTGGATCCGGGCGCAGACCGGACCCTGATGGTAATGGAGCATTGACGTCGCGGATGCGGAAAAGGTGCACGCCATGCAAAAACGAATATTCCAATGAGAGCCAGGTTCCTTTCCCTATCTCTTCCTCGACTCCGGCGCTCGTTTGCATCAGATAGGGAGACTGGGCGTCGGGCGCCACGCGCATAACGCTGGGCGCTGGAGACGTTAGCTGGCCGCCCAAGAATGGGTCCGGATAAGACGGGTAGGAAATGTCGATCTCGCGGACGCGCACGCCGTCCAAGAGCACCGCATCCTCTGTGGCCGACCGCGGCAAATTGTCGTAGAAGATCCCGGCCCCGGCACGTAGCACGGTCCTCTTCCGTTTGCCGGGCGCGAATGCTAGCGCGAGCCGCGGAGCAAGATCTCTGCGGTTGTCAAGCGTGTTTTGCCAATCGTACCGCAGCCCAAACGTAAGGCTAAGGCTTGGCAACACGCGCATCGTGTCCTGCACAAATCCGCTGGTTTGTTGCTCAAGGTAAGAAATTTTCGGTTCGCCTTGATTTGCTTGGAACAGATCCGGGGTGCCCACGTGGTTCTGGACGACATTTCTGTACTGATCAACACTGCTAAACTGAAACGTTCCGCCAAAATTTGTTGCTTCGAAAACATTCGACCACTCATTCCTGACCGTGGCACCAAAAAGGAAGCTATGCCTTCCGCGGATGTAAGTCGCCGTATCCTGGACATCAAACGCGCGCCTTTTTTTGTCATTAAAAGACTGGGATGGTCCACCGACAAACGCGCCGTTTACCAGAATCTCCGGCCCGCTGGCCTGGCTCCCGGATCGTGACGTCTGGTCTTTGAAAACAAATATGATCTCGTTGCGGAATTGCGGTGACAAGGTTGCGCTTTCGATCAACTGCACCCGATGTGTGTTCCGACCCGCGCTGGTCCCTTGTTCAGGCAGATTTAACGCCCCGACTCCGTTGTTTTTGCTGGAGTGATCGGTGAATGTATAGTTCAGGGAGAGTGTTTGTATCTCCGTCAACCACCATTGCGTCCGCGCGAAGAAATGGTCTCGTCGTTGCGGGGCAGGCACATTAATGTTGATAGGACCTGTTAGGGCGACCGTATTCAAAGCATTCACAACGGTGCTCTCATCGTTCATCAAACGGTCGCCGGCAACAAAAAAGTAGCTATTCTGGCCCAGTAGCGGCCCACCCAAACTGCCCTCCAGGAACCGGCGGTTCAGGTCCGGCCTCGTATCGGCAAAGGCGTTTTGTGCGTCGAAGACGGAATTCCTTGCAAAAAATCCGATGCTGCCATGGTACCGATGCCCATGCCCGTGCTTGGTGGTAATTTCCGCTCGTGCAGCGCCGGGATGTTGAAACTCTGCAGAATAGGGGTTGCGGTCGATTTTTACGGATCGTATCGCGCTGCTGGGCATGTCGAGTTCTCCCCCCTCGACACCATCGACGACGATTGAAGTTCCTTCATGGCCCTGTGCTGCCGCCGATGTAAACGTGTCAATGAACGGGAGCAGGTAGTCGACGTCCAGGGGGAGTCCATTGAAAAAGGTCTCGTCCACTTTCATCGACTGAACATTACTTTCAGGAGAGAGTCGATCACTACTTGTATCCGGTCTCACGATGACTTCCTCCTCCACGGTTTCCAGTTTCAGCTTAATTCTCAAGGGGTTCAGCTTTTCCGTTCCCACCTGAATGTTCGCCTTGTATGGCTCGAACCCGCTCGCTTCAATCTGAAGGAGGTAAGTTCCCGGTGTCAGATCCGGGAAGCTGAATCTGCCATCTTCTGCCGTTACCGTCTCCTGTTTCGTGTTCGTCTCTTGATTGACTAGCGTCACTTTCACCCCGGTCAACCTTCCACCGCCCGATTCCACAACTTTGCCGGTTATGTTCCCACTCTCATCGGCCAGAACGAGGAGCGGGAACATCATAAATGCGAGAAGAAGGCGCAACGCAAGACGCCACGCAACCGCGGGACCTTCGCAGCCACTCCGCGCAAGAGGTTGACACATGCCCCCGTTCCGAAGGCTGGACTGCAAACCCGCCGGCGCCAGCGATCGCCGCCCCGGATTCCAGCCAGTGGGGAACAAGCCGACTTGTTGATAGTCAGTCTGCTGCTGCACGCGGACTTGTACCTCCGTGCGCCTTCAGATTTACTTGGGCTGCGGGAACGTGAGATTGACTGGTGTGCCATTGCCAGGCCGTTTCAACGATTTCATCCAACGAAGAGTGGCGCGGTTCCCATCCGAGAAGTTCCTTGGCTTTCCTGCCATCTGCCACGAGACACGGGGGATTGCCGGCACGGCGCTCCGCCTCCCGAACGGGAACATAACAGCCACTCGTCCGCTCCACAGCAGCAATGACCTCACGCACGGAGTGGCCTTTTCCCGTGCCCAGGTTAACGGCGGCATTCTCGCGGCTCTTGAACATGTGCGTTAGGGCGGTAACGTGCGCCTCGGCCAGGTCCATTACATGCGTGTAGTCGCGGACGGCAGTGCGGTCCGGCGTGGGGTAATCCGTCCCGTAGATCTCAAGCGCCGGTTTCTCTCCAAGAGCCGCTTGAATGGCGAGTGGAATAAGGTGAGTTTCCGGTGAGTGGTCCTCCCCCAACTCCCCATCAGGGTCGGCACCGGCAGCGTTGAAATAACGAAGGGCTGTCCAGCGCAAGCCATACGCTTCCCCGTACCAAGCGAGGATGCGCTCGACTATCCTCTTCGATTCACCATATGGATTAATGGGGATCTGGACCTGCTCCTCGCGAATGGGAACCCTTGTAGGAATACCGTAGGTGGCGCAGCTGGACGAAAAAACAATGTACTTTATCCAGGAATCCGTCATTGCGTCCAGCAGCCTGAGCGTGTAGGTCACGTTGTTGCGAAAATATTGTCGCGGGCGCCGCATGGAGTCTCCCACGTAGGCGAACCCTGCAAAGTGGACAACGGCTTGCACCCTGTAGGTTTTGATTACTTCGCGAATCAGCGTGGAATCACCGAGGTCTCCTTCGACCAGGGGACCCCATTTCACGGCCCATCGGTGCCCGGTCGAGAGGTTATCGAGTACGATTGGCTCAAACCCGGAGTGGGCCAGAACTTTGGCAGTGTGGCTTCCGATATAGCCCGCCCCGCCAGTCACGAGTACCCGCATCCTTGCCTCCCCCAAAAACAAAGTCTCCGCCACGGCCTCAGCTGGGGCGGAGATCGCATTACCAGTAAATTTCAACACCGCGCGACTTTACTGCACTGCCGCCATTCATATCGCATTCACACGGTATTAATGCAGAAAGGCCGCGTCAATCCTCTGATCGAAGTAACCCGGGAGGTTAGTACCCGCTAGTTGGGGTATATAGGAAAGAAAACAATAGCGCGATGAATTTAGATGACATACTGCAGGCCGATTCGGTAGCGACGCCCGGACCCCACTCGCTGTACCCAGCGAACTTGGACTAGAGTGGGGATTTCCGCGGGAATCCGAGCGAGCCGAAGTCGGCCTTGAAGAAGCGCAGAAATTTGCAAGGGGTGAGTAGCAACCATGCAGAACCCGCCGTCGGAAATGTTTGTCACTTTTCCTTGAGAGACTTCTGACCCTTGCTGTGCGCGAAGTGATGGCAATGTGCTACCCGTAAATTGTCCATTCGCCAAGTGGCGGGAATGGCCACGCTCTTTCCCTAGTTTGTTGTTCATAGTACTTATAGTACTATATCTTCTTTACCCAAGTTATTCCGGCTAAGGAACAAATGCGAGACCAAGAAAATAAGAAACTAGTGGAAGCTCTCCCCAGTGGTTGCATTCGAAGCCTGCAGAATCCTCCCGATAATGCCGGTCCTATTCTCCGCTCCGACCTTCAACATCACGGATCTTAGAAAGGCCTTTACTGTGTATGGGCTGATGTCCATCCGGCTGGCAATCTGCTTGGTAGTAAGATCTTGGAACAGAAGATCAACCGTTTCCCATTCGCGCCGGGTTAGCCTGAATTTCTGAGCGACGCTTTCGAGATTGAGCGCGCCTCGGTGATTTCTTTCCAGCAAGAGAGCCATCGCAGGTCCTCGCACAATTCCCAGATTCGATTTCACCGAGAATGCGCGCAGTTGGTAGCACCTCTTTCCCGAGGCGACTTCGTGTAGAAATTTGGAAGGAGAGAAACCGTTATGATGTCCGTTATGATTGCCATTGTTGTGAAGCAGCGATCGAATCTTGCTCTGCAGAGAGTTGCCGAAGTCCGTGTCTCTGGATGGAACTTCCGGGTAAGCAAGGATCGCCAGAGCCTCTTCGCTGGCGTAGATGGGCCGGAGGGAAGCATCCAGAAGAAGAAACCCCGCAGTCAGCGTCTCTTCGCGCCTTAAATGATGACCATTCCCGGAACTCTTATCGATTGCATTGGGAAAGCGTTCAAGAACACCACAGAATCGCACGGAAGGATTTCGCAGCTTGTCGGGGAATGGCCGGGATGAATTTGACTTTCCAGTCGCTAACATTTCAGCACCGCCAATCACGATGGTCAGACATTCCATTAGGACCGGATGCGAACACCAACACTCCTCTGGGTGTCCCTAGATCCCTTGCCCAAAGCCAAACTCCGGCCCTGAGGTCATGATATGAAGGCAAATAAAAAGCGGGGCGTCCTTACATACTTCGCAGGGCCGAGCGTTTCAATCAGGTGAAAACCTTATTTCACAATGGGAAAAAACTACCCCCGCAGGGGGAGGGCCTTGAGGGACGGCAGGAGTTACACCGTTATGCGTCGGGAAACGAGAATTCTGTTCTCGTTGTGTTGCCAAACCCTCTGAAATCAGAGAGATATCAAGGGGCAAAGCCCTTGCCTAGTTAGTTGAAAAGAAAGGACAAAACCGAAAGTTTGGTGAACCGGGGAGGACTCGAACCTCCAACCCGCTGATTAAGAGTCAGCTGCTCTACCATTGAGCTACCGGTCCAGCGTTACAGTTTAGAATTTTACACGGGACAAACAATTTTGTCGAACGGCTGGAAACCGGTGCAGCTCGCAATATCCGCCCTATTTTCCGCGCAGCGTAGCGGCTAGGCCGCGCGCGACTTCGCGCGCCCGGGGTAGATCTCCCGGTTCGAAGGAAATGGCGGAGACGCGCGGATGGCCGCCGCCGCCGAATTTTTCTGCAAGTGAGGCCAGGTTCTGATTCGCGGCCGCCTGATTCCACGGGTTCGTGCCCAGTGAAACTTTCGCGCGCACCGCGGAAGCGCTGACGCTCACGGAATAAACGCATTCCGGGTGCAGCAAATAGGGAATGAATTTGTTGTAGCCTTCGAGATCCATGTCGCTGACGTCGAAGAAAATAACGCCGTCGCGCGCTTCGATCCGCTCGCGCAGAATTTCGATCGATCGGCGATGCCGTTCGAGAAGCGGCCCTAGATGCTTGGCCACCAGCGGCAGCTTCACCATTTCACTCAGCGGACGGTAAGCAAGCTCTGGAATGATTCGTGCCGGGAGGCCGTTTTCCGGCGCGGCTTCAATCACCAGCGCGAGCTGCGTCGCCGGCTCGGCAAGTGCGACGGCCAACTGCGCCGTCGGATACTGCGCCCCATCGATGATGTCGCCCCAATGAATCAAATCTGCGAGCGGCTTGGTATTGAAGCCAAACTTTTCGCTCGCGATGGTTGCAATGAGCTTGGTGCACGACTTGTAATCCGGTTCGTAAAACATGTGCGGCCCGGGCTGCTTGCGGAATTGTTCGGCGTCGGCGGGCGTGAGAAACGCGCTCTGGTGATGGTCGAACCACCAGGTCACTTTCGGAGAGTTGGAAAACTTGAAGTCCACGATAACGTTTTCGTCGCCATCAAACAGTCCGGCTTCCCAGGGCTGCGCGGCGCGATGAGTCATCCCCGTGAAGCCGAACTCCGCGGCCTGGTCAAAGCGTTCGCGATAAAAGCGGTAGAAGAGAGCAGCGGAAGCTGTGCCATCAAAGCAGCGATCGTGAAAGCAGAGCCGGACCTTGGTCATAAGTGAGCTAGTTCGCCGCTTGGCATCCAAACCGGTCGGGAGACAGCGCGCCGAAGCCAACCAACATGTACGTGGGCGGTTGGATTGTCAAGCAGAAAGGCTTGCCGCCATTGGTTGGGAATTTTCAGGCTTTCCTCACAGCAGGCGCCCTAAAGTAGCGGTGCGGGTGGTTTACTTCACTTGACTTCCAGCCCCCAATAGCCTTACTAACTCTATTGCTCCAGCATTCGCAACCTATTCGTGTGCCCAGGAGGCCGCATGCCCGAAGAAAAGAATTTCTTCACGGGACTGTTTGATTTCTCGTTCAGTCATTCGCTGCTTCGCCGCCTTGTAAAGTTATTGTATGTCATCGCCATCGTCTTCGGCGGAATCACGGTCGTGGCTTGCGTCGTGCTTGGTTATCAACAATCTCCCGCGCAAGGACTGATTAATCTCGTCGCAGGAATCGTGGCCCTTTTTGTGGGCGTTCTGGTTGTGCGAGTTCAGCTTGAGTTGGCGCTGGCCATTCTGCGCATCGCGGAGGGCATCGAGCGCGCCACCCATCCCGGAAACTAACGACGAGACGGGCTGGGATGCGGGGGGCGCAAGTTGATTTGCTCAGCCGCCCGCGAGTCGCGCGCGTATCCGCGCACCTCCGGCCCGCAACGTGAATTTCTGCCCGAAATAGGGAGCCTGGGCCAGCACTTTCTGAAGGTCAAGATCATCCGCATAGCGCTGCTTTGGAATTCGACGCGCCAGAATGCTGATCTCCAGCGGGTCGCGGCGGAAGGGATAGGGCTCCATCGTCGCGCCGTTGTTTCCTTCGGGTTGCAGATCCCAATCCACTTCATTGCCCTGATAGTCGGCCGGGACGGCGTCGATGGTGGCGCCTTCCAGGGGCCCGAGACAAAAGTAAAGGGAGAGGCGGTCCAGGGCTTCGAGACGCTGCGCGTTGGCCTGCAACCATTTTTCGTCGGCAAAATTTATTGTCGCGGGATCTCCGCGAAGGTCCACTTTCAGCCGCAATTGCTGGAGCCGCAGTATTTGCAAGAAATCAGTGACGACGGGAGCTTCGTGGGCCTTCACGTACTTGGCGGAGTATCCCGGAATAGTAGCGCGTGTTTTATCGTAAAGGCCCGCGCAGTGCATGCTGACGAGGAGACCGGCGTAGCGATCCACTTTTACGACGCGTTCGATACCGCGCTGGTAGAGAGCGATGTGCTCCCGGGTGGGCAGGGACATGAAGCTGTATGGCAAAAACGAGACGGGGTCGACGCGCGGCTGGAGCTCCCACTCTTTCCAGCCATTGTCGTGCTCCGCTACCGCGAGTTGGAACAATTCCAGGGGCTCGGGCCGCGCGAAGATTTCATTGCCCAATTCGCGCGCAAAAAACCCGGACAGAACCGCATGGTCCGTCTGGCGAATCAAGATAAGATGATCGCCGTGCTCTTGAATGATCATGGCGCTGCCCTCGTTCGCAGCGAGGCTTGAAACATGCGCCCGCAGAGTTAGGCGCAATCGGCCGGGCGGGGGGACTAGCCAAGCAGTTCTCTTCTCGACAACAGTATTATGCCTTCACCCCGGTCTCGAATCCAGCGGCATCGCCCGCGCCTTAGAAGGGCTGTCGAACCGGCTCAACAGCCCTTCTAAAATCCCAGTGGAGCGGCCCTTCTCAAGCTTGTAGAATAGAGGCAACCACTGCGGGAGTGGCGGAACTGGCAGACGCGCAAGACTTAGGATCTTGTGGCCGAAAGGCCTTGGGGGTTCAAATCCCTCCTTCCGCACTAAGTTTTCCGGTGAGGAAATTTTGCCTGAGCCAAGCCGAGGGGATCTTCTCCGAATCTTCCTCCCAGTTGTGATACCGCTAACGAATTCCACCTCCGCGATTTCGCCGAAATGACAGGAGGAGTTCCGGCTGAGTTCTTCAAACTTTCTCCGATACGAGAAGCCAGCAAAGTGGGTCATGGAAAATTTCACCACTAATCACGCGCCGGGGGGTGATCTTGTTGCGAGCCTGGAGATTATAGAGTTCGCCAAGAGAATAGTTGATGTCGGCGGCGGAGCGGAATTCCTGGATGTCGCCGATGAGGGAGGGAGGCGGCGAGGCCGGCCTGGTCGAGATCCTTTTGGAGCAGAGCAGCGTGTCTGGAGCAGAGGCCGGAGTCTGGGTCAGAGATGGGCAGACGGCAAAAGCGGCGCCCCGAGGCAGAGCGGTGCTGGCAATGGAGCGGGGAGGAATCGGTGATGGTAGTGGAGACAGAAGTTACGGGAATCATGGAGTTCCTTTCCGGCGTGAGCCGGAGTGTTCCATATTGGGAATCTTGGGTACACACCCGGCAGTTTTCCTAAGAGCACCGGCCACCGCTTTGCGGTGGTTGTATGAGCCTGAAACTCCTTCCGAGAGCTCGCCAGTTATGGTGTGGCCCAGTAAAATCCGAGGCACAACCTGGCTCGGCAGCTAAGGCCGCCTTTTCTCTGGAGCATTCCTGCCCGACTAAGAGCATGGCTCCGGTTCTGGCGATTGTGTAGATGGTGGCGGGCGTTGTCCTGCAAAAGGAGAACGGCCCGACCCCGCTGGGGAGATTGTGTAGTTTTCGCCAACCGGGCCGAGCCAAGTTGAATTCAGCGCAGGAAGGTTAGCATGAAATCCAAGCCAGAGGAGCAAAACAAAAGAGCAACCAACCATCCAACGCAGCACCATTGGCACGAGATGAACCGCAAGCAACGACGCGAGATGACGCGCCAGATCCAGAGCGAAGACCTCAGCCTAGAAGTGATCCATCCTGACGCTGCTGGCATTGATATCGGCAACGAATCCCACTACGCGGCTGTACCGCGAGCCGAGATAGCCAACCGGTACGGGAGTTCGGGTGCACCACTGCGGAGCTAAAGGCCATGGCCGTTTGGTTGCAGCAGTGCAGGATACGGACCGTCGCGATGCAATCTACCGGAGTCTATTGGGTCGCCGTATACGACATTCTGGAACAAGCGGGTTTGGAAGTGTATCTGGTAAATGCCCGGGACACGAAGAATCTGCCCGGCCGGAAGAGCGACGTACAGGAGAGTCAGTGGCTGATGAAGCTGCACACCTATGGACTGTTGCGAAATTCGTTCCGGCCGGCGCAGGAGATTCGCGTGATGCGGACCTACTGGCGGCAGCGCAACGATCTCGTGCAGAGTGCGGGCCGGCATATTCTGCGGATGCAGAAGGCGCTGACGCAGATGAATCTGCAATTGGCCAATGTGTTGACCGATATCAGCGGAGCAACCGGACAGGCCATCATCAAGGCCATTCTGGCCGGCGAACGCGATCCACATAAGCTGGCCGCATTTCGGGATCCTCGCGTCAAGGCGAGTGAGGAGCAGATTGCGCAGAGTCTGGAAGGCAACTGGCAACCGGATTTGCTCTTTGTCTTGAAGCAAGAACAGGATGGTTACGAGTTCTGCCACAAGCAGATGGCGGAGTGCGATCGCCAGCTCGCGCAGTATCTCCAGCAGCGAGAGGATCGCAGCCACGGTGCCCCTCTGCCGGAAGAGAAGCGCAAGGGACGGCTCAAGAAGAAGAAGGGAAATGCGCCGCAGTTCGACTTGCGCGAAGGGTTGTTTCGCATGACCGGTACGGACCTAACCCGGATCGACGGCATCGATGTCATGACCGCGACGACGGTCATCAGCGAAGCAGGATGGGATATGAGCAAATGGCAGACCGAGAACCATTTTGTTTCCTGGTTGCGGCTCTGTCCCGATAATCGTATCAGCGGGAACAAGGTCATTGGGAAAGGCCGGCTGCCCACCAACAATCCGATCAGTATTGCCTTGAAGATGGCGGCCACCACGTTGCGGGAAAGCAAAACCTATCTCGGAGCGCAATTCCGTCGACTGCGAACCAGGCTAGGGGCTCCCATCGCCATCAAGGCCATGGCCGCCAAGCTGGCCCGCTTGGTCTACCGCATGCTGCGCTACGGGATGAAATACGTGGACCAAGGAGCAGCCCTCTACGAGCTTCGACACCGAGAGTTACAGATCAAGCGCCTCAAGTCCAAAGCCGAAAAGCTCGGATACCGAGTCACCCCAATACCGGCCGCGGCCTAACGAGAGTTTCTGAGGAGTGGCAAACAAAGGAGATAAGTCTAGGCAGGCAGTGAGTAGTGGGTAGCGGGGCAACGAAGACGGCGGTGAGTGAAGGTGGGGAGGAACAAGGGCGGAAGGAAACAAGAGAGTCAAAAGAAAGAAGAAAGGCGGCCATCGAAGCCAGCGCCAAATGGTACGCATAGAAATTGGGGAGGCTGGGCTCGCGGTTCCATTTTCTCTTTTCTCGCGTTGCGTTTCAGCGTATGAAGGGAGCGCGGCAATCCATCTGCCGAGGGCGAGCACTGGCGGCCCGAGGAGTATTTCATGGAGCGAGACGTACGAGACCTGCTCAATTTATACAATCCGAATGATCCGCTGGATCACGCCTGGACGATTCCTTCGCCGTGGTATTTCGATCCGAACATCCATGAACTCGAACAACAGGGCGTCTTTGCGAAAAACTGGCAGGTGGTGGGGCGCGCCGATCAGGTGCGGGAAAAGGGGAACTTCTTTACCGCGGACCTCGCGGGCGAGCCCATCGTCGTGGCGCGCGGTGAAGACGGCCAATTGCGCGCCTTCTACAACGTTTGCCGGCATCATGCGGCGGCGGTGGTGACCGAGGCGGAAGGTTGCGCGAAGCAGTTTCGCTGCCCCTATCACGGCTGGACTTATGGGAACGATGGGGTGCTGAAAGGGATGGTGGAATTCGAGGGCGTGTACAATTTCGATCGCGCTAAGAACGGCCTCGTGCCGGTGAAGGTCGATACCTGGGAGAATTTTGTATTTGTGAACCTGGAGGGGCGCGCGGCGGCGCTGAGGGATTTTCTCGGGGCGGTTCCGGGACTTGTCGCGCCACTGCGGCTCGCCAAGAAATTGAAATACTTTGACCGCCGGGTTTACGCGTTGAATTGCAACTGGAAAGTGTACGTGGACAACTATCTCGACGGCGGCTATCACGTTCCTCACGCACACAAAGGGCTGAGCAGCGTGATCGAGTACACGAAGTACACGATCGAGAATTTCGAGCGCGCCTGCCTGCAATCCAGTCCGCTTTCTTCAAACTCCAAGTCGAAGTCAGGCTTTGCCGCCACCCGCCAGGGCCGCGCATTTTACCTGTGGATCTATCCGAATTTCATGATCAACGCCTACGAAGGCGTGATGGACACGAATCTCGTTCTTCCCATGGGTGCAGACAAATGCGCCGTGGTGTTTGACTACTACTTCGCGGACATCAGCAAGAAGGCTTTGAAGAAGAATCAAGCAAGCATCAAAGTCAGTGAGAAGGTGCAGGAGGAAGACGAGACCATCTGTGACGCGGTGCAGCGCGGGCTCGGCTCGCGCGCCTACGTTGCTGGCCGGCTCTCTGTGCGTCGCGAAGCAGGCGAGCATCTCTTCCACCGTTTGCTGCATGCCGGCCTGACCAGCGCTCTGAACCAACCCGCGGCTGCGGATTGAGCGAGTGCGAGGCATGCGCATGGAATTGACGGTGTTGGAAGCGTCGCCTATACTGAGAATTCGAGTTGCCGGGTGTATTCTCACCTGGCTGGCCTCACCTGAAACAAAAGCCTGGGTTGATCGTCCCCACAGACCGGGCCGCATGCCGTCGAGACCAGCGAACGTTTCATTGCTAGACCGATCGCCGTCCCAGGAAAGGATTGTTGCATGGCTGAAGCAACCTGCCGCCGCGAACTGGAACTAGAGATTCCCGCAGAAGAAGTAAGGAAAAAGATCGAGAGTGTCGCGAAGGAGTTCGCGCGCGTCGCAAACGTTCCGGGATTCCGCCGCGGGAAAGCGCCCATCTCACTGATTCGCCGCAAGTTCGCGGATGACATCAGGGGAGAGGTGCTGCAATCGCTGGTGCCGGAGCGCGTGGAAAAAGCCGTGGCCGAACAGAAGCTCACTCCAGTTTCGCAACCGCAAGTGGATAAGCTGGATTTCAACGAGGGCCAGCCGCTGAAGTTCCGCGCGGTCTTCGAAGTGCTGCCGGAATTCGAATTGGGTAATTACAAGGGCCTGGAGTTCGAGATGCCCACGATGGACGTCACGGACGAGGACGTGGCGAAAGCGCTCGAAGAGACGCGCGAGCGTGCCGCAGCGTTTGCGCCCGTCGAGGGCCGCGCGATTCAGGATGGCGACTTTGCACAGGTGAAACTCCTCGGCACGCCGGAAGGGGGGGGCGATCCGCTGCAAGCCGACAGCGTGCTCTGCCATATTGGCGCGGAGGAAACCATGGAGCCGTTCAACGCTAATTTGAAAGGCGCCAGCGCCGGCGAGCACAAGAATTTTGACGTCGACTATCCCATGGACTATCCGGATCCCAAGCTGGCCGGCAAGAAGTATCACTATGCCGTCGAGGTCCTGGGCATCAAAACGAAAAAGCTGCCAGAACTAAACGATGAATTTGCGAAAGACGTCAGCGAGGCGGGCACGCTGGACGAACTGAAGAAAAAAGTTCGCGAAGGGCTGGGGCACCAGCGCGATCACAAGCACAAGGAACTGCTGCACGAAAAGGTACTGGCGGAAATCGTGAAGCTGCACGAGTTCCCTGTACCCGAGGCGCTGGTGGAGCATCAAATGGATGTGCGTCTGGAGCGGGTGGTGCGCTCATTGGCCACGCAAGGGGTTGATCCCCGCGCCGTGAATGTGGACTGGGTGACGCTGCGGCGGCGCCAGGAAGAGCGCGCCAAGGATGACGTGAAGGCCGAACTAATCATCGATCGCATCGCTACGGCGGAAAACATCGACGTAACGGACGAGGAGGTCATGCACGAGTTGGAACACATGGCCAGCCATGGTGGCGAATCAGCGGAAGCGCTTCGCGCACGTTTGACAAAGCAGGGGACGCTAGATAGGATGAAGGCTAAGCTGCGCAGCGATAAAACTCTCGACTGGCTTGCGCAGAATGCCAAGATCAAGACCGTTGCAGCAGCGAACGCGGCGACGGATTCAAAGTGACACACTCCGGCGAAGTGCCAGTAACATTTACCCAAATGAAAAATTCCGAAGAACCCGAGTATCGCGGAACAACGCTCGTACCGATGGTGGTGGAACAGACCAGCCGTGGCGAGCGCGCCTACGACATTTATTCCCGGCTCCTTAAAGAGCACATTATCTTTATTGGCACGCCGATTGACGACCACGTGGCCAATCTGGCCACGGCGCAGATGCTCTTTTTGCAGGCCGAAGACCCGGAGAGAGACATTCAGCTGTACATCAACTCACCGGGGGGGTCGATCACCGCGGGATTCGCGATTTACGACACCATGCAGTTCGTTAAGCCGGACGTGGTGACAACCTGCGTCGGCCAGGCCGCTTCCATCGCGGCCGTGCTGCTGGCCGGGGGCGCGGCCAAGAAGCGATTTGCGCTGCCCAATGCGCGCATCCTGATTCACCAGCCGTGGATGTCCGGGCTGGGGGGACAGGCGACGGATATTGACCTGCATGCGAAAGAGATATTACGCATGCGCCTGACGATCAATACGCTGCTGGCAAAACACAGCGGCCAGCCGGTGGAGCGCATCGAGAAGGACGTCGAGCGCGACTACATTATGAATCCCGAGCAGGCCAAGGAATACGGAATGATCGACGAGATCATTTATAAGCACCGGTAGTATTCGGTAGTATTTCGCGTCACGTAGTGCTTTGCGGTTTGAAGCGGGGGTAGAGCACGGGTTCCAAAAAGTTAGTATCGTTTCGACTTTCTCTTTCGCTCAGGGGAAAAATCGGCCTAGAATAGTGGATAGAGACTCCGTCGAAGCCCAGCGGAGACGAGGCCCTCACACCAGTGAAAAAA
>Ga0137398_10000072_pt1 | contig 27276 bp, 19 predicted proteins | sample czorhiz216metaG_FD_106659 | JGI IMG/M metagenome (GOLD analysis project Ga0137398, IMG submission 106659) | Vadose zone soil microbial communities from Angelo Coast Range Reserve, California, USA - czorhiz2.16 metaG | ecosystem: Environmental > Terrestrial > Soil > Vadose zone | place: USA...
CAGTATTTGGCGGGCATGGAAGCCGGGGCGGACGACTTCATCGCCAAGCCGGTGGACCCGGACGAGCTGCGCGCCCGGCTCAAGGTCGCGGAGCGCATCCTCGGCCTCCGCAAGGAAATCGAGCAGCTCGAGGTGCTGCTTCCCATCTGCTCGTACTGCAAACGGATTCGCAACGACCATGAGGAATGGGAGCCCCTCGAGAAGTACATCGAGGAGCACTTCGAGCAGCTGCTCAGCCACGGTATCTGCCCCGACTGCTACACCAAGTACGTCCAGCCGCAGCTCGATCGCGGCTAGCTCTCGTGACCGAACCCGCGACGCAGCCACCGCCGGCTCGAGCCTCGGCCGGCGGCTGGTGGGCCACGGTGCGCGAGGCGCTCCGCGGCTCGCGTCACGACTACACCTCTGGCCCGCTGGGCCGGGCGATCGTACTGCTCGCGATTCCCATGGTCGCGGAAATGATCATGGAATCGGTATTCGCGGTGTGGGACGTGTATTGGGTCGGCCGCGTGGGCCCGGCGGCCCAGGCCACGGTGGGCCTGACGGAGTCGCTCCTCACCCTCATCTATACTGCGGCCATGGGTCTCTCGATCGGCGTCACGGCCATCGTGGCGCGGCGCATCGGTGAGAAGAACACGGAAGGGGCGGCCGAGGCGGCGGTGCAGGGGATCGCGCTGGGGGTGATCGTGGCTGCAGTGACCGGGGTGCTCGGCGGGATGTTCGCACCGCGTCTGCTTGCCCTCATGGGAGCGAGCCCCGAGGTGCTGGCCATCGGGAGCACGTACGCGCGGATCATGCTCGGCGGGAACGTCGTGATCCTGCTGCTGTTCCTGATCAACGCGGTGTTCCGCGGTGCGGGCGACGCGGCGATCGCCATGCGCGTGCTGTGGCTCGCGAACAGCATCAACATCGTGCTCGGGCCATGCCTGATCCTGGGTCTCGGGCCGTTCCCGCGGCTCGGCGTCACCGGGGCGGCCATCGCAACCACCATCGGGCGCGGGACGGGTGTGCTGTACCAGCTGTACCGGCTGTGGCGGGGGGATGGACGCGTAGCGATCCGGCGCCCGCACCTCACGCTGAACCCCGCCGTGATGCGGACGATGTTGCGGCTCTCGGGCACGGGCACATTCCAGGTCCTGATCGGGACCGCGAGCTGGATCTTCCTGGTCCGGATCATTTCGAGCTTCGGTACTGACGCGGTCGCGGGCTACCAGATCGCGATCCGGATCATCGTGTTCGCGCTGCTGCCGTCGTGGGGACTCGCCAACGCGGCGGCGACGCTCGTGGGGCAGGGACTGGGCGCGGGCAACCCGGACCGCGCCGAACGCGCCGTGTGGGTCGCGGGATTCTACAACATGGTGTGCCTGGGCGGCGTGGGCGCCCTGTTCGTGGCGTTCGCCGGGCCGATCGTGAGCGTGTTCACGCGCGACCCCGCGGTGGCCTCGATCGCCGAGCTGTGCCTGCGGACGATCAGCTACGGGTTCTTGTTCTATGCGTACGGGATGGTGATCACCCAGTCGTTCAACGGCGCGGGCGACACGTGGACTCCCACGTGGATCAACGTGGGGTGCTTCTGGCTGTGGGAGATCCCGCTCGCGTACCAGTTGGCGCGCCGCGCGGGGCTGGGGCCCCGCGGCGTGGCGCTGGCGGTCACGATCGCGTTCTCGACCGTCGCGGTCGTCAGCGCGCTGCTGTTCCGCCGCGGGCGCTGGAAGTTGCGGCGGGTCTAGCGGCCTGGCGCCCCTCCTCATCTGTTGCGGTGACGCATCACCTCCCGCCGCTTGACAGGGGAACGGGCAGCAACCCACCCTGGTACCAGCAAACGACAATCGCTCGAAACTCACCCGGCCCGTTGCGCCGTGTGTCGTAGGAGCGCATGCATGGACACGAAAGAGCTGCTTGACAGTCTCGACGTCGGTGTGCTGGCGATGGCGCCCGATTGGACGATAGCCGAATGGTCCGCGGCGGCGGCACGCATCACGGCGCTGCCGGCGGACCGCGTGGTGGGTCGGAGCATTTGGGTTGGTTTCCCGGCGGCGAAGGGCACCGAGCTCGAGCGGGTGTTGGCAGAGGTCCTGGCCGACGGCAAGCCGCGCACCTTCCTCGCGCCCGCCGGGGCGCCCGAGGTCGCAGGCACCGTGTTGGAAATGCGGGTCAGCCGCGGCCCGGCGGATCAACTCGCCCTCTCCTTCCGGCCGGTGCACGAGGAGCTCGCGCCCGAGTCTCGCGCGGCGCAGCTCTTGAGCGCGCTCGAGGCCGAGCGCCGCCTGTATCTGCAACTGTTCACCTCATTGCCCACGCCCGCCTTCGTGCTCACCCCGGATGGCCAGATCCTCGACGCGAACCCCGAGGGAGCGAAGCTGTTGGGCGTAGCGGATACGACGGGGCTGCGCGGCCGCGGGCTGGCGGAATGGGCCCCCGCGTCGCAACAGGGCATGCTCGCTGCGGCGCTGCGCCAGGCCGTCACCCGGCGGCAGGACGTGGCGCTCTCTTTCGAATTCGCCGGCGAGCCGCCCCGGGAGGTACGGGCCGTCATCGTGAACGTTGATCCGGTACGCGCGGCGCCGAAGCTCGTGTTCCTGGCGCTGGACGTGTCGCGCGAGATCCTGTTGCAGCAGCGGCTGCTGCAGGCGGACCGGCTGTCGCAACTCGGCGCGCTGGTGTCGGGTGTGGCGCACGAGCTCAACAATCCATTGGCCGCGATCGCGGCCTTCGCCGAAGCGTTGGCGCTGGACCCTCATCAGGCCGACCTGGAGGAGAGCGCCGAGGTGATCCGGAGCGAGGCGATGCGGGCCGGTCGCATCGTCCAGACGCTGCTCGACTTCGCCCGCCAGCGGCCACGCATGCAGACCGCCGTCGATCTCGGGGAGATCGCCGATCGGGTGCTCGCGCTGCAGCGCAGCGCACTCAAGAAAGCGCGCACCCGCGCGACGGTCTCCGTCTCGAACGACGTCCCCGCCGTCTCGGGCGACCCCCAGGAGCTGCAGCAGGTCGTGCTCAATGCGGTCGTTAACGCGCGACAGGCGATCGAGACCGCGGGCCGCCCCGGCCAGATCACCATCACGGCTCGGTCGAGCGACCACTACGTGCTGGTGACCGTCGAAGACACGGGCCCCGGCGTCCCGCCCGAGATCCTCGACCGCGTGTTCGAGCCGTTCTTTTCGACCAAGGCGGAGCACGGCACCGGGCTCGGTCTGGCGATCAGCTTCGGACTGGTGCGGGGCATGGGTGGTCGCATGTGGATGCAGAACGTCGAAGGAGGCGGGGCTCGCCTCTCCTTCGAGCTGCCGGTGGACGCGGGCAGCCCCGACGCCGCGACGCGGGGCGGCCGCCGGCCCGCGGTGCAGCGGCTCTCGCTGCTGGTGGTCGAGGACGAAGAGGCGGTGCGCCGCGCTATGGCGCTGCTCGCCAAACGGCTCGGCCACGACGTGACGACGGTGGGACGATTCGCCGACGCGACCGAGCGTCTCGGCCAACCGGGCGCGCGCTACGATGCCCTATTGGTGGACGTGCACCTGGACGAAGCGCACACGGGGTTCGACCTCTTCGATTTCTTGCGGACTGCGGGTCAGGGGCTCGAGCAGCGCATCGTGTTTACGACGGGGGATTCCATCTCGACCCAGACCCGCGACGCGCTGGAGCGCGCCGACCGGCCTGTGCTGCGGAAGCCCTTCAGCCTCGATGAATTGCGCGAGATGCTCGAGCGGGTGACGTCGGGCTGACGGCCGAGGGCTCAGGCGACCCGCGCGACCGTGCGCGGGCGCCGCCGACCCGCCTTGCGGTGGTGCCGGTAGTAGCGACCGTCTGCCGCAACCCCTCACGGAAATCCACGACCGGCTGGTATTCCACGAGCGCGCGCGCCTTGTCGATCGAGGCGAGCGAGTCGCGGACTTCACCGGGCCGGCCCTCCGCATACCTCGGCAGCACCCGCATACCAGGGCCAACGTGCCAGATGCGTCTCGTGCACGTCCACACCAAAGGGCGGCGAGGCGTGTGGCGCTGGCGCGACATCAAGTCTTGGCGTGAGGCGGCGTGGCCCGCGATCGCCACGACGCCACACGTCACGCCGAGGGCTCGAACCTTGCATTCGTAGTGGGGCGCGAGGCGGTGACCCGTTTCCCTTTGTGGGCGAGGTGTTGTGTCCACGACGATTTTGGACCGGTTGGACCTCGATGCGGCGGCCGAGGCGCGACGGATCGCCCAGGCGCTTCGGCTACAGGTCGGTGAGACGCTACGGCGTGGCGGGATCGTCGTCGCGCTGAGCGGCGGAGTGGACAGCTCGGTGTGCGCGGCGCTCGCAGTGGAGGCCGTGGGTCCCCGGCACGTCCTGGGGCTCGGCTTGCCCGAGGTGGTGTCGGTGCCGGGCGTCGCAGGGAACACCTGATGTGCGGCATCGCCGGGATCGCTCGCCGACGCCCCGTAGGCGTCTCCGCCGAGATCCTGGAGCGGATGGCGCGCGTCATCCGACACCGCGGCCCCGACGGTTTCGGGTTGCACGTGGATGAGCGGGTCGGCCTCACCAACGTTCGACTGAGCGTGATCGACCTGGCGCGCGGGGCGCAGCCCATGACGAACGAGGACGGGAGCGTCTTCATCGTCTACAACGGCGAGATCTTCAACTACCTCGTGTTGCGCGGGGAGCTGGAGGCTCGCGGGCATCTGCTCCGCACCCGGAGCGATACCGAAGTGCTGGTGCACGCCTACGAGCAATGGGGCGAGCGGATGCTGGAGCGCCTCAACGGCCAGTTCGCGTTCGCGATCTACGACCGCCGCGCGGGGTCCCTGTTTCTCGCGCGCGACCGATTCGGCATTCTGCCGCTGTACTACGCGGAGCGCGACGGCGATCTGTATTTCGGGTCCGAAGTGAAGGCCCTGCTGGCGACCGGAGAAGTGGAGCCCGCGCTCGACCCGGAGGGCTTGGACGAAGTCTTCACGTTCTGGGCGGCGCGCGCTCCCCGCACCCCGTTCCGAGGGATCCGCGCGCTCGAGCCCGGCTGCTACGCCCGCTGGCAGGACGGTCGCCTGACGGTGCGGCGCTACTACGCGTTCGACTACGCCGAGGCGGCGGCCGAGCCGGCGGACGCGCTCGACGCACTCGATGAGCTGCTGCGCTCGGCCGTACGGCTGCGCCTCCAGGCGGATGTGCCGGTCGGCGGGTACCTGAGCGGCGGCATCGATTCGAGCGTCGTGTGCGCGCTCGCGGCGTCGGGCTCGCCGCACGCGCTGCGCACGTTTTCGGTGACGTTCGACGACCCCACGCTCGACGAGAGCGGGTACCAGCAGGCGGTCGCGGCCGACCTGCGGAGCCGTCACGCGATACAGCGGATTGGCCGCGGCGAGATCGCCCGCGTGTTCCCGGACGTGATCCGGCACACCGAAACCCCGCTGGTCCGCACGGCACCCGCTCCCCTCTACCTGCTCTCGCGGATCGTCCGAGAGCAGGGGATCAAGGTGGTGCTCACGGGGGAGGGGTCGGACGAGGTCTTCCTCGGCTATGACCTGTTCAAGGAGACGATCATCCGGCTGCTGTGCCGGCAGCGACCGGAATCAGGCTGGCCTCCGCGCTTGCTCGACGGGCTGTATCCGGGGATCGCGCCCGCTTCAGGGAAAGGCGACTTCTGGCGCGGCCACTTCATGACGACCGGCTCCGCCGACGATCCGCTGTTCTCGCATCTGCCGCGGTTCCACCTGACGGCCCGCATCAAGGACTTTTACTCGGCCGAGTTCCGCGCGGGGCTCGGGCCCTTCGATCCGCTGGCCGAGCTGCGCGCTCGGCTGCCGGCCGGGTTCGCCGCCTGGTCGCCGCTGGCCCGGGCGGCGTACCTCGAGATGACCACGCTGCTGTCATCGTACTTGCTCAGTTCGCAAGGCGATCGTATGGCCATGGCGCACGGGGTCGAGGCCCGCGTCCCGTATCTCGACCACCGGCTGTTCGAGTTCGCGGCCGCGCTCCCGGCGCGCAGCAAGCTGCGGGGCCTGCGGGAGAAGGACATCCTGCGCCGCTGGGCCGCCGGCCTCTTGCCGCCGTCTGTCATCGGCCGGCGCAAGCAGCCGTACCGTGCCCCGGACGTGCCGGCGTTCTTCGCGGGGCGGGCCCCGGAATACGTCGAGGCGCTGCTCGATCCCGCGAGCCTCGCGCGCACGGGCATCTTCAATCCGCAGGCCGTCGCCGGATTGGTGAGGCGTTGCCGAGCCGGGCGCGCGGAGGGTTTCCGCGAAAGCCAGGCGCTGGTGGCGATCCTGTCGACCGAGTTGTGGCACCGGGAGTTCCTCGGCGCGCCCCTGCGGGCACGCGTGACGGCGACCTCCCGATTGCCGTGGGCCGCCGCGGAAGCCCCCGCCGCGGCCTGAGGTGTGACCCGAAGGCGAGGACGATGACCGATGATATGCGACATCTGACCTCGGCGGAGATCGGTCGGCGCGATTGCCGACTTCCTCTCGGCCAAGTGCAATGGCGGCAGCGTCCGGGCCGCGTGATCAGGTGTCAGTGACTGAGCTTCTCGGGCGGTTGCGCCGCGTGCCTGACCAGCTCCTGCACCGCTCCCGGCGCCGGGCAGCCCTCGCAGCCCTGATGGCACGACGGCCGCCGGCGAGCGTGCTCGTGCTGTGCAACGGCAACATCTTCCGCAGCCCCTTTGCCGCGGCGGTATTGCAGCGTGAGCTCAATCTCCGAGGGGCGGGGAGCATGCGCGTGGCATCGGCGGGGTTCGCGGCGCACGGTCGGCCCTCGCCGCCGCACGCCATCGCCGCCGCCGCGCGCCACGGGATCGATCTTGCCGGACACACCTCGCAGCTCGTGGTCGCCCCCGTGGCGCGCGCTGCCGACCTCATCGTTGTGATGGAGGAGCTGCAGCGGCGCAGCTTTTGCGAGCGGTTCGGGCGCGCGACACGGGATGTGCTGCTGCTCGGGGATCTCGATCCGATGCCCGTCATGTCCCGCGCGATCGAAGACCCCGTCGAGCAGGACCCGGAGGTGTGTGAACGGGTGTACGCGCGGATCGAGCGCTGCGTCGGCGAACTGGGGAGAGCATTGGGCGGCATGCAGACTCGGGACGGAGAGGTGGGACGCAATGCTTGAAGGGCGAGACATCGTCTGCTTCTGCAACGACTGGGACGGCGACCCCCTGAGCAAGAAACACGTGATGCTCGGCCTCGCGCGGAAGAATCGCATCCTGTGGGTAAACTCGATCGGCAATCGCAATCCGCGCGTCACCGGGCGGGACCTGCGACTGGTGGTCAAGAAGGCGCGAGATTTCGCCGCAGGTTGCCGACGCGTCGCCGACAACATCTACGTCTTCTCGCCCCTCGTGATCCCGCTCCATGGCAGCGCACTCGCGCGGCGGTTCAATCGTTGGTTCCTCGCCGCCACGCTGCGCCGCGTGTGTCGGCAGCTGGCATTTCGCAATGTGATCACGTGGACGTTCTTCCCCACGTCCGGGGACGTCGTGGGCGAGCTCGGCGAACGGCTGGTCGTATACCACTGCGTCGACGAATACTCCGAATTCACGGGCACCGACAAAGCCGCGGTCGCCGGGATGGAGGAGCGGCTGCTCGCGAAGGCCGACGTGGTGATCGCCTCGTCGCAGCTGCTGTACGAGCGCAAGCGACGCGATAACGCGCCGACGTTCCTGGTGACACACGGCGTGGATGTCGAGCACTTCCGGCGCGCCTGTCGCTCCGATACGGTGGTCCCGGACGACCTGGCCGCTCTGCCCCGGCCGGTGATCGGATTCTACGGATTGATCGCCGATTGGGTGGACTTGGAGCTGTTTCGGTTCCTCGCGGTGTCGCGGCCACAGTGGTCCTTCGCGCTGATCGGACGCACGCAGACGGACGTCGGCCCGCTCCAGGGCCTGCCGAACGTGCATCTGCTCGGTCGCAAGGACTACCAGCTTCTCCCGGCGTACTGCAAAGGGTTCGACGTCGCGATCCTGCCGTTCGTCATCAACGATCTCACCAATGCCGCGAACCCGCTCAAGCTGCGGGAATACCTCGCGGCAGGACTGCCGGTGGTTGCAAGCGCCATCCCCGAGGTCGAGAAGCTCGATGGGCTGGTTGCCATCGGGAGGACCCCGACGGAGTTCCTGTCGCAGGTCGAGGCCGTGCTGCGGTCCGGAGCCACGGGACCGCAGCTCGAGCGGTCTCGGGCGGTGGAGGGCGAGTCGTGGACGAGCAAGATCGACCACCTCAGTGACCTGGTCGCGAGCGTGGAGCAGCCCAGTCGCGCCATGCAGGCCGCAGCGCGATGACGGACGCGGCCGCGACGGGAGGTCTACTCGTAGGGCTGGGCGCGCTCCACTGCGCGTATACCTACGTTGCGTATCCCTGGATCGTGAGCCTCTTGCCGGCTCGCCCGCCTCGACCGGGAGTGGGGCCGGCCCCGCGGCTCGTCTCTATCCTCATCGCGGCCCGTGAGCCCGGCGCGGCGGTCGCCGCCAAGGTGGGCGAGCTGCTGGGAACGGTGTCGCTCGCCTGCGAGGTCGTGGTCGTTCTCGATGGGCCCGACCCGGCGGCGCTGGCCGCACTGGCCGAACTGGCGGACGACCGCATCACGGTTCGTGCCTTGGAACGGTCCCAGGGGAAGGCGGCCGCCCTCAACTGCGCGGTCGCGCTGGCCCGAGGCGACGTGCTCGTGTTCACGGATGTGCGCCAGCGTGTGGCCGAGGGCGCCGTCGAACACCTCCTGGCGCACCTGGCCTCACCGGACGTGGGTGTCGTTTCCGGGTCGCTCACCATCTCCTCGTCCGGCGGGTCCGCCGGTGTGTACGACCGCTACTGGCGCTTCGAGCGTCAGCTGCGGATGCGGGAAGCCGCGTGGGACAGTGCCGTCGGCGTGAGCGGAGCGCTGTACGCGCTCAAGCGGGAGCTGTGGTCCCCGCTGCCGCCAGGTCTGCTGCTCGATGACGTGTGGGTGCCGCTGCAGGTGGTGCGCGCGGGTAAGCGGGTGGGCTTCGCTCGTCTCGCGGTCGCTACCGACGTTCGATCCGGCTCCGATGCCACGGAGCTCGCTCGCAAAGTACGGACGCTTACGGGGAACTATCAGCTGATCGCGTGGATGCCCTGGGTGTTGCATCCGGGGAAGAACCGCTTGTGGTGGCAGTTCGTCTCACACAAAGTGCTGCGGTTGCTCACTCCGCTGGCTGTGTGTTGTTTCGTCGGCGGTCTGCTGCTCACGTTCGGCCCCTGGGTAGTGGTCGCGGGGACGGCCGGCGTCACGCTGCCCTGGATGATACGGCCCACTTCCGTTCCCGGCGGCGGCCTGGTGCGGGTCGCTCGCAGCGGCGCCGCCCTCTTGGTCGCCCTGGTCGTCGCAGCTTTCAATGCCGCGCGCGGGCGCTGGGATGTGTGGAGGGATCCGGCACGGCCGACGTTCGCGGATCGCGGGGACGGGTGATGCCAGACCTATGAGACGCGCACCTTCTGGGGTGCAGACGCCCGCGAAATGGCAGCAGGGCATGCGGGGGCGAAGACGCCGTGCGGCGGACCGCCTGGCGGGGCGGACGGCGCATCGCGTGGGTCTACACGCGGCAGAGGCCGCCCATCGAATTCCTGGAGCGATCAACGACCTGATTTCGACGTGCACGCGCCCGCTATGGCGGGCACGCCACAGTGTAGCGGACGCCGGCCTGCCGCTCACCGTGGGGTCACCATGTAAGTGATTGTGCTAAAGCATCTTAGACGGCGTGGTTCGCGCGAACGAGCCGCGGCGCCGGCCTTGCAAGCTGACCCGTTGAGCGATCGGGTCGGCCCTTAGTCCGGATGGACTCTGCAGGCCTGCCGCGACTTTCTCCAAAATAGCCACAGAGGAGTCCCATGCTCGGGTCGGGTACGTCACACTGCCTGGTTACCGGGGGTGCCGGCTTCATCGGCTCCCATCTCGCCGAACGGCTCGTGGCTCTCGGGCACGAGGTTCGCGTGGTCGACAATCTCAGCACCGGGAACGAAGCCAATCTCGCCGACATCGCGGACGACATCGAGTTCCTGCGCGGGGACCTGTGCGACGCCGATGTCTGTCGCCGCGCCGTCGCCGGCATGGACGTCGTTTTTCACGTCGCCGCACTGCCCAGTGTGCCACGTTCGCTCGAGAATCCCTGGGCATCTCACGCAGCGAACGTCAACGCGACGGTGCGCCTGCTGGAAGCGTGCGTGGAAGCACGGGTCGCTCGGATCGTATACTCGAGCTCGAGCTCGGTGTATGGTGACACGCCGGTGTTACCGAAGACGGAGACAGCGGAGCCGCTCCCGCGTTCGCCGTACGCGGCGTCAAAACTCGCCGGCGAGCAATATGTCCTGGCGTTCGCTCGCGCGGGGCTGATCGAGGGCGTGGCGCTGCGCTACTTCAACGTGTTCGGGCCGCGACAAAGTCCACACTCCGCCTACGCAGCAGTCATCCCGAAATTCTTTCAAGCGGCGCTCGACGCGTCTCCGGCAGTGGTGTACGGGGATGGCCATCAGACCCGGGACTTCACGTATGTCGACAACGTGGTAGACGCAAACATCCTCGCGGCCGCGGCGCCTGGAGAACGGGTGAATGGCTGGGTGGTGAATGTCGGGGCCGGGACGAGGACCGCGTTGGTCCAGGTCATCGCGATGATCGGCCGTATTGTGGGGCGTCCCCTGGCCTACGCGCGACAGCCGCAACGGTCCGGTGACGTGCGCGACTCGCTGGCGAGTCTCGATCGCGCGAAGCGACTGCTCGGGTACGACGCGCGGGTCTCGCTGGAGGAAGGCCTGCGAGACACATGGACGTGGATCACGGATGGTGCCAACACGATTCCGGCGAGGCTCGAGTCCGACCGATTGAGGCGGCAGACAGCGTGAGCCGCGGTGGACATCGCCCCATTCGGGTATGTCTCGTCGCCCCCTCTCTCGACGTGCCTGGAGGGCAGTCCCTTCAAGCCGCGCGGCTGTATCAGGGCCTCCGACAGGTCGGCTCCGTGGTAGCGGGTTTCGTGCCGATCAATCCTCGGCTGCCTGGACCGCTCCGACTGCTGCAACGGGTTCGTTACCTCCGCACGGTGGTGACTTCGCTGCGCTATGTCTGGACGCTGCTCACCTCCTTGGCCAACTACGATATCGTCCACGTGTTTTCGGCGTCGTACTTCTCCTTCATCCTGGCCCCGACGCCGGCGATCTTGCTGGGTAAGTGGTACGGCAAGCGCGTCATCCTGAATTACCACAGCGGAGAAGCAGAGGACCACGTGCGGCGCTGGAGGCGCACCGCGCTTCCCGTCATGCGGCTCGCGGACGCGCTGATCGTGCCGTCCCGATACCTCGTGGACGTGTTCGCGCGCGTTGGCTTACGGGCCTGCGTCGTAGCCAACGGCGTCGACTGCGATCGGTTTCGCTTCCGGGAGCGCAAGCCGTTGCGGCCGGTGTTTCTGTCGAACCGCAATTTCGAGGCGCACTACAACGTCGCCTGCGTGCTGCATGCCTTCGCGCGGATCCAGGGCAGGCATCCGGACGCGCGGTTGCTGGTTGCGGGAGACGGGAGCCAACGCGCAGCCCTGATGCGTCTCGCTCGGGAGTTGCACCTGCGCAACGCGGAGTTCGTCGGTCAGGTGACGCCAGATCGGATGCCTGACCTCTACGACGCCGCGGATGTGTATCTCAACGGGTCGAACATCGACAACATGCCTGTCTCTGTATTGGAGGCATTTGCCGCGGGCCTGCCCGTTGTGACGACGGACGCCGGGGGCATCCCCTACATCGTGCGGCACGGAGAGACCGGCCTCATTGTGTCGCGTGGCGATCATGAGGCCATGGGGGCAGCCGCGCTGCGCTTGTTGGAAGATCCCCCGCTCGCCGAGCGGCTGACCGCTCGAGCGCTCGAAGAATGTCGCCACACGTACGCAGCGGACGCCGTCGTTGAAGAGTGGCGCAGCGTGTACGAAGGTCTCGCGGCTTACGCGCAAGCGCCCACGGCTGAGCTCTCTGCTCGGCCCGACTCCCTCCGATGAGTGTAGGCTCAAGCGCGCTCGCGCCCTGGACGAAGCTCAAGGGGCGGAGTCTCACCGAGCTGCGGGTGCGTGCGCGGCAACAGCTGGCCGTGTGGTCTGAGCGCGTAGGCATCTCTCGCCAGATCCGCGTCCCAGATGATCGCCGGTTCGCCCGCCTCCTGGCTCCGGCGTGCCCCGGATCGACAGTCCCCACGGCCGCCGCCCTGCTGGAGCGGTTCCGGGGCCGTGCGACGCCGCGCTTCTTCGCTGCGTTCGACCAGCCGGCGGACGTCGTCGCTGCCCTCCGCCGCCGCTGGCCGGAGCTCGAGGACCGCGTCCTCGAAAAGGCCGAATGTATTCGGCAGGGGCTGTTCGACCTGCTGGGACGTACCCGCGTGGACTTTGGCCTCCCTGTGGACTGGCACCTCGATCCGGTGTCCGGAGAGCGCATCCGCCGCCTGCATTGGAGCGTGGTCGAGCACCCCAAGCCCAACAGTGCGGCCGACTACAAGTTGATTTGGGAGCTCAATCGGCATCAATACTTCGTGATTCTGGGGAAAGCCTACTGGTATAGCGGGGACGAACGGTACGCGACGACGTTCGTGGAGCACCTGATGGGCTGGATGGACCGGAACCCTCCCAAATGCGGGGTCAACTGGGCCAGCAGCCTCGAGCTGGCGTTCCGCGCGATTTCCTGGATCTGGGGGTTGTACTTCTTCAAGACCTCGCCATCCCTGACCGAGGCCACGTTCTGGCGCGCGCTGAAGTTCCTCTACCTGCACGGTCGACACATCGAGACGTTTTTGTCGACCTATTCCGGTCCCAATACCCACCTCACGGGCGAGGCTCTGGGCCTGCTGTATCTTGGCACCCTGTTTCCCGAGTTCCGCGATGCCGGGCGGTGGCGGCGTCTGGGATGGTCGATACTCGTCGAGCACCTCGACAAACAGGTGCGACCGGACGGGTCCTATTTTGAGCAGTCCACCTACTACCATCGCTACACAGCGGACTTTTGCCTCCACGTCTGCATCCTGGGGCAGCTGAATGGTCTCCCGGTCGAGCCTGTCGTCCGCGCGAAATTGCGGGCGCTGCTCACGCACCTGATGTACCTGACGCAGCCGGACGGTCGGACCCCGCTCATCGGTGACGATGACGGTGGGAGGCTGCAGCTCCTCGACGACCGAGCTCCCAATGACTTTCGCGCGGCCTTGGCGACGGGCGCGGTTCTCTTCGAGGATCCGGAGTACCGCCACGTCGCCGGCGCAGCGGCCGAGGAAACCGTGTGGCTGCTCGGCTCTGCCGGCTTGCGGGCATTCGACGCGTTGCCGCGCGCGACGCCCGCCGCCACGAGCCGGGCGTTCCCCGACGGTGGGTACTACGTCATGCGCGACGGGTGGGGCAAGGACGCCAGCAATCTGGTCGTTGACTGTGGTCCGCACGGCGTGCTCAACTGTGGACACGCGCATGCGGACGCGCTGGGGTTCACGCTGGTCGTGCGGGGAACGCCGGTCCTGGTGGACCCTGGGACGTACACATACAGGCCACTCGGCGGACTGCGGGATCACTTTCGGTCCTCGGCCGCCCACAACACGGTGACCGTTGCCGGGCAGTCTTCCTCGATGCCCGGCGGACCCTTCAGCTGGCGGCACGTAGGCCACAGTTCCCCGATCTCTTGGATATCTGGTTCGCGGTGTGACTATTTCGAGGGCGTGGAAGACGGGTACAGTCGCCTGACGCCCCCGGCCCTCCACAGCCGGGCCCTGCTGTTCGTCCGGGGCGACTACTGGATCGTCAGGGACCGTATCCGCACGGATGGCGACCATGACGTCGCGGTGCACCTGCAGTTCGCGCCGGGCATTGCTCTCGAGATCGTGTCCCCGAGCCGGGCTGTGGGAACGTGGCCTTCGGACCCCCACGGCGAGACGCTGGCGATCGGCGTCTTCGGTCACCAGGGGGAGATGCGCGCGGAGCAGGGTTGGGTGTCGAGTTCGTACGGGGCGCTGATGCCCGCGCCCTCGTGTGTGTTCACGGCGCGCGCGCAGGGACCTCGCGAGGTGGTGTCGTTCTTCGTGCCGCGAACTCCCAACCAGGAGGCGGTGGACATCCATGAGCAGCCGGCGACGAACGGGCGCGCGTTCGTAATCGGCGGCCCCCGTCTCGAGGACGTGCTGTTGGTCGGGAAGGGCGGAAAGGCTGTGGGCGGGGAGTTGTCTTCTGACGCAGAGTGGGCGTGGGTACGCACCTCTCGGCGAGGCGCGCCGCCATCTGAATTCGTCATGCTGCATGGTCGCGAGCTGCTGTGGCGCGGTCGGCCGCTCGTGCAGGCCGACGGCCCCGTGCGCTATATCGCTGCGCGTCGGCAGGGGCAGGAGCTACATGTCGAGGTGGATGCGGCCGTCGGATGCGAAGTGGATCTGCTGGGCGCCGATCGGATCGTCGTAGGTGCTGAGGCGGCCGCCACTGTCGCGGTGGTGAGAGCACGCCATGCCGCGTCGGTGGAAAGGGGAGCCCCCCCGAGCGGGCCGGCGGTCTGGGTGGAGGTGAGCTGACCGGTATGTGCGGGATTTGCGGTATCGCGTTTTCGACGCGTTCGCGGCGCTCCGTAGATGCCCAGGAGCTCGTCCGGATGCGGGATACCATGACGCATCGGGGCCCGGACGATTTCGGCATCTTCAACCAGGGACGGGTGGGGCTGGCGCATCGCCGTCTCTCCATCATTGATGTTGCGGGCGGGCACCAACCCATGCAGGACGACACGGGGTCGCTCCACATCGTGTACAACGGCGAGATCTACAACCATGCGGACCTCCGTGCCTCCCTGGAGCAACGTGGTCATCGCTACCGCACCCGTTGCGATACGGAGACCATCCTCCGGCTGTACCGGGAAGAGGGTCCTCGGGCCGTCGACCAGCTCCGAGGGATGTTCGCCTTCGCGATCTGGGACACTCGCCGAGAAGAGCTCTTCCTCGCCCGGGATCGTTTGGGGGAGAAGCCGCTGTATTACGTGCAGACGGATGACGGTTCACTCTACTTCGCGTCGGAGATCAAGGCGTTGCTGACGGCCAAGGCGACCCGAGCGGAGCTGAACTACGGGGCTCTGCCGGATTACCTCGCCAATCACGCTCCCTCCGGGACCGATACGTTGTTCGTCGGCGTGCAGCAGTTGCTGCCGGGCTATACGCTGCGCTGGCGAGACGGAGCGCTGGAGATTCGACAGTACTGGGACCTCACCTTTACCCGCAGGGATGACGTGCCCCGGGCGGACACGGATCTCATTGCGGAGTTCGGTGAGCGCTTTACCGAGGCCGTACGCATGCGCCTGATGTCGGACGTGCCCCTGGGAGTGTTTCTCTCGGGTGGGATCGACTCCGCGTCCATTGCGGCGGTTATGAGCCGGCTCGTCCCGGAACCCATCAAGACGTTCTCCGTCGGGTTCGCGGAGCGGGAGGCGAACGAGCTCACCTACGCACGAACCGTCGCGCACGCCTATCGCACCGACCATCACGAAGTCGTGGTGAGCCCCGACGAGTTCCGTGATGCTCTGCCTACCTTGGTGTGGCACGAGGACAGGCCGCTGGGTCATGTGGCGAGCGTGCCGTTGTATTTCGTAGCGCGGCTGGCGAGTGACCATGTGAAGGTGGTGTTGACGGGAGAGGGCAGCGACGAGCTCCTCGCCGGTTACGGGCGCTATGCGAAGACGCTGTACAACGTCCGCTTGGGAGACCACTACTACCGCATGGTGCCGGCGAGCGTTCGTCGCGCCGTGCGCCGTGCGGTGGAGCATTTGGGCGTGGGGTCGTTGCCCCGGCGAAAGCTCGAGCGCACGTTTTTGTGCATTCCGACTGATTTGCCGAGTATCTACTGCGACAATTTCGCCGTGTTTCCGCGTGCACTGCAGGCGCAATTGCTCACCCCCGCGGCGAAGGAGCGGGTCGCGGGCGCCGACCCATATCGGGTCATGCGGGAGCACTGGGAGCGTACCGACGCTGGCACGCTGCTCGACCGGCTGCTCTATGTCGACAGCAAGACGTACTTACACGGCCTGTTGATGAAGCAGGACCAGATGAGCATGGCTGCCTCGATCGAGAGCCGTGTGCCGTTCCTCGACCACAAGCTGGTCGAGTTCTCGGCCGGTCTACCCGCCCGGCTCAAGCTTCGGGGATCCACGACCAAGCGGATATTGCGGGAGAGCATGAGCGGTGTCTTGCCGCCGAGCATCCTGGCTCGCCCCAAGATGGGGTTCCCCGTGCCGGTGGGTTCCTGGTTCCGCGGCTGCTGGCGTGGAATGGTCACCGAGCTTGTGCTCGGTGGGCGCGCGACACAACGTGGCCTTTTCAATCCCGATGTGGTACGGCGCCTTGTGGACGAGCACGTGTCGGGGCGCGTAGAGCACATGGAACGGTTGTGGGCGCTCGTCAACTTCGAGCTGTGGCTGCGGCGGTTCGTGGACGGCGAGGAGGATGTACGGATGCCGCAGACAGGGTCGGTCGCTCATGCGCGCGTCGGCGGGTGACGTCAGGCAGAGGCTTGTGGCGGCGCGTTCTCGAACTCGATACTACGCCAGCAATCCCGCACAGGTCGCGCTCCAGGCGGCTAACCGGGGCGTTACGCCGAATGGCATGGCGCGGCTGCTGCCCTTAAGCATCCGCTTTAGGCGCAGGAGGCCCGATACAAAGTGCACCAAATGCGGCCGGTCGTCTGGGTAGGGGAAGCGGGGAAGAGCGAACCGATCCAGCGTTCCGTGGGGCCGACCGTGGCGCGCGGCCGCGTAGTCAGGCACGGTCGTCAGGCCGGCCCTGAACCCGGCGCGCTGCACGGCCTCGAGCTCCCGTTGGCCGAGCGCACCCGGCGCGCCGTTCGGATAACAGAAGACGGGTATGCAGGCGTCGGTCTCCTGGCGCAGCCGACGGTACGATTCCTCTATCTCCCAGCGGCAGGCGTCGTCGCTGACCAGACTGAGAATCGGATGTGTCACGGTGTGGGGACCGAAGGTCACGCCGAGTTTCGCCGTGCGGCGCACCTCGTCCCAACTGATCGGCGCGCACGCAGGCGGCGGGCTCGCGGGTAGCTCCACGTCGAGCTGCCGGGAAAGCCACGCGATCGTCGCTTCGCGCTCCGGCGCGTCCACCCACTCGAGGCGGCAAAGGACGTCGTGCTGCACCAGGTCTCGCTCGTCTGGTGTCGACCAGCGATACGAGCGTTCCTCGGATCCCAAGCCGAGCACGAGCGAGCAACACTGGGTGCGCTTGAAGACGTAGGTGACCCGATCCCACCAAAACCACAGCTGCCCGTCGAGAAAGCCCGTCGTGACGAACAACGTCACCGGACAGTCGTACTCGGCGAAGATGGGCGCGGCGATACGGGCGAAGCCGGCATACCCGTCGTCCACCGTGAAAGCCACGGCGGGCGCGCCCCCGCCCTCGCCGTCCTCAATCTGCCTCACGACGTCGGTAATGCTGAGGAGCCGGTAGCGATGGCGACGCAGGTACGCCAGGTGATCGCGCAGGACCGAGGGGTTGTGCCCCACGACACCGAGGTCTGGGTCGGCGAACCGATGGAGCGTAAGAATCGACACGAGGCCGCGCCCGAACGTGCGGAGCGCCGGCGCGAAAATCTCCGCGCCCATGATCCCGAGCAGGAAGCGGCGGGGGAGGCTCAGGATGGCGGACATATTAGCGCCTCGCCACTCGTCGGAGCCACGCTGCGCCCGTGCTCACCAGAGTCGCGAAACGCGCCGGCAAGGGGTGGGGTTCGAACACCCAGTCCTCTGCTACGTCCACCGTCTCCTTGCTAAACCGCCGTTTGAAGTCGGAAATCCCACCGACCGGGTCCCCGGAGCCCGCTGTGCCGGCCGTGGCGCCGCCGAGATCGAACCACGTCGCACCGACCTGCTTGGCCCACACAATCAGGTCCCAAAACAACGGATGCACGATCCCCACCCTCTGCAGATCCTTGGGCCGTCCGGAGCCGCCAGCGAAGTAGCTCACGCTCTGCCCGTTCCACCATCCCCATGCGAAGCCGAGCAGCGCATCCGGCCCGCCCCGGTCCGTGCGGAATAACCCGACGAGCCGAGATGCGTCTGGCATCCGGCGTGACAACTCGATGACACCAGCCCAATCCCACGCCGCCTCGTAGCGCCCGCCGGTGCGGGCGAACGCCTCGCTCGACAATGCTTCAAGTCGGCCTGCCAGACTGGCATCGTCGATCAAGCGAACCTGCACGGGCAGTTTCGCGACCGACCGAATCACCCGCCGTACCGTTGGGCTGAACGAGGCGAAGAGCTTGTCCTCCGACGGACCCAGGTCGAGCGCGAACGTCGTGCTCCAATTCTGGGTCGCGGCCGCGCGCACGAAGCCCGCCGCCCGCAGTAGCTCCCCGAGGCGGGCACGGGTTTCCTCGCAGCGGGAGAAAACCTCTACCCTCAAGCGCAGCACGCGACGTTCCTGACGCGCCACCTGGACCAGCGCGTCCACGGCGGCGGCCCAGAGGGCGGACGGCATGGCCTCGCCAAACCGCTCGACGCGCAGCAGCCGAAAACCCGGCAGCGCACGGCTTGCGGCGCTGTGGAGACCGACGGCCCCCGCCCAACCACCGTCCGCCTCCCGGAATGCGACGAGCAGCGACCAAACACCGCGACGCGCCAGCGGCCAGCCGCTCCGATGAGGCAACGGCAATCGGAGACCCGCGATCCCAAGAGCCCGCTCGCACGCCGCGCGGCCAGGCGACCCCTCTCTGAGGACCTCGACGCGAACCGCGCTCGTGGCCGCGGAGCGTGCGGAGTCGATGGTCATGCGCTCTCCACGGCGGGTGGGCTGTTGGGAATGTAGGGGAGCACCGCCACCCCGACGTGGCGCCGGGCGTACCAGGAAAGCAGCCCGACCCGAGTGAACCCCGCTGCCACCGTCGCCGCCGCCGCGCCCACGGCGCCGAACACCGGGGTCAAAACGAACGTGAGCGCGAGGTTCAACAACGCCGTGGCGACGACCATGCGACTCGCGGCCCCTTCGTGTCCCGTCATCGTCAACAGGAATCCCGAGATGATTCCCATCGTCGCACCCACCAGCTGTCCCACTGTCAAGATTGCCAGGACGGGATACGCCTCGAGGAAAGCAGCACCGTACGCGTGGAGCACCACGCGTCCGCCGGCGAGCAGCAGCACGCCTACCGGAATACTCACCGCGGCGCACCCCTGAACGGTGCGCACCACAAGGTGCTGGAGCTCCACGCGCCGCCCTCGGGCGTGGAGGTCGGTGACCATCGGCAGCACGACGAAGATCACCGCCTGCGCGCCGAGCATGGTCAGGCTCGAGAGCTGGCTTGCAGCGCTATACAGTCCAGCGTCGCGCGGGCTAAGGAGGGTCCCCACGACCAGGATGTCCGCCTGTGTCGACAAGATCAGCTGAGCCCCGGAGATCACCAGGAAGCTGCGAATAGCCCCCATCCACTTGGAGGTCTCGAACGCGGGTAACGCAGCATGCGCAGTCGCTGGTACCGCGCCACGGAGTAGGACGACGCTAACCCCCAGCGCCACGGCCGTCGCCGCGGCGTTCAGGGCCACTGCCGCTCCCGCGCTGAGCCTCGACCCGACGAGCACAATCCCCACGCCGAACAAGACAGGGCGCAACAAGAGCTGCGGCAGTTGCGCCTGCGGCACCCGTCGGAACCCCTGGAGGGTACTGCTGGTGAACCCCAACAAGGCGGTGAGCGGCACCAATGCGCAGGCGGCCCAGATTCCCCCTTCGATCCCGGGGTGGAGGTACGGCCGTAGCAGCCATGCTACGAGGCCCACGCCGACAGCCACTCCGGTCGCCGTGCGACTGACTACGCGCCACCCGTATTGCCAGAATCCGCGAAGCAGCCCGTCCTTTCGTTGCCCGTCATAGGTGGCAATGAACCGAATCGCGGCCGTGTCGAACTCGAGTTTCCCTACCAGAACGGCCACGTTGACCCAGGCCAACAGATAGCTGTAGACGCCGTAGCGCGTCGCTTCGAGGGCTCTTGCGAGGATCACCTGCACGACGAACGATGCGACGGCACCGCTCGCCATCCCGCCGAGCGACCACCCGGCGCCCTGAATCATGGCCGGCGTCACGCCCATCCGCGCCCGTAGCGCGGCCAGGGACGCGAGCACTCCGACCTGCGGCCCAGGAGCCGCGGCCACGTCGGCGCTCCGACCTTCGAGCGGTCTCACAACGCTTTCCCGGTGACTACACAAGGCAAATCGGGACAACCAAGGCTCCTCCGAGGGACGTCGCGCCCGTGGGAGGCGCAAGTCGCGTGCCCAATCCGAGCTCGGGTGCCCGCCAACCCGCTTGCGGACTGCTCGCCGAGCCCGTGGCGCTGAGCCCCTGGATGTTGCGCCGATGCCACAGCAGGCGGTAAGTCGGGCTCCCGGCGCTCCAATCCACCGCGGAGCTCGGGTCCCGCTCTTGCGTATATCGAACGAAAACACGTGAACGCCTCCTCCTCGGCCCGGACGGGCATCGTGACCTGGGGTCCGGTTGCCCTCGCCCTGGGCATGATCGCAGCTGCCACGCTCGTCCCGATGTCGCCCGGCATGCCTGGCGACGCGATCCCATTTTGGTGCCTGGGTTGCGGCGATTACGCCCTGGCCGATGCCGTCGCGAACGTAGTGCTCTTCGTGCCCCTGGGATGGGCCCTAGCGCGCACCGGCGTGCGGTCCTCGTCGGGTCTCGCCGTGGTCCTAACGACCACGATCGGGGTCGAGTCGCTGCAATACGCGGTGATCGCGGGTCGGGTCGCCAGCGTGGCGGACATCCTGGCGAACACGCTCGGCGGCCTCATCGGATTACTTCTACCATACCTTCATCGGTGGGTTGTCGACACAGGCCGGCGCGCCGTGTGTGCAGCGATCGTTTATGGCTCGCTGCTGATCGCGTGCCTCGGGGCGGGTGGGGCGACGCAAGCAATCCTCTCCCCCCGCACTCTCTACTGGACGCGAGGAAAGGCCGACGGATCGCGCTATGTGCCGTTCACCGGCGCCCTGAGAGAGGTGCTGGTCGACGGGGCGCCGATCACGCTCGAACAGTGGCGCGATGTCCCGCCTGGGAAGGGCGGGGACATCGAGGTCGCGCTTACGTCGGGCCGCCCCGACACCGGACTGGCCCACGTAGTCATCGCCTGGATGCCGAACGGCCGTGGTTGGTTGTGGTTGGAGCAGAGGAACCGAGACCTCCACATCCACCTGGCGTCGGGGAGTGACCACGCCCGGCTGCAGGGTCACTCCTTGTGGCTGCGCCGCGTGATGCCCGCGGTGGCTGGTGATCCCGTCACGGTACGGTTGGTCGTGCGTCGATTCGGGTACCGCATCGTCCTCGTCAGCACCGCCGGCGACGTCGTTCGAGAAGCACGCATCACTCCGGGCGACGGGTGGCGCCTGTTTGCCCCGGGAGAGCGCGAGTGGAGCCCGTGGGCCGGGGTTCTGACCGCAGGCTGGATGGCCGTCCTGCTCGCGCCGCTCGGATACCTCGCGTCGGTACGATCGGGCCGAGCAGTGGCGGTCGTCGCGGTCGGCGCGTCGATAAGCCTGGTGCTCCTGTCCCTGGGGTCGGGCGGCACGTGGCTCGGACTGCCGGGGTGGTGCGGGGCTGTGATTGGCTTTCTGGTCGGTTTGCAGCGTAGTGGCGTGCTTCGGCGCACCCGGTGCGGCGTCAGCGGACGAGAGCTCTCGTTACCGTGACTGGGGGAGTGAGCCGAGCCAGCCGCCACCTCTCGTGCCCCCGATCGGGGCCCCCTTAGGCCGGCCGGGTGGCGCCTCAACGGGACTCGTCGGCAGCCCCAGCCCCTCCGTCGTTCGCGACGCGCACCAGAGCAGCGCCAGATAAACGTAGAGGAAAGCCAGTCTGGAAAAAGACCCAAACACGCCCGCCGTGAGATACCCAAACAAGGCATACTGCAGCCAGCGTAACGCCTCCGCTTGAGCGGGCGACTGGCGCATCGCCCGACGGCGAGCGTGCTGCACGCCACGCAGCACGTTGATGATGACGGCCAGAAACAGCACCAACCCCGGCAGTCCCGTCTCGGCGAGGACGTTCAAGTATGTATTGTGCGTGTCGAGGTAGCCCAACGATGGGTTGTAGCGGTACTGGGCGACTTCATAAGCTCCCAGGCCCACGCCGAGCACCGGGTGATCGCGTATGATGCGAGTGGCGGTCTGAAGCACCGCAAAGCGCTGTCGGGCCGACCCCTCCGGGTCCATCTCGCCGATCGTTGCGACACTCGTGGCTTTGCGTAAACCCTGCATCCGCGCCCAGAACGACGCGGGCGCGAGATACAAGGCCAGTCCGAGCACGGCGGCCACCCCTGCAATCGCCCGCGGTCGGCGTCGTACGAGCGTCATAGTGGTCGGCAAGGACATAATGCCCAAGGCCAGAAACGCGCCCCGGGACTGGGTGAGCACGATGACGAGGACCAGGAGCGCGCCGCTTGCCAGAGCCACCCAACGGATCGGACTTCCTCGAGGTGCACCGGTCCAGAGCGCAAGCGCGGGCCCGAGGACCAGGATGGTATGGGCGGCGAGATCGTTCGGATTGCCGTAGATGAACGGGCCAATGGCGCGCCCGAACAGGGTGTAGCCGTGGACATAGTTCACCAGCGTGGAGCGGGCGGGAAACACGACGTAGCTCACGAGCACGAAGAGGATGAAAAAATGGATCTGGGTCCAGCGGCGTAGTGCGTTGACGGCCACGAGGGTCACCAGCACGAGCTTCGCACGCTCGGTGAGGCTCTCTCCGACCACCTCGGGGTAAGGCGTCAGGACATACCCCAGGGCGGCCCACAGCGTCCAGGCCGCGAACAACCCCAGGAACCCAGGTGTACGCAGGGTCGCGCGCTGCAGGAAAAGACTGGCGATGGCGGCGACCATCACCACAGCCCCTAGGGGAAACCTGCCGGTCAAGATGGCGAACAGGTACGCCAGGAACAGTACGAACGTCGGCGTCCAGGTCTGCAGGCCGGGGCGCTGTCCCGCCGATGCTGGCTCTGCGCTGACTGCCGTCATGGACGCTGCGCCGGCGTACCGAACTCAGTGCGCACTCAAGTGGCCCGCGATAACTGCGCAGCTCGCCAGGTGCTGGAGTCCGAGATGACGCACCGCTACGTAGTCCATCCGCACGGCCGCGTCGCACGCAAGCCGCACCATCCAAGGGGCGAGTTCGTACGGTCCGCGAAGAAAGAAGCGACTCAATCGTATGAGAATCGAGAACAGTCGCATGCGGAAATCCGGCAGATACCGCTGAATGATTTTCAGATCAGCGGTGTCCAGGGGACGCTCATCGGCTGTCCCGCGTGTGGGGATCGGCAGCATCAATCGGAGCCTTCGCCAGGCGGGTGAGAGATTGACAGGTTCCACCAAGACGCAAAGCGCGTCGGGCGTCGTCATTTTGCAAATCGCGCTGAACGTGGCATCGAGGTCTGAGAGAACGTGACGTCGAATCGACTGGCCGATCACGATGTCGAACGTCCTCGTCGTCCGCAGCAGCTCCACCGGCGAACAGACGAACTCGGTCTGCCCATCCACCGAATGATCCGCGGCGCGGATCCTGGCTTCCTTGATACACTCCTCGGAGATGTCGATCCCCGTCACCAACGCGCCGCGCAGCGCCAGCAGGATGGCATTTCCACCTGCGTCGGCGCAACCGATGTCGAGAATGTTCTTGCCCTTGACATCGCCGAGAAGCGAGAAGAAGTACTCACTCTGGTAATAGTCTTTTCGACGGCACCGGGCATACCGCTCTATGATCAGCGGATGAATCAGTGCCGTCGCTCGGCCTGCCGTGGCCGTCCTCTCGGGCATTACCGTCCTCCTGACAGTGAGATCAATGGTGCAACGGGCGCGGCCGGCTGTAGGTCTGTGCGGGCATAGCTCGTGCCAGACTATGCCCTCATGCCCGAAGCCGAGGCCGCCACGGGGGGCCTGTAGCGTGGACGCCACAACACGCCAACGAGCTCATTGGCAGCCTCCAGTCCCATCGCATCGCTCGGGCGGTGACATCAGAACGCGACCAGCGACCTTGGGACCGGCCGGGCGAGGCGGCCGGACTCCAAATGGGCGAGCCAGAGCTGGAGTACGAGCGCGCGCCACAGCGCCGTGCTGTGGTCGCGGCGGCGGATCAGATGCTCTCGGGCCAGGCGACGCACAGCCTTCCGGTCCAGGAAGTCATAGAGCCCGCCATCGGCCGTCGCGAGCTGGTCGATCCGGTGGCGCAGCGGCCCGCGGAACCACGGACCGAGGGGCACCGCAAACCCCAGCTTCGGGTGTTCCAGGGTCTCGGAAGGCACTAGCTCGCGGATCGCGCGCCGGAGGACCTGCTTGCCCACGCCGTCCTGGATCTTGAGCCCCGCAGGCAGGGCAAGCGCGAACTCGACGAGCGGATGGTCGAGCAGCGGCACCCGCGCCTCGAGCGACACTGCCATGCTCGCCCGGTCCACTTTGGTCAGGATGTCGCCCGGGAGATACGTGGCGACGTCGACGAGCGTCATTTGGGACACGAAGTCCCGGGCACGAGCGGCCTCGAATGCGTCCGCGAGGAGGTCGCCGAACTCGCCGTCGCGGGGCACGAGGCGGGCGGCGGCCATCCCGCCATCGACCGGTGCAAGCGGGAGCGCGACGGTGCCCGCGTACGCGGCCTCGGGTGGCCGCGCGCGATCCAGGAGGCGGCCCCGCCCCGGTGCGAGATGCGGCAGGGCACGACCCACCATGCGGAACAGCGGACGTCCCCACGCGGGGAGGTCCGGACGCCGCAGCATGTCGAGGTACCGCGTGTAACCACCGAACAGCTCGTCCCCACCGTCGCCGGACAGACTTACCGTCACGTCCCGGCGCGCGAGCCACGACACCGCATACGTCGGGAGCGCCGAGGAGTCCGCGAACGGCTCGTCGAAAATGCCGACGACACCTTCGATCCACTGGTCCGTGTCGGGCGCGACGATACGATCGGTGTGGCGTGTGCCGATCGCCTCGGCGACGCGGCGGGCATGGGGCGCCTCATTGAACCTCACATCGTCGAAGCCGATCGAAAAAGTGCGCGGCTTGATCGACGCGGTCCGCGCCATTAGTGCGACTACCGTCGAGGAGTCGAGGCCTCCCGAGAGGAATGCGCCGAGCGGCACTTCGGACTCGAGATGGCACCCCACGGCATCTGCGAGCAGCTCTCGCAGGCGTTCCACCACCAGGACCTCATCGACTACGGCAGTCTCCGGCGCGACCGGCGTCCAGTACGCCCGCGTGGCCGCGCCGCGTGCCGCAGACCAGACGAGCAGGTGTCCGGGGGAGAGCTTCGCGACCCCGGCGAACGCGGCCAGCGGATCGGGCACGTACCCCAGGCTGAGGTAGGCCGCTATCCCGCGTTCATCGAGCCGCCGGGGGAAGCGCGACAGCGCGACGAGCGAGCGGAGCTCGGAGCAGAATGCGATACCGTCGGGCGTCAACCAGTAGCTCAAGGGCTTGATGCCGACACGGTCCCGGGCCAGGACCAGGCGCTTCGTGCGGGCGTCCCACAGGGCGATCGCGAACATCCCGCGCAACTTGACGACACAATTCTCCCCCATCTCTTCGTAGAGGTGAACGATCGTCTCGGTGTCGCTCTGCGTGCGGAAGCGGTGCCCGCGGCCGATCAAGTCACGACGCAGCTCGTGGTGGTTGTAGATCTCGCCGTTGAAGACGACCTGAATCGAGCCGTCTTCGTTTCCGATCGGTTGCTGCCCCCCGGCTACATCGATGATGGAGAGCCGGCGCATACCGAGGGCTACGTCTGGGGCGACGAAATAGCCGCTGTCGTCAGGACCTCGATGGACGATCGCGTCGCACATCGCGTGTACGGAGCGGCGGGCCTCCTCGTCCCCGAGTTGCCACCCAGCGAAGCCGGCGATGCCGCACATCGCCCTACCGCTCCGCTCCGGTCCCGGGCACGAGCGACTCATACCAGGCGCTCAGGCGCTCCAGCACATGAGTCTCGTGGTACTCGGCGCGGGCGCGCGCCTGCGCCGCGACGCCGAGACTCCGGGCCCGCTCGGGCATGTCGACGACGGCTTGCAGGGCTGCCGCAAGGGCGTTGGAATCGCCGGCGGGGATGAGGACGCCAGTCTCACCGTCACGCACTGCGTCGGGAACACCGCCGACTCGCGTCGCAACCACGGGCCGCGCGGCCGCCATCGCCTCGAGAATGGAATTGGGAAAGGCCTCCGTCACCGAGGAGAGCACGGAGACGTCGAACAGGTGGTGGAGGTTAAATGATGGCGTGAGCGTGCCCGGGAACTGGACGCGCCCATCCAGCTGCAGCGCCCGCGCCCGGTCGATCAGTACGGCGCGTTCCGGGCCGTCCCCCACACACACCAGGTACGCCCGCGGAACGCGGGCGGCGACGCGCGCAAACCCGTCCAGCAGCGTGGCATGATCTTTGACGCGATCCAGGCGAGCGACGATGCCGATCACCAACGCGTCGACTGGTACTTGCAATCGGGCGCGCCACGCCGCGCGCTCTGAGGGGGGCAAGGGCCGGAACGCAGTCTCGGCGAGGGAGTTGGGGACGCACACGATCTTGGCGGGCGGGACCCCCTCCTGTCTCGCGAGTAGCGCGGCCACACTCGGGCTGTTCGCCAACACGCGGTGCGCGGCCCGATAGGCCCAGCGGTTCCCGATTTGCTGCGCCCGCCGCTCGGGCAGGTACCACCAGCGGCGACTCACGACCACCCGAGGGACGCCTGCGACGCGCGCCCACAGTGCTCCAAAGATGTTGCTGTAGATGTCGTGGGACTGGAACACATCGATGCGTGCGCGGGCCAGGAACCTGGCGAGGCGGATCCCCTGACGCATCGCGCCCGGCCCGTACATGTTCCGCAACGGCACATGCAGCAACTGGATCCCAGCCTCCTCGTAGCGGGCCCGCAAGGGACCATCCGCTTGAAAGTGGACGACGCTAACCTGAAACCGCTCGGGGCTGAGATGCTCGGCCCACCGGACCGCGTTCAGCTCCGTGCCGCCGATCTGGAAGTTGTCGATGCAGAACGCGAGCCGAATCATGGATCACTATGGCTGAAGTACACCAGCCGGTGGTCAGCAACCACTGTCAGAAGAGCAAGAGTTGGGCCAGCAAGGGTATCAGCGGGTGCCCGCCCATGGCGGGGTGCTGTCCCGAGGCCCCCGGGATAGCAGATACGGCGCTCGTTAGCGGAGGGGCATTTCGGTGACGAACAGGTCATAGCGGCCCGACCCGTTCATGTTCGAGTTGAAGATCACCACTTTGCCGTCCGGGCTCGGCTGGGCGTACGCGTCGGCGTAGTAACTGGGACTGGCGGAGTAGTGATGGGCGAGCAGGCG
>Ga0137398_10000073_pt1 | contig 27120 bp, 23 predicted proteins | sample czorhiz216metaG_FD_106659 | JGI IMG/M metagenome (GOLD analysis project Ga0137398, IMG submission 106659) | Vadose zone soil microbial communities from Angelo Coast Range Reserve, California, USA - czorhiz2.16 metaG | ecosystem: Environmental > Terrestrial > Soil > Vadose zone | place: USA...
ACGACCGTGCCCGCGCCCGAGCCGGATTGCGGGTGTTCCTTGCGGTCCAGCTTGATCAGCCACTTCCGCCCCGCGGCGTCGTGGATCCGGAAGCCCACGTTGTGTCCCTCTTTCTTCACATCCGAGATCGTCCAGGGCTTCTCCGGCATCACGCCGTCGAACGGGCCCGTACGGATCTGACCGGCCGGCACGGCCCTCATGTGATTCCGGTTCGTGAACCAGGTGGAGTTGGGCACCTCGTCGAAGGCGTTGACGTCCGCCGCCTCGCGCTTGCGACTCACGCCGAGCGGGGTCGAGAGCCAGAGGAGCTTGTCCGGGACATCCAGCGCGTGGCTGACGGGCTCCACGACGGCCTGCCGGAACATGTAGCCGTAGAGGCTGATCTTCCGCGTCTTGGGCTCCCGCGTGGGACGCCCGTCGTGATCCACCCAGGTGGAGGGCTCCACGCCGCTCCCGGGCGCGGCGAGCGCGGGGACCGCGATCGCCGCGAGGAGGATGGACGCCAGGATGGCGTTTCGCACGGCTCGGACGCGTTTCAAAAGTCGACTCCCAGATCGGTCCGGATGGTCAGACCCTCGTGCCCGCGCGCGATCTCGATGCGCCCCGCCTCCTGCTCGCCGATCTTCGCGCGCAGGCCTCCGCCCAGGGACGGGTGGGCGGAGCGAAGGGACAGCTGGCCCGTCGTGGGCGCCACCTCTCCCAGCTCACCGAGGAGGAACGCCGAGACGGGACGCTCGATCTCCCAGCGGTACTCCAGCCGGCCGACGGCGAGCCTCTGATCCCGGAAGCGTCCCGAGGGATATCCGGCGAAACGATCGTCATCGGTGGATTCCGGAAGCCGGTAGAAGGGGATCGGCACCGATCCCGGGCGGCGATCCACACCCTCGTAGACGACCCGTCCCACCAGGACCCGCCGCTTGGCGAAGACCGGAAGGTACCCGCGCGCCTCGAGGCGCCACTGGTCGTAGCGGACATCCGAGCCGTCGTTGTCGGTGTAGCGCCTCACCTCGGGGCGGAAATGGAGCCCGCGGCTCGGCGCCAGGGAATCGTCGAGCGCGGCGAAGTCGGCGCTCGACCCGTACCACCAAAATCGCGAGTCGCGCGCCAGGAACGGGACCCCGGCCGGGTCGAACACGTCGACGGCCTGCGGGCTGGCGCCGTATCCGCGCCCGACGTCCATGTCGGAAGCGCCCACCATCACGCGGATCCGGCTGAGATGGCTCCGTCCCGCGAACGCGTACAGGCTCGCGAGCTTGGTGCTCCGGAAGAAATAGGTCTTGTCCACGGGGGATGAATTCCCGATCCCCCAGAACGGGCGATTCGGCTTGTGCTCGAAGAACGCATCGACGCCGGCGCCGACGCTCGAAACGCCGTCGCCCACGAACCCGCGAAACTTCACCTTGCGGCTGTCGCTCAGCGTCCACGCGCCGGTCAACGCCATGCGCGAGCCGGGACCCGCGAACTGGGGCGCGGCCACGGTCAGACCGAGGATCTCGGGAGAGAATTGAAGCCCCCGTTTCGCCTTCGCGTGACCGAACAGATCGCCGGGGGGAAAGAAGCGCTCCACGAGGGGACCGGTGGCTTCGATCCCGCGCGCCACGAGGCGCAGGGGATAGAACCCGATGCGGAAGGGCGCGCGCAGGGCCGTTTCCCAGACGCGCTCGTGGTCTCGTGCCGCGACGCGCGGGCCCGGATCGGAGGGGCTCCCCTCGATCTCGATGGACGGCGCGACCCAGGTGGAATCTCCGAATCGGGGTTCGGCGCGCGCCATCCCGGGCCAGGCCGCGGCGGTGGTGACGCTTGTGACGAGCGTGGCCGCCCATGCGGCGCGGCCCAGCGCTCGGTGAAGGCCGTGGGGCATCGTGCACCTCCTCAAGTTTCGCTTCGGCCCTTTCTATCAATCCGCGTGCCGGTCCCGGGCGATCGCTGGCACGCAAGGAGTTACGGGGGAGCGTTTGGGGAGGTGCATTGTCAGAGTTGCCCCGTCCGGGGCGAGTCTGAGCCACTCTTACAAGCCGCGGTGCGGGTTCGTTCGTAATCTCATGCACGGGACATGCCCCGAAACTTGCATGCGTCGGGACATGGAGACCCATTCCCGCTCCCGATCGGCGAGGTGATCCTGAAAATCGGCGTGATGGAGAACCTCACCCGGACCCTGGGGCTCGAGGCGCACGAGCGGCGCCTCCTCCTGCTCATGGGGAGTCTGGTGGGAATTCTCTTCTGCGCGTACACCGTCGCGAAGGTTCAGCGGGACGCGATCTTCCTCGCCGAGTTCGGAGCGATGGCGCTCCCGTACGCCTACGTGGGGGTCGCGGTCGCCTCGCTGTTCTTCGTGTGGCTGGAGGGGCGCGTGGCGAGGCGATTCACCCGGGTGGGGGCGACCCGTTTGAATCAATACATCGCGATCGGGTTCAGTCTCCTGGCCGCCGCCGTCTTCCCCCTCGCGCGCCACCAGACCGCCGCCGTTTTCTATCTCTGGACCGGAAGCCAGGCGATGATCCTTCTTCCGCACTTCTGGGTCCTGGCGTTGGACGTCTGGGATTCCCGCCGCGCCCGGAGGCTCTTTCCTCTCTTCAGCGCGTGCGGGCTCCTGGGCGGGCTCCTCGGGGGAGCCATCGCGGGCTGGCTCACGCCGGTCGTGAAGCGGGTCGGGCTCCTGTGGATTCTCTCGGCCCTCCTCATCGGCGCCCATCTCCTGACCCGTTCGGTGGACAAACACCGGAAGCGGCTCCCCAGCGCGACCGACACGGTGGCCGCGGCGTCGCGCTGGGAGATCTTCCGGCGATCGAGGTACATTCAGCTCCTCGCCGTCGCGCTCGCGCTCTCGGTGGTGGTGGCGACGATCGTGGATTTCCAGTTCAAGTACTTCGCCCAGCGCGCCTTTCCCGATCCTCACCAGCTCACCCAGTTCCTGGGCAAGTTCTACGCGGCCATGAACGGGCTCTCCCTCATCTTCCAGATCAGCGTCGCGGGGTGGCTCCTGCGCCGGATGGACCTCCTCGCCTCGACCAGCATCCAGCCGGTCGCGATCATGACCCTCGGAGCCTGGGGCGTGCTCGGGCCGAGGGGCCAGCCCGTGGTCCTGATGCGCGGCGTGCAGGGAATCCTCTCGCAGGTGCTCGGGAAGTCCTCCACCGAGATCTACTACATGGCGGTCCGCCCTCCCGAGCGTCGCGTCATCAAGCCGGCCATCGACACACTCGTCGAGCGCTGGTCGGACGCGGTCGTCGGCGTGCTCCTCATCGTGGCCTTCCGGGTGCTCGGCGTCGACGTTCCCGTTCTCGCCACCGCCACCGTGGTGATGGCGGCCGTCTGGCTCGTGGTGCTCCTCGGCCTGCACCGGCAATATCGGGACGCGATCCAGAAGGCGCTGAGCACCCGGTGGCTGGAACCCGAGGCGGTCGCCGATTCGGTCCGCCTGCCGTCCGCGCGCGCGGCCCTTCTCCAGGCGCTGCGCGACGAGGACGAGCGGAGGATCCTGCTCGCGCTTCGCCTCAGCGAGTACACCGAGCACCCCGAGATCGTCGACGCCATACGGCGGTGCCTGAGCCATTCGTCTCCCGCGGTCCGGGCGACGGCGGTGGAGCTGATGGAGCGGAAGGGGCTGCCGGATCTCGAGCGAAGGATCGAGGGATTCCTCCACGATCCGAGCGAGAACGTGCGCCGCGCCGCGGCCGGCTACCTCCTCGCGACGAGCCGGCAGCCCACCGCGTTCGTCCGGGAGCTGCTCCAGGGCGAGGATCTCGCGCTTCGGCGCGTGGTGCTCGACGCCCTCTTCGACCGTCCGCACCAGGCGCCCGGGGCGATCGCGCCGCAGTGGATCGACGCGCGGATCGAGTCCGGTACCCGGGAGGACCGGCTCCTCGCCGCGCGCGCGCTCGGAACGCTGCAGGGTGCATCGCCCGTGGCGCCCCTGCTGTCGTTGATCCGGGATCCGGACCCGGAGGTCCGCCGCTTGGCCCTCCTCTCCGCCACCCGCCGTCCCCGCCGCGACCTTCTCGACCCGCTGCTGCCCCTCTTGCTCGAGCCGGAATGGAGCGGCGACGCGCGTCGCGCCATCGCGGCGATCGGCGATCCCGCCGTGCCCGCCCTGACGCGCCTCCTGAGCGGAGAGAGCGGCGGGCGCGCGCAGGCGCTCGCGGCCCGGACTCTGGCCGAGATCGCGAGCCATCGCGCCGTGGACTCGCTCCTCCATTTGGCCCGGGGCAACGACCGCGCGCTGCGGCACCTCGGATTCCGCAACCTGAGCCGTGTTCGGGTGCTGCGCCGGGAGCCGGTTCTTCCGCGCGCCCTGGCGCACCGGATGTTCCTGCGCGAGATGGGGGAGTACCGGGCCGCGCTCGCGCCGGCGGAGCGGTTTTTGGCCCAGGCGCTGCCGGAGCTCCGGCTCCTCGGGGAGAGCTACCGGGAGTTCGCCGACCTGGCGCTGGAGCGGGCGGTGCGCGCGCTCGCCTGCTGGTATGAGCCCCGCGCCCTGTACGGCGTGTTCGAGCGGCTGAGGGAGCGGAAGCTCGGCGCGTCGGCGCCGGCGCTGGAGTACCTGAGCAGCATCCTGCCGCGCGCGGTGTTCCGCCCCGTGAGCCGCGCGTTCGAGGAGGACCCGCGCGAGGAGGGCGCTCCGAGACCCCTCGATCCAGGCGAGCTCGCGGAGTGGATCCGCGCGGCGTGGCGCACGGGCGATCCCTGGATCCGCGCCACGGCCGTCTACGTCTCGCGTCACACGCCGGCCTTGAAGGAGAGCACGTTCGCGCTCGGCGAGAACGAGAGCCCGGTGGTGCGGGCCGAGCTCAGGGCTCGCTTCGGCGGCGAGGACGCGGCCAGGCTTCCGGGCGTGGAAGCCCGGACGTCGACCGCCTGAGGAGGAGCATGCTCACGCCCGTCGAACGCGTTCTGATCCTCAAGGGGGCCGACCTCCTGAAGGACGTCGGACCGCGTCACCTGCTCGGTCTCGCGAACGTCGCGCGCGAGATCGAGATCTTCGAGGGAGACACGATCTATCAGGAGAACGACCCGGCCGACGCGCTCTACATCGTGGTGGAAGGGCGGGTGGTCCTGTTCACCGCCGACCGCAAGATCTCCGAGGTCGGGCCCGGCGAGGCATTCGGGACCTGGTCTCTGGTGGACGATTCGGCACGGGGGCATCGGGCCCAATGCGTCCAGGACGGGCTCACGCTCGCGCTCCATCGCGACGAGTTCTACGACATCGCGGCGGGGGACTTGGCGCTCCTGCAAGAGCTGGTGCGCGTGCTCGCGAAACGCCTGCGGGCGCTGGTGGACAGGCCCGAGGAGGCGCGCGTGGAGGGGGAGGGGATCGAGAGGCCGGAGGCGGTCGTGGAGGCGGAGAGCGCCACGCCGTCCGCGGCCGCCGATGCGGCCGGAGCGAGCCCCGGCGAGACGCTGAAGGCGGCCGCCCTGGGGAAGGCCGCTCCCGAAGCGGAGCCGCCCGATTCCCTGCCGGAGCCCGTGGCGCCTCCCGACGAGGCCATCGCCGCGGAGGTCGAGCCGCCCGGGCCCTTGGAGGAGGCGGGGGATCCCTAGGCCGGCTCTTCCGAAGTCCTGGGTTCGGGGATGTCCTTCAAGGCCAGGACGCCCACGACCCTCCTCGTTCGATTCAGCACCGGGAGCACGGTCACGCGGCTTTCTCGCATGAGCTTGGCGGCCTCCGTCACATCGGTGTCCTCGAAGCAGAACAGGATGTCGGCGGCGATCACCTCGGCGAGACGGGGCGGCTCCGCGCGCCGCCTCCCCGGCGGGATGCCGGAAGCCACGTCATGATGGGTGATGGTGCCCACCAAGAGGCCGTCCCGGCATACGGGAATGAGGTCGGCCCCGCAAGCCTCGAGCTTGCGCTCGACCTCCTCGAGGCCCGCGTCCGCATGGACGGTCTGGAACTGACGTTTCATGAGCATCTCGGCGGTCATGGAAGCGATCCATAAACAAGTCCCGTGCCACCGAGGGGGGGCGCCGGCCGGCGCCAGGGTCAATCCCGAGGGATGCCTGGAATTGCGGGCGGCCGCCTTGGTGCCGCCGCGACGTGGCCGGTTTTGGGTCGTACCGACCCTCCACCAGAGTGTGAAGAAATGGGAGCATTCCCTTGTAAGATTTGCGCGGTCCAACCGGCTTGGCTCGCCCTCTGCTTGGGATCCGTCGGTGGAGCCGACGTCCGCGCCGTTCGAGGGAGAAAGGAGCCTGTCTTCATGGAGCGCGCCCTTTGGAAGGGAAGCATCAGCTTCGGCCTGGTCGAGATCCCGGTCCGCCTCAGGCCCGCCGTCAAGACGAACGAGCTGAGCTTCTCGTTGCTCGACCGCAAGGACTTCTCGCCGGTCGGGAACAAGCGTTACAACAAGAACTCAGGGAAAGACGTTCCCTGGGACGAAGTCGTCCGCGGCTTCGAATTCGAGCCGGACGAATACGTGGTCCTGAGCGACGAGGAGCTGCATCGGGCGAACGTGAAGGCCAGCGAGACCATCGAGATCGTCCAGTTCGTGCAGCGGGACGAGATCGACCCCGTCTATTACGAGACCCCCTACTACGTCGCGCCGCTCAGGACAGGGAGCAAGAGCTACGCGCTCCTACGCGACGCGCTGGAACGGAGCGACCTGGTGGGAATCGCCCGCGTGGTGCTGCGAACGCGCCAGCGCCTGGCCGCGCTCCTCGTCCGCGACCGGATGCTGGTGCTCGACGTGCTGCGCTACGCGCATGAGCTTCGAAGCATGGACGAGATCGCGGAAACGCCGAAGTCGAAGGGTTCCGTCTCCGCGACCGAGATCCGGATGGCGCGGGAGCTCATCCAGGGGATGAAGGGGAAGTGGGATCCCACCCGGTTCAAGGACGAATACCGCGATGACGTGATGGCCCTGGTGCGCCGCAAGGTCAAGGCGGGGCAGATCCACACCATCCTCGAGCCCGCGCGCTCGGAAGCGCCGAGGAAGGACCGATCCGAGGTCATGGACCTGATGCCCCTCTTGAGGAAGAGCCTGGCCGCGCACGAGGCGGCGAGGCGCCCGGCGCGGAAGAAGCCGCAGCGCTCGAACCCCACGCGGCGGCGTAGGAGGAGCGCCTAGGAGAATTCGCGGCTCCCGATTTCCCTGGCATGGAACCTGCCCCTGGGGATCGCGGGCCCGGCACGAGCGGGCCCTTGGACCACGAAACGAGGAGGCGCTTCATGCTCTGGACGATCACGATTCTACTGATCTTGATGTGGCTGCTTGGAATGGTCACGAACTACACGCTGGGCGGGTTCATCCACATTCTTCTGCTGCTCGCCATCGTCTCGGTATTGGTGCGCGTCATCCAGGGACGTAACCCTATCTAAGGTGGAGCCGGCGGGGCCGGAGCGTCGCGTGCGCTCGGCCCCGCCGCCGTTCTTCGCGCCGCTAAAAAAAGCGGCGACCGGAGACGGGCCACGCTGCGGATCCCCGCGAACCGCGAGGTGCCCCATTCATCCGATCGCCATCCACTCCTCGTCGATCCTCAGCGGCCCCCGGCCGAACGCCTCATATCCTCCATCAGGATCATTTCCTCGCCGCAGCAGCAGCGCGGCGCCTGGTCCGCCTCCGGAGCCTCGGATCGGCGGGTGACGCTGATCTGGCATCGGCACTCCGGGTCGGGGCATTCGTACTTCTCACCCTGTTCCATCGCCATGGCTGGTTCTCCTTTCGGTCACGACCCCCGTCAGGTTGTTCGAGGGCGTCTCCAGAACACGATCCATGCCGGAGGCCGCCGGTGCGGCCACGGCGATCGGGGTCGTTGCCGCTCGTGCCCGGGCCAGGCCTTTCGACGATCGTACGAGCGGCGCTGCGCCTCCTCGACCGGGTCCCTGTGCCGCCACGAGAATTTCATCTAGATCGCCGGCGTTTGAGTGGGCCGGGTCACGGGCTCGATTTCGGGTTTGCGATGACGCATGTACTCCTGGCGCCCCTTCTCGAACGCCGCTTTGGCATCGTGCTTGAGGTCGCTCACGCCTTCGCGCGTGTGCTGGAGCGCCTGGCGCGCGTTTCCGCCGAGACGCTTCACCGTGTCCCCGACGCGCTTGCGCGTCTCCCGGCCGTGCGCCGGCGCGAGAAGAAGGGCGACCCCCGCGCCGAGAACGGCGCCCAGGAGGAACGGTGCGATCGACGTGGAGCTCTTTCCGCTGTCGCTGAAATCCGGATAGGGTTGCATGACTCATGTCCTCCTTGCCGGGAGCGTGTTGAGCGTGTTCCGGCAAGACGTAAGGTTTATGGGACTTCCGTGTCAAAACGTGAACCCTTGCGAACGCCCGGACGCCATTTCTACCATCGGAGCTCGCATCCCTCCGAGGCCGCTCCCTGCGCAAACCCCATGTCCCACGAGGGATTTGAGAGGGCTCGCGATCCGGCGTCCGCCGCCCGCGGCGCATCACCCAGCACTCATAGCAATATCAAGGCCCGGGACCGGGACGGCGGGATCGTTTCTCGAAGCATGCCGTTCCCGTCCCTCGCCGCAAAAAGGGCATCTTGAAATGCCCGGAGAGGACCGTCACAATTTAAGTCGCCATGAGCCACCGCGCCCCGGTAGACAGGTCCGTCTTGGATCCCCCACTCGATGTGGGTCTCGTGCTGGCGGTCACGGACGAAGATACGATGAGGGCGCTGGAGACCGATCTGAGGCTCGCGGCCCATCTGCGCGCCCTCTCTCGCGTCGCGCTCGCGACGGGCCACGACATCCGAACGCCGCTCCACACGATGATCCTTTATCTGGAGCTTCTCCGGAACACGATCGCGGAGCCGCCGGGCCAGGACACGCGGGCCCGCCAGGAACGCTACGTGGAGGTGGTCGGGTCCGAAATCAGGAATCTGGAGATCATGCTGGAACAGCTCCTCAACCAAACCCGCGTGGCCGAGGACCGCATCGAGCGGTTCGATCTCGTCGAGACCGTGCGCGACCTCCATGAGTTCCTCGAGCCGCATCGCCGTAAAGGCAAGATCGAGTTTCCCTGGAGGGCGGCGGGCGAGGCGATTCCGATCGAGGGGGACCGCGGCTCGATCCGGCACGCCCTGGTCGCGATCCTGATCGCGGCCATCGAGGCCACCCCTCAGGGCAGGGAGCTGAACCTCGGCATCACGGCCGCGGACGGTCAGGCGAGGATCGCGATCACCGGGGCCTCGGCGGACCTGGTGCCGGCGATTCTCGGTGGGACCCAGGGGGAGCCCCCGAAGCCGCGCGCCCTCGGAGCGGATCGCGGCCTCTATGTCGCGCGCCGCGTGGTGGAGCGCCATGGTGGTACCATCAAAGTCCGGTCCGACGCGTCCCGCGTCGCGACCCTGGAACTTCAGCTGCCGCTCGCCGCGGCGGAGAACGGATAGGAGCCATGCCGACAGCATTGATCGTCGACGACGAGACCAAAGCCCTTTCCGCCATGTCCGATCTGGTCGAGAAGGAGGGATTCACAGCGCTCGCGGCCGCATCCCTCGGCGAGGCGCGCGAGCGTCTCGCGCAGACGCGGCCCGACGTGGTGCTGGTGGACCTCATGCTTCCCGATGGAAGCGGCCTCGAGCTCATGCAGCACGATTTCGGGCCCGCGAAGAAGCCCGAGGTGATCCTGATCACGGGATACGCCTCTGTGGATTCGGCCGTCGCGGCGCTCCGCCAGGGCGTGCTGGACTACCTGACCAAGCCGGTCGACGTCCGGCGCCTCAAGACGGTCCTTGCGAACGTGCAGCGGACGCTCGCCCTGAAGGAAGAGATCGGCGCGCTCCGCGAGGAGCTGCGCGAGCTGGGGCGGTTCGGCCGCCTGATCGGAACCTCTCCCGTGATGCAAACCGTCTACGACCTCGTCGTGAAGGTGGCACCGACCGACGCGACCGTGTTTCTCGTGGGCGACAGCGGGACGGGGAAGGAGGAGGTCGCGGCCACCATCCACGAGCTGGGGCGCCGGCGGGGCCAGGCCTTCCTGCCCGTGAATTGCGGCGCCGTGCCGTCCAATCTCATCGAGAGCGAGCTCTTCGGCCACGAGCGGGGAAGCTTCACCGGGGCGACCCAGCTCCACCGGGGCTATTTCGAGCGTGTCTCACGGGGCACGCTCTTCCTCGACGAGATCACCGAGATGCCCCTGGAGTTACAAGTAAAGCTGCTCCGCGTTCTCGAGACGGGAACCCTTCTGCGCGTCGGCGGCGACGAGCCGATCCCCGTGGACGTGCGCGTCATCGCGGCCAGCAACCGCTCGCCGGAGACCGCGGTCAAAGAGGGCCGATTCCGGGAAGACCTCCTGTATCGCCTGAACGTGTTTCCGATCGTCCTACCGCCGTTGCGGGACCGAGGCGGCGACATCGATCTTCTCGCGGAGCACTTTCTCGCCCAGATCAACCGGGAGGAAGGCGCCTCGAAGAAATTCAGCGCCGCGTCGCGCCGTCGGATGGCCGACTACAGCTGGCCGGGGAACGTTCGCGAGCTGAAGAACATGATCCGCCGCGCGTTCATCATGGCGGACGACATGGTGGAGATGGACGCTCTTCCCAGCAGCCCGTCGACGTCGACGCCCTCCGTCCAGGCCACCGCCTCCGATCCGGTGCAGGTGGGGACCTCCCTCGCGGAGATCGAGCGCCACTTCATCCTGGCGACCCTGGAGCGGTTCGGCGGAGACAAGCGCAAGGCTGCGGAAGTTCTCGGGATCAGCCTGAAGACGATCTACAACCGGCTCAATAACTACTCCGCCGCGGTCTGACCCGCTCGCCCCTCCTCGGGGCGTTCGTACCGCAATGTACGTTCTACAAAAGGCTGTTCGCATCTGTAACACCTACCCGCGCCTCTGGCGCTGAGGGCCACTCCCCGGCGCCGCCGGACCCACCCGGCGACCTGCGACCCTCTTGTTCCTGCGTAGTTATATAGAGGTGATACGCCACCCGGACAGGGCGGTCACGCGGTTGCGGCGCGGCGCGGGTGACGCGCCGGCCCGGTGGCACGATAGCTGCGAATGCCTTCTGCTCGGCCGCGGGAACGATCGCGGTGCCGGGTCGTTCGAGGCGAAGTTCTACGCCAAAGAAATCGAGAAGGGCGGAATTCTCGTGGGGGTCTACGCGCACAACGACCGTATCGAGGTGGCGCAGGACACCCTGAGCGCGGCGGGCGCGGACAAGGTGACCCACTGCTGAGTTCCGACCCCATGGATGTTCGCGCGCGCGGCGCGCGAGGCAGGTAGGAGCGAGCAGGTGCTGGGGACCAGGACGTCAAAGCCTGACCCAATACCAACCGGCAGAGTTTTTGGTCCGATCCTTTGGCTCTGCTCGCAATCCAAATCGTGGCGTCCGATAGGATGCCACCGGAGACATCGATGAACTGGGACCGGATCGAAGGCGGCTGGAAGCAGTTCAAGGGGAAGGCTCGCGAGCAGTGGGGCCGGCTCACCGACGATGACGTGAAGGTCATCGAAGGACGGCGCGACAAGCTCGCGGGGAAGACCCAGGAGCGCTACGGCATCGAACAGGACGAAGCCGAGCGCGAGATCGAGGAGTGGCTCGAGATGCTCGAGGTGTCTCAACCCTAGAACCCGACCACCGCATTCCAACGACCCTGGGGCCCTCCACTGGCCTTCCAACGGGACTGGGCGGTTCCCCACCCACCCCACTCCCATTCATGGAGGGCCCCTTTATTTTTCGAACGGATGGCCCCACATGACCGCCTCCCACACAGGCCCACGATCCTTTTCCCACCGCATGGAGCAGCTCTCCGCAACGGTCTCGGAATGGACGGGGAGCGCGGGCGCATTCCTGCTGGCCCTCGCCGTGGTCGTGGTGTGGCTTCTCTCCGGACCGGTGTTCCACTTCTCCGACACCTGGCAGCTCGTGATCAATACCTCCACCACCGTCGTGACCTTTCTCATGGTGTTCCTGATCCAGCGCGCCCAGAACAAGGCGGCCCGGGCGATGTCGCTGAAGCTGGACGAGCTGGTCGCCGTGACCGGAGGCGCCAGCAACCGCCTGATCGACGCGGACCGGATGTCCGAGGCGGAGCTCATGACGTTGAACCGGCATTTCCAGGAGTTGGCGCGCATGGCGAAGCGCGAGAGCACGCTGACCAAGTCCCACTCCATCGAGGAAGCACGGGCCCGGCACGAGGGGAAGAAGGGGCGCGAGGGATCCGCGCGGGGCCGCAGGGCGTGACGCGGGGCGAGGTCCTGGTGGTCCTGAGCCCGACCCCGACGCGGTTTCAGCCCGAGACGATCCTCACGGTCCTGGACGGGGCGCTGCGAGGCGCGGGTTGGCCGTATCGTGTGTTCGAAGTCCCGCCCGGGCCCGACGTCCGCTCCGAAATCGTCCGCGAGGTGAAGCGCAGCGTCGCGAACGGATGCGGGCGGGTCGTGGCCGTCGGCGGGGACGGGACCGTGTCCATGGTCGCCGAGGGGCTCGTGCGCTGCGACGATCGGGCGGGGCCCGCGGTCCTCGGGATCATCCCGGCGGGCACCGCGAACGTTCTGGCCCGGGAGCTGGGACTCCCGGTCTCCCTCGAGGCCGCCGTGGCGGCGGTGATCGGGAACGAGGAGACGATCACCCTCGACGCGATCCGGGTCGACGGGAGATTCTTCCTGACCCAGATCGGCATCGGCCCCGATGCCTTGATGATCCGCGACACCTCGCGCGAGGCCCAATCTCGAATGGGTCGAGCCGCCTACGTCGTCAATTTTCTGAGGCGCGCGTTCCGCCACCGGGCACGCCGGTTCGAGATCGAGATCGACGGCTCGTCGTTCCGGGCGCATGCCTGGGAGATCGTCGTGGCCAACGCGGGCACCCTGGGCTCGCCGCCGTTCACCTGGGGACCGCGCATCGATCCAGCCGACGCCGTGCTCGACGTCTGCATCTACGACGCGCGCGGCGCCGCGGACTACGCGCGGCTCGCCTGGAGGGTCCTGCTCGGCCGCCACCGCAAGGACGCGAACACGAGGTTCCTGCAGGTGCGCGATCACGTCGCGATCCGGAGCGACCGTCCGGTCCTGATCCAGGCGGACGGCGAGGTCCTGGGGAACACCCCGGTCACCGTCCAGGTCGCGCCGGGAGCGGTGCGCGTCCTGGTCCGCCGCCACGTCGACGCGCCCGCGAATTCGGCCGGGCCCAAGGAGTCGGTCGCGCACGACGTGGAGACGATGCTGGCCATGGAGCACAGCCGCACCTGGCTCCTCCAGGGCTGGCTCCGGCATCCGGTGGCGGCGCTCCAGGCGCTGGACGCCGCGTTCTTCCTCCGCTGGAACACGCTCTCGCTCGGCGGTTTTGCCGACCGGATCGCCTGGCTCATCTCCAGCACGATGCGCTATGGAGAGGGATGGGTGTTCGTTCTCTGTGTGATGATCGCCGCCGATTTCCGGACCGGCCTCGAGACCGCCGTGGATGCCGTTCCCGTGATCGGCCTCACGATGCTCACGGTGAACTATCCGCTGAAGCGCTTCTTTCGGAGAAGGCGCCCGTTCATCGCGTTCGTGAAGGCGCGCGTGTTCGGGACGCGTCCGCGCGACTTCTCGTTCCCCTCGGGGCACGCGGCCGCCGGATTCGCGGGGGCCGCCATCCTGGGCGGTCACGCCCCGGCCTTCTCGCCACTGTTCTATGCCCTCGCGGCCATCGTGAGCCTCTCGCGCGTCTACCTCGGCGTGCACTATCCGAGCGACGTGATCTTCGGCGCGTTCCTCGGGGGCACGCTTGCGGTGTTCTATCGATTCCTGCTCCACGCCATCCTGCCGGGCCTGCGCTGACGGGGCTGGTACGGCGCATGCAATGCACCCTGGCTGAGGGGGCATTCCTCGAAGGGGCGAAGGAGAAGACCCATGACGACCGAGACCCTTTTCTGCACTTCCGGATATGGCGCGGCGCGGCCGCTCTCCGTTCTGATCGTGGATGACGAGCCCGATTCGGCCGATTCCATCGCGATGCTCCTGGAACGGTGGAATCACTCGGTCCGGGTGGCATACGACCCGAGGCGGGCCCTGGAGATCTTCCAGGAACAGCGCCCGGACCTCGTCATTCTCGACATAGCGCTCCCGGGCATGGACGGCTACCAACTGGCGGTCCGGCTCCGCGCGGAGGAGCATCAGGCAGTGCTCGTCGCGCTCACAGGCTACTCGGACCGGAGGAGAGCGCTCGCGGCCGGGTTCGACGAGTTCTACGAAAAGCCGCTCGACCCCGAGGTGCTGCGCGAGCTGGTGGCCAGGGTGGCGACCGGGCGCAGCGTCGCGGGCACTGACCCCCGAAAACCCACTTTTTCATAGGGGCGAGATATGTTGACACTCCTGCAAGTCTGCTTTGTAATTGTAACAATGGCGGTCGTTGCCATTGCCGTGGCGGTCATCCTGGTCATGCAACAGTTCCGCAAGGCTTCGTACGAGTTCGCCCGACTCTCGGAGGAAGGGCGCGAGCTCATCGACCGTCTCGACCTGGTCGCGCGCGACGCGGGTGAGATCGTGGGGACGTTTCGTGAAGTGGCGCCCCGCGTGCGACGCGTCGTGGAGCACATCGAGGCGATCGGAGAACGAACGGTGAGCCTGTCGGACGCTGTCATTCAGGAGGTCGAGGCGCCCCTCCGCAACGCCATCGCCGTGGCACGGGGCGTGCGATTCGGGACCCGGCGACTCCTGGAGCACTGGATGGAGCGATTCACCCACCGAGCCGGGGCCAACGGCGGCTCCTGATGTCCTACCCCCTGCCTTGTCACACCTTGCCCCTATAGCCTAGACTCCTACGTGGCGCGCCTCCGGCCCAGCGCGCATGGCTACTCGGCTTCCCCGGCGCACCTGCACCACTGCGGGGCACGCATGAGATCAGTGCCGCGTTCGCGGATGTACGACGTCCTCGCAGTCCTCGGCGTGACGGTGGCTTACGTCGTTGCCGGCAAGGCCGGGCTGAGCTTTGCCTCCCTGAATCCGAGTGCCTCCGCGGTCTGGCCCCCCACGGGGATCGCCCTCGCGGCATTCCTCATCCTCGGCTACCGGATCTGGCCCGGCGTCTTGATGGGGGCCTTCCTGGTCAACATCACGACCGCGGGGACCCTGGCCACCTCGCTCGGGATCGCCGCCGGAAACACCCTGGAGGGCGTTCTAGGCTGCTATCTGGTGGGCAGGTTCGCGGGTGGCCGCCACGTGTTCGACCAGCCGACCTCGATCTTTCAGTTCACGGCGCTTGCGGGCGCGCTCGCCACCGCGGTCAGCGCGACCATCGGCGTGACGACGCTCTCGCTCGGCGGGCTGGCGCCCTGGAGCGCCTTCGGACCCATCTGGGTGACCTGGTGGCTGGGCGATGCCTCGGGGGCGCTCGTCGTCACCCCCCTCATCACGCTCTGGGCCCTCGACCGGCGCGCGCCCTGGCGGCCCCGGCGCTGGGCCGAGCTCGCATGTCTTCTGGTCACGGTGGCGGCCTCGGCCCTGTTCGTGTTCTCCGGCTGGTCCGTGTTCGACCGGAGCCATTACCCCCTGGAATTTCTCTGTCTTCCCCCGCTCCTCTGGAGCGCGTTCCGGTTCGGGCAGCGCGAATGCGCGTCCACCCTGGTGCTCCTGACGGCGATCGCCATTCGTGGAACGCTGGAAGGGCATGGTCCGTTCGCGGGGCGCTCGCCGAACGAATCGCTCCTTCTCCTCCAGGGGTTCATGGCGGTCCTCTCGGTGACGACCCTGGCGACCGCCGCCGCCGTCGTGGGCCGGCGTCGCGTGGAGCACTCCGTGCGGCAGCTGAACGAGGACCTGGAGCGGCGGGTCGCCGAGCGAACGGACCAGCTCTGGCAGACGAACGAGCAGCTGCGCCACCAGATCATGATGCGGGCGGAGGCGCGGACGAAGCTCGAGCGCAGCGAGGCGCGGCTCCGCGAGGCGCAGCGCGCGGCTCGTCTGGGCAGCTGGGAATGGGACGTGGAGAACAACTCCATCTGGTGGTCGGAGGAGCTGTACTCCATCTACGGGCTCCACCCGGCCTCTTTTTCCGCGAGCTACGAGGCGTACCTCGATCGCATCCATCCCGAGGACCGCGCGAACGCGCGTGCGGTGGTGGCCGCCGCCTTGCGCGAGAAGCGGCCGTTCGCGTTCGAGCACCGGATCGTCCGGCCCGATGGAACGGTGCGCGTGGTGCTCGGCCAGGGGGACGTCCTCCTGGACCACCATGGACGGCCCGCGCGGATGGTGGGCACGACCCAGGACATCACCGAGCACAAGGTCGCGGAGCTGGAGCGCGCGACGCTCTCCCGCGAGCATGCGGCGCGGGAGGAGGCGGAGAAGGCCAACCAGCTCAAGGACGAGTTCCTGGCGACGCTCTCGCACGAGCTGCGAACCCCGCTCAACGCGATCGCGGGATGGGCGAACCTGCTCAAGGAGGGGACGCTCGACGCGGCCACGACGGAGCGAGCGGTGGAGACGATCGACCGAAACGTCAGGATCCAGAGCCATCTCATCTCGGACATCCTCGACATCTCGCGCATGACGTCCGGCCGGCTGGACGTGAGGTTCCAAGCGGTCCCGCTCGCCACGGCGATCGAGGGCGCTCTCGACACCATGGGGCCCATGGCTCGCGCCAAGCGAGTGGATCTCCTGCGCGAGCTCGGCCCGGTGAGCGGCCCCGTGATGGGCGACCCCGACCGGCTTCAGCAGATCGTCTGGAATCTCCTCTCCAACGCGATCAAGTTCGCCCCCGAGGGCGGCCACGTCATCGTCCGCCTCACGCAGGAGGGCTCGTTCGCGCGGATCCTCGTCGAGGACGACGGGCCGGGCATCGAGCCCGAGTTCCTGCCCTACGTCTTCGAGCGCTTCCGCCAGAGGGATTCGACCGGAACGCGCTGGCACGGCGGGCTGGGACTCGGCCTCGCGATCGTGAGGCATCTCGTCGAGCTTCACCGCGGAACCGTCTCGGCCTCCAACCGCTCGGAAGGGACGGGCGCCTCTTTTCTGGTCACGCTCCCACTCGCGGGCGCTCTGGATCCGGGGCGCGCCGTCGAGCCCTTTCTCCCGGGGACGGACGAGCAGGACGGGAGGGACGTCGCCGTTCGACTCCTCCACGGCCGACGGATCCTTCTCGTGGAGGATGACCAGGACTCGCGGGAGCTGATCGCGATGTTTCTCACGGGATGCGGGGCGGATGTCCAGGCAGTGGGATCCTCTCCAGAGGCCGTCTCCGCATTCGCGGCGCGCCGGCCGGACCTCCTGATCAGCGACATCGCCATGCCCGGGGAAAGCGGGTACGCCTTGATGGAGCAGCTTCGCGCGCTCCCACGGGATCAGGGAGGCGAAGTCCCCGCCGTGGCGCTCACCGCGTACGCGGGACAGGAGGACGTGATCCGGGCCCTGCGCGCGGGCTTCGACGCGCACATGGCGAAACCGGTCGAGATGCGGGATCTGGCCGCGAGGCTGGTGGAGCTCCTGGCCCGAGGGGGCGATGTCGGAGGAAGGATGACATCCGAATCGGGGAACCCTCGACAGCGGCGCGCGGTCTAAAGGGAAGCGGCCACTGGGCCGAACCCCTACACCAGAGACAGCAAGCCATGAAACCCCAACCCTTTCTCCTCGCCCTCTTCGCGTTCGCGTTTCTTGCGGCCACCCCGGTCCCTGCTCCCAGCCTCATCGCTTCATCCGACATGCTGGGCCTGAGCGGGAGGCTCCGCGCGATCATGGGAACGCCCGATGCGCTGGAGGGTTATCCCGTGCTCCAGCCGCTCCTGACGGGACCGACTCCCGAAGGCCGCCCTGCTGGGCCCTGGCCCAAGCTATCCACGCCTGAGGGAGACTCGTTCACCGTCGTGCCGCTGGTCCCTCTCGCCGAGGCGGGGAAGAAGGGCTTCGGGTCGTACCGAGTGGGGAGATGGCCCCAGGGAGGATCCACGCCCGCCGCGGCCCGCTACGCGCTGCCCAAAGGGTTCATCGACGTGACGCCGGAGAATCAGGGGACGAACGTTTCAGCGAGCTTCACGATGCGGGACTTCCTGACCCACGACCAGGGGAACGTCTGGCCCAAGGTGCTGGTCCTCCGTCCCGCGATTCTGGACAAGCTCGAGCTCCTTCGCGCCGAGCTCGATCGGGAAGGGCTCCCCAGCCGGCTTCATGTCATGTCGGGATTCCGGACCCCGCAGTACAACGCCCAAGGCGTGGGGAAGGGTGGACGCGCCGAGCTGAGCCGCCACATGTACGGCGACGCGGCGGACGTGTTCGTGGACGCGGATCAGAACGGAAGAATGGACGACCTCGACAAGGACGGAAAAATCACGGTGGCCGACGCGTACGTCCTGCGCGCCGCGGCAGAGCGGGTCGAGGCCGAGTACCCGGCCTTGGTCGGCGGGCTTGCGGCGTACCCCGCGACCAGCGCCCACGGTCCCTTCGTCCACGTGGACGCCCGCGGGGTCAAGGCACGCTGGTGACCGGCTACTCGTAGCGCAGGGATTCGATCGCGTCGAGGGAGGCGGCGCGGCGCGCGGGCCAGACGCCGAAGAGGATCCCCACCGCCGCCGAGAACAGAAACGCCAGCAAGATCGAGGAAGCGCCCACCGAAGTGTTCCAGCCGAAGGCAGTCCGGGCCAGGATCGCCGTGCCCGCGCCGAACGCAATCCCGACCATCCCCCCCAGAAGGCAGAGCACCATCGCCTCCATGAGGAATTGAAGCAGGATGGTCTGCTGCGTGGCCCCGAGCGCTTTGCGGATGCCGATCTCTCGGGTCCGCTCGGTCACGGAGACGAGCATGATGTTCATGATCCCGATCCCTCCGACGAGCAGGCTCACGGCGGCGATCCCCGCCAGGAGATACGTGAACACCTGGGTGGTCTCTCCCAGGGTCGTGAGGAAGTCGGATTGGTTCCGGATCTGGAAATCATCGTCCTGCCCCGGGCGCAAGCGGTGCTCCCGGCGAAGGATTCTCCCCACCTCGGCCATCGTGACCGGGATGTCGTCCTCCGTCGGGGCCAGGACATTGATGGAACGGAGCCGATCCGTGCCAAGGAGCCGGTACCGGGCCGTCTGGATGGGAATGAGAACTTGGTCGTCGGGATTGGCGAAGCCGGACCCCTGGCCCTTTGGGGTGAGCACGCCGCCCACCTGGAACTGCACTCCGTTGATCCGGACCTCAGCCCCGACCAGAGCGTCGGGGGAGGCGATGCCCAGATCCGAGAGCACCTGCTGACCCAGCACCGCCACGTTGCGGCGCGCCGCGTCCTCGGGATCCGTGAACATCCGCCCCGACGACAGCGTGAATTTCCGGACCTGCAGGTAGTTGGCGGTCGTTCCCACGATGTTGGTGTTCGTGTTCTTGTTCTCGTATTGCACTTGGAGCTGACGCGACATCTCCGGCTGGACGGCCGCGACGAAGTTGGCCCGGTCCTCGATGGCCCTGGCGTCGTCCAGCGTGAGGGGCGCGCGATCGGTTCCGGAGGCCACGCCCCCGGCCACGCGCGCCTGGCCCGGCATGATCGTGAGGAGCGTGGTGCCGAGCGAGGCGATCCGGTCCTTCACCGATTGTTGCGCCCCACGGCCCAGCGCGACCATGGCGATCACGGCGCCGACGCCGATGACGATGCCGAGCATCGTCAGGAACGAGCGGAGCTTGTTCGCGCGCAGCGAATCCAGCGCCACGCTCAGGGTCTCCCCGATCTGCATCCTAGGGCCCACCACCGCGACCTCCTCCCCCACCTCCACCACCGCCTCCGCCCCCACGCGCTCCACCGCCTCCGCCCCCACCCGTGGGCACTCCGGGGACTCCGCTTCCCATCCGCTGACGAAGGCGGTCCTGCGCCTGCGTGCGCGAGGCCTGCGCTTCCGCCACGCCGAGGAGGACCACCTGCTCGCCCAGCTTGACGCCGTCCAGCACTTCCGCGTAGTCGAAATCGCTGAGCCCCAGGCGAACGACCCTCGGCTCGAGGCCGGCGTCGGTCTTCACGAATGCGACCTGCGCGCGGTTCGCGCGTCCCTGGGCGCTGCCCGTACTACCCGTGGCTCCGCCGCCTCGTCCCGCGCCTCCGCCTCCACGCGCGCCGCGCGCGCCTCGCCCGCCGCCGCTCGCGCCGCCGCGGCCCCGCCAACTCCCGCGCGTAGAATCGCCGCCCGCCGCGGGATCGGAAGCAGCGAACCGCGCGGCGCGCGCCGCCGCCATGGTCTTCATCTGCCCGTCGACCTGGGCCTTCACCTTGTCGGGGTCGAGCCCCAGCGCTTGGGCCACGACCGGGAGCTCGCGCACGCTGCGGACCGCGTCCACCGGAATCGCGGGGGCGTTGTCCCGCTCGTCCACCAGCATCGAGACCTCTCCGTTCATGCCGGGCAGGAGAACGCCGCTTTCGTTCGACACCGAGATGAGCACGGGGAAATTGGTGACCGATTGCGCGACCACCGCCTGCGGCTCGATCTTCTCGACCAGCCCGTTGAAGGTCCGCTGCGGGAACGCATCCACCGTGACCGTGGCGGATTGTCCCGTCCTCACGTTGCCGATGTCGGTCTCGCCCACCATGGCGCGCATCCGCACCTTGGACAGATCGGCCATCTGGAGGAGGCTGGTGCCGCCGCTCGCGGACGAGGTGGCCGAGGAGATGACGGTTCCCTCCGAGACCGGCTGGATCAGGACGGTGCCGGCGATGGGCGCTCGGATGGTCGCGTCCTGGCGGCGCTGCAGGGCCAGATCCAGGTTGGTGCGCGCCGTGACCAGCTGGGCCTTCGCGTTCGCGTCGTCCAGGGTGGCCTTCTCGTGCTCGTCCGCGGTGATGATCAGCTGCGCGAACAGGCCGTCGGACCGCTGCTTGGCGGCCTTGGTCACGGCCACATTCGCCTCCGCCGCCTGAACCGCGGCCTGCGCCTGGCTGTACTGGTTCTGGACGTCGCGGGGGTCGATCTGGGCCAGCAAGTCGCCCTTCTTCACGACCGAGCCCACCTGCACCGGCATGTGCGTGATGAGTCCCGAGGCCTTCGACTTCACCTCCACGAGGTCGATCGGCTCGACCGTCCCGGTCGCGTCGATGGTGAGCGCGATGTTCCTGGTCTCGATGGGCGCCGTCATGATCTGCGTCTTGTTCTTGCCGCGCCCGGCCCCGCGCACCAGCACGAACGCGACGGCGGCGACCACGAGCACCGCGAGCAGGACGAGCGGACGGCGCCAGAAGGGAGTCGCCATGTCAGAGCTCCCGCCCCACGAGAGCCTCGATCTGGGCTTTCGCGATCCGCTGGTCGTAGCGGGCCCGGATGAGATCGCTGCGCGCCTGGTTGAGCTGCGTCTCCGACGTCAGGACGTCGAGCAACACGGAGGCGCCCACGGCGTAGCGCTGCTGCTGGACGCGCAAGTCCTCCTCGGCCGCGTCCACCGTGGCGATCTGCGATACCACGCGCTCCTGCGCGGCGTGGAACGCGCCGAGCTGCGTCGTCAGATCCTCGATGGCGGACAGCCGCGCGTCGCGGAGCGACGCCTCGGCGTTGGTCTGGGCCACCTTGGCCTGGGTGACGCGCTCTTCCCGCTGGAATTGGTCGAAGAGGGGCAGGGAAGCCGTGAACCGGAGCTGCCCGGAGTAGGAGAAGTCGCGGTTCACGAACTGGGGGTCGTTTCCCGAGCCGCTCCCGTTGCGCGAGTAGCTCGCGGTCAAGGAGGGGATGTAGTCGGTCCAGGCGCTCCGCTGCGCGGCCTTGGCGGCGGAGAGCTGGGCCTTCGCCTGGCGCACCGCGGGGCCGTCCAGGGCCAGCGGGCGGAGCGCGTCGTCCTCGAGGGTAAGGCCGGGGCGCTCCTCCACGTCCGCCGCGGCGGTGAGCGGCTCATCCGATCCCACCACGCGCGTCAGCGCCGCGTTCGCGGTCTCGAGATCGTTCCGCGCGGTCACGATGACCAGCTGGGCGGTGCGATACTGGATTTCCGCGCGCAGGGAATCGGAGCGCGTCGCCACCCGCGCGTTCACGCGGGCGATCGCCGTCTTGCGCTGCAGCTGCGCCTGGTCCAGCTGGGCCGTGGCCGCGAGCTGCGACTCGCGCGCGGCGAGCACGTTGTAGAATTGCTGCTTTGCGGTGAGCGCCGCGGCGAACTGCTGCGCCAACTCGTTCACGTCGGCCGCGGTCTCCAGCGCGCGGGCCTGGCGGAGGTCGAAGAAGCGCTGCCCCCCCGTGAACAGGGCGACATTCGCGGAAAGCCCGGCGTTGGAGGACCACGGGGTGGAGGGCAGCGTGACGACCTGGCCGTTCTCCACCCGGGTCAGCGCTCCTGATGTTTTCAATCGCGTGGCGACCACCGAGAGGCTCACGTTCGGAAGGAACGCGCCGTAGGCGGCCCTCGTGGCGGCCGCGCTCGTGCGCACGTTGCCGTGAGCCTGGACGACCGCCAGCGCGTTTCGCTGCGCCAGCGTCACCGCCTGCTCCAGAGTTATGGCGCGAGGCGCCGGGGGCGGAGCGGGCGTTTGCCCCAACGCCGCGACCGGGGTCGCGATCATCGCGATGAAAACCAGAGGGCTCAATCGTCTCACGTGTCCGACCTCCCTGTAGTCTCGCCGAGCGTCCCTTAGCAAGAAACGCAGCCTGGTCTGGAACCGCTCTGCTCTATTGTCGCAATGTATGGGCCGGCAAGCGGTTACAAAAACACGCTCCGAGGCCGGCTCTTCCGGGAGCCCCCGCGTGGGGGGCTACCTGGAGGCGGTTTCTACACGAATAGAATACGCCCGGGATATGGCAGAGATGTGGCGGCCCATGGGTAATTTCGCTTCCCTTCGGTACGCCACACTCGTGCACCTGGGTGCCACATCTCTGCAAAACTTCATGCGTAGACTAGAGTGGGTCAGGGCGAGGCAGCCACGAACTGGCCCGCGCGCCCGCAGCAGCGCGTCCGTCCCCGATCCCTGGAGCGTGACCGTGACTCAGCAGCGGATTCTCGTCGTGGAAGACGATGCCCGGATCGCCGACCTGATCTCGAAGAATCTCGAGGCGGCGGGCTACGAGTGCCATCAGTCCGCGGACGGAGGGCGCGCGCTCGCCGATTTCGCGCGGCTCAAGCCCGCCCTCGTCGTCCTCGATCTCGGATTGGGCGGCGTGGACGGGCTCGAGGTGACACGCCGCATCCGGAAGGAGAGCGACGTGCCCATTCTCATGGTCACCGCCCGCTCGAGCGAGAGCGACAAGCTGCTCGGGCTGGAGCTGGGGGCGGACGACTACGTCACGAAGCCCTTCAGCACCGCCGAGCTCACGGCCCGGGTCCGCGCGCTCCTGCGCCGGTCCACCGGCAGCATGACCGAGCGCGTCCTCGAGATCGGGGAGCTTCGGATCGATCCCAGCCGGCGCTCGCTCGAGCGGGATGGGGCCTCGGTCTCCGTGACCACGCTCGAATTCGACCTGCTCTACTTCCTCGCGTCGCGCGCGGGCCGTGTGTTCACCCGCGAGGCCTTGATGGAGCAGGTGTGGGGGAGCGACCGCGTCGTCGACGACCGATCGATCGACAGCCTCATCAGCCGGGTTCGCCGCAAGGTCGAGAAGGATCCGTCCAGCCCCCGGTATCTCCAGACGGTCTGGGGCGCCGGCTATCGATTCACCGAGTCGGCCGAATCCCCCGAAGCCGCCGAGCCCGAAGAGCCCGCCGAGTGACGAGGCTCTGGCGGGGGAAGAGCATCTTCTGGACGATCGCCGCGATCTTCCTGCTCACCGCAGCCGTCGGCACGATGCTCCAGGCGCTGGTGGTCTCGGCCGTCCTTCAGCCGCTGGAGGAGCGGGAGGCGCGCGCGCGGGGCGAGCTGGCCGCTTCCGCCCTCGCCACGGCCATCGCCGGGGCTCCGGGCGTCCTTCACGGGGCGGAGCTCGACACGCTGCTCGCGCGGCACCGCGAAGCGATCCGCCCCGCCTGGATCGTCTTTCGCTCGAGCGACGGCACGGTGGTCACGAGCCCTCCCGGACGAATCCCCGCACGTCCCCCGGGAGCGGGAATGGACTCCTTGCTGAGGCTGCCGCCGGGTCCCCGCGGGGACGCGCGGGGCCGCCTCGAGATTCTCGGCCATTGCTCGGTGGTGCGCGGCGCGGAGGTGCTGGGACAGGTCGATGTGGTGCGCCGGATGTGGCCCCGGGGCGCCCTGGGCATGCTCGAGCCGCAGACCTCGCTGCTTCTCTTTCCGGTCGCGATCTTGGCGTCCGGATTCGCCGGCCTCGTGCTGGTCCGGCTCCTCGTGCGCCGGCTCCGGGCCATGGAGCTTCTCGCGACGCGGGTGGCGGAGGGGGATCTCTCCGTGCGCATCGCGGACCGGAGCGGGGACGAGATCGGCAGGCTGGCCGAGCAGCTGGACCGGATGACCGAGCGATTGGCCACCGCGCGGGACCAGCTGACCGAGAACGAGCTTCAGCGCCGGCAGCTCTTCGCCGACATCACGCACGAGCTGGCCACGCCGCTCACCTCCATCCGGGGGTACGCGGAGACGCTGCTCGATCCCGGCGTTCCCGTGTCGCCCGAGGAGCGCACGCATTACGTGCGCGGGCTCCTGGACGAATCGCGCCGGATGGATCTTCTGATCCGGGACCTCTTCGAGCTGGCGAGGCTCGAGGCGGGCGCCTCGCCCCTATCCCGGGAGCGCATCGACTGGGCCGCCCTCTGCCGCAACACCATCGACCGGTTCGAGCCTCGCTTTCGCAAGGCCGGGCTCACGCTCGCGTGGGCGGGCCCCGAGGGAGAGGCGTGGATCATGGCGGACGGGCGCCGCATGGAGCAGGTGCTGGAGAACCTCCTCGTGAACGCGCTCCGCTACGTCCCGAGCGGGGGACGGGTGGAGGCGCGGCTGGACGCCGCCACCGAGGGGCATCCGAGGCACCGCCTCGCGGTCCGCGATGACGGCCTCGGCGTTCCCGAGGAGGAGCTCCCCCTCGTGTTCCGGCGCTTCTATCGGGGCGCGGTCTCGGCGCGACGGGGCGGGGGCGAGCCGGGCGCGGGCCGCGATCCGGGCGGGTCGGGCCTTGGGCTCGCCATTGTCCGAGAGATCGTGGAGCGACACGGCGGCACCGCCCACGCCGAGTCCAGGTCCCCCCGTGGGCTCGTGATCCTGATCGAGCTTCCGGCGCTCGGGCGTCCCTGATGCGCGGAACCGGGCTGATATACTCGGGCGCGATGCCGGACGAAACGCGGGACCCGATTTGCGGCATGCGCGTGGCCGTGGATAGCCCGCACCGCGCGACGCGCGATGGGCGCACGTACCTCTTCTGCGGCCCGGGTTGCCTCCGGAGATTCCTGGCTCCGCCGGCCGACCGCCCCCTCGAGACCGTCGCGGCCAAGGCCGGCTGGACCTGTCCCATGCACCCGCAGATCGTCCGAGACGGCCCTGGCGCCTGTCCCCTTTGCGGGATGGCCCTCGAGCCCATGGGCACAGCACCCGAGGATGATTCGGAGCTGCGCGACATGTCGCGAAGGCTCTGGGTCGCGGCCCTTCTCGTCGTGCCCCTTCTCCTCCTCGACATGGGCTCGATGATCGCGGCGCCGCGGGCGCGCGCGCTCCTCGAGCTTCTCCTCGCCACGCCCATCTGCGTCTGGGCCGCGTGGCCGTTCTATGTCCGGGCGGTGGATTCGGCTCGTCACCGAAGCCCCAACATGTTCACGCTGATCGGACTCGGCGTCTTCACCTCGTACGGGACCAGCGTGCTCGCGACACTCTGGCCCCGGATCTTCCCGGCCTCCTTCCGGGAGGCGTCCGGCCAGGTGCCCGTGTACTTCGAGGCGGCCGGGGTCATCGTGACGCTGGTGCTCCTCGGGCAGGTGCTGGAGCTCAGGGCCCGGCGGCGCACCCGCGACGCGATCCGCCTTCTCCTCGGGCTCAACCCCACCACGGCGAGACGGATCGGCCCCGGGGGCGAGGAAGAGGACGTCCCGCTGGGGTCGGTGGCCGTCGGGGACCGCGTGCGGGTGCGGCCGGGTGAGAAAATCCCGGTGGACGGGGTCGTGCTCGAGGGCCTGAGCCAGGTGGACGAGTCGATGATCTCGGGAGAGCCGCTGCCCGTCGAGAAGGGACCGCGGGGCGGTGTGATCGGAGGCACGGTGAATCAGACCGGATCCTTCGTCATGCGCGCGGAACGGGTGGGGCACGAGACCCTCCTCGCGCGCATCGTCGTGATGGTCGGCGAGGCCCAGCGAAGCCGGGCGCCCATCCAGAAGCTCGCGGACCGCGTGGCGGCGTCCTTCGTCCCCGCCGTCATCCTGATCGCCGCGATCACGCTCCTGGCCTGGGCCCTGTGGGGTCCCGAGCCTCGATGGGCGCACGCCGTCGTGAACGCGGTCGCGGTGCTCATCATCGCCTGCCCGTGCGCGCTGGGCCTCGCGACCCCCATGTCGATCATGGTGGCCACCGGACGAGGCGCGCGGATGGGGATCCTGTTCCGGAACGCCGAATCGATCGAGGCGATGCGCGGGGTGGACACCCTCGTCATCGACAAGACCGGGACTTTGACCGAGGGGAAACCGCGTCTCGTCACGGTCCGATCGCGCAGCGCCGGGGGCGAGACCGCCCTTCTCCGCGATGCCGCGGCGCTGGAGCGCCTGAGCTCCCATCCGATCGCCGCGGCCATCCTCGAGGGTGCGCGGATCCGCGGGGTCTCTCCGGGCGAGGCCGTGGGCTTCGCGAGCGTGACGGGGAGCGGCGTGCGCGGCACGGTGGACGGGCGCGCGGTGGCGGTGGGGAATCGGGCGCTCCTCGGGGGAGGGGGATCGGATCCCGACTCGCTCGACCGGGAGGCGGACGCCCTGCGGGAGACGGGGCAGACCGCGATGTTCGTCTCCGTGGATGGCGCCTGGAGCGGGCTCCTCGGCGTGGCGGATCCCGTGAAGCCGAGCGCCAGGGAAGCGATCCGGGCGCTCCACCGCGAGGGAATCCGCGTGATCATGGCCACCGGCGACAACCGGGTCACCGCGAACGCGGTCGCGCGCGAGCTGGGAATCGACGAAGTCCTGGCCGAGGTTTCGCCCGAGCAGAAGGTCGAGATCGTGAAGCGCCTCCAGAGGGAAGGGCGCATCGTGGCCATGGCGGGAGACGGCATCAACGACGCGCCGGCGCTCGCCCAGGCGCAGGTCGGGATCGCCATGGGCACCGGGACCGACATCGCGATGGAGAGCGCCGACATCACGCTCGTTCGCGGGGACCTCCTGGGCATCGTTCGCGCGCGCCGCTTGAGCCGGAAGGCCGTGGCGAACATCCGGCAAAATCTCTTCTTCGCGTTCGTCTACAACACGCTGGGCGTGCCCATCGCCG
>Ga0137398_10000074_pt1 | contig 27091 bp, 22 predicted proteins | sample czorhiz216metaG_FD_106659 | JGI IMG/M metagenome (GOLD analysis project Ga0137398, IMG submission 106659) | Vadose zone soil microbial communities from Angelo Coast Range Reserve, California, USA - czorhiz2.16 metaG | ecosystem: Environmental > Terrestrial > Soil > Vadose zone | place: USA...
AATATATTACATAAAGATGGATTTTAACTATAGGGGGGGGGGGGGGTTTTTAAATTTTTTTTATTAATAAAAAATAATATTCAAAATAAAATTAAAAAAAAAAAAAAAAATTAAAAAAAATAAAAAAAAATTAAAACCCCCCCCCCCCCCCTATAGTTAAAATCCATCTTTATGTAATATATTGTGTATCTTCTTATCTCAATTTTTAATTTTGAAACATATATAATTAAATTATACCATTTCTCAAAATTTTGATGAGGGTAACCCAAAATAGCAGTAAAATTATACGAGTCTGATTTCAATTTAAATATCAGATATTATATCTGTGGCTTAAGCTTAGATAGTTAAATTTATTAACAGTGGAAAGCTAAGTTAATATAGTTGAACTAGTAGTAGCTAAAGCAACTATAAATTCTGCTTGTATTATTACTTAAGTTAGTACCTAAAAAAAAGTAAAAATATAATTTAACAGACTAAGTTAAATAAAAAATAAAAAATTAGACTAAAGTCTTATTCTCTGAAGGCGTGTGCGGTATTGTAATATTCAGCCGCAAACAAAAAGAATAAGCCTTATTCTCTAAACCGAACCAAAATTTATTTTATACAAAATATTTGTCTTTTAACTAGACTATATTATAAAGCCTCTGTAATTAAAATTAGTTACACTAAAACAATCTTTGGTAGAATGTAGTCGGCCCTAGCCACCTTTAGGGTTACAGCGCAATACGAAAGTATATGCCAGAAGAATAGAAACAAACAAACAAAATTAATTACAGATACAGCCAATTTTTTTTAATTAGGCTTATAATCCAATATATGGATAAAAAAAATCTATTCATTAATATTATCTCAGTTATTTATTTAGGCGTTCTAATTTATTTATTTATTTGGGATTTAAATTTTCTAAAATCTTTCAAAATAATTATATTTACTATAATTTCTTTTTCTATATCTATGTATATTTCTGATAACTTTAAACTTTCTAATATTAAATTTATTAAAAACCTACAAAAATTTGTTTTTTTTAATTGTATTTTAGCTTTTATTGGTTTAATTTTTTATTTATTAGATGTTTCTATATTTTAAAAATAAAGAAGTACCCTTAGATAGTTTAAATGATGAAAATGTAAGTTTAAATAAAGCATTTAATATCTAGGCTCAGCCTAGATAAATATACAGATTTTTTAATCTTATTTATATTTATATGTTTATTTTGGATTAAGTTTATAAATATTTTTTTTAGTACTTATTTAGCTGAAAATATTGATAGTTTTGTTAGGCTGCATAATCATATTAAAAACAATAGCTTTTTTTGCTTTTTTTGTCTTAGTAGTTTAACTAGGCTTAAATTTTAATATATTGTTTTAAAAAATAAATTCTGTTTATATAACAAGAACAAAAACAAGATCCAGAACAAGATCCAGAACACTATTAATAGGCTACTGCCTAATAGATAATTTATTTTCTCCCTTTCATTTCATAGTTAGTAACCAATGTTACTAGCCGGAGGCTAGTAATTTAATTTATGAATATTTTGATGTAGGCGGGGGAACCGCCTATATAAAATTAAACCATTAATTCCCCACTCTAAAAGAGTGTTAAAAATTAAATAATTTAATATGTTAGACGCTATCTTATTTCATATATGCAACTATATATGTTAGCAGCAGCAAAATACATAGGAGCTGGAGTAGCTTGTTCTGGATTAATCGGAGCTGGAGCAGGTATCGGTACAGTATTTGGTTCATTAATCTTAGCAACAGCTAGAAATCCTCAATTAAGAGGACAATTATTCTCTTACGCAATCTTAGGATTCGCTTTAGCTGAAGCCACAGGATTATTCGCTCTAATGATGGCTTTCTTATTATTATACTCATAATATATATATTATATATTAATAATAATATAAAAGTACAGACGGAGCTAAGTTTTATGTAATTTTACTTTAATTGAATATAGCTTAATATTTTGCTGATTTAACTGGTTATATTAGCCTTCGGCTAGTAGCATAAAATATACTTAATTCCCCCCCCCCTTATTAATTTTTAGGTCACAAGTAGAACTTATTTGGAATAGCCTAGTATTATACAAGTATACGGGAAAATTTAAAGTATTACTATAAAGGGTAATGATTATAAATTAATATTACAAAATTAAAAAAAAAAGGGTTTGATAGTAAGATTCCTTAGTTGTAATATATATACTATATCTTATATATATTTTAATATAGCGAGTATGCCGAAATTGGTAGCCGGGTGGGTTTTAGGAACCTATAATTAATATTGTAAGAGTTCAAGTCTCTTTACTCGTATCATATCAGACGGCTTCCTCGTCTGCCTACAAATAGATTATAATTAAAAGCTTCGTATAGTAGTAGGCTTCGCTAAAAGAAGTGTTCTTTCTAGAGGATTACATGAAATTTTTCAAAAAACTAACTTTTAGCTAAAAAATTTACCTTATAAGAGTGTAATTAGAAAGGGGAGATATTAGAAGTATTCAAGGAACATAGCTTCAAACAGTATATAAAAGTATATCCTTTTTTATTGTAGCTTAGGCTACTAGTAGATAAAGTAAAAACCCTATAGTGTAGGCTTCGCCTACTAAAAATTAAACAGAATAAACTAACATCTTTAGCTAAATAGGTAGAGCATGTGCCTTCGAAGCATAAAGTATTGGTTCGAATCCGATAAGATGTCTTTTAGGCTATATGGTGGATATATATTTTTGGACTTGAAAAAGGTGAGTAATAAGAGTAAGCTAGGGGTTCTAGAGCTCGGGTAAGTTCTAGTAATATTGGTTACTTATAGGGAAGCAGAACTCGAGAGGTTGAGTGTCCCCCTTTTAAGGGGAAAGTTCTGGTTCGAGCCCAGGTGTTTCCAAGATAAAATTTCAATTCAAAAAAGTATATTAAATATAGCTTAATCTGCAAATTAACTTTAAAATAGCCTTTATTCTTTTTGTTTTAACTAGTACGGGCTACTACGCTATTCTCTTTAAAAGAGAATTAGGATATCTAAAACTGAATTACTAGGCTTCGCCTAGTAATTAGGAAAATCAGTAGTATATTTAAGGTATAATAATTTATAATGCTTATACGGGTACAAGGGTTAGGCTATATAACTAAGAATAGTAATGTTTAGTCTATTTCTCAAAAATCCAGTACTTAAAGAAGTAATTCATATAAATAATATATATAGTTTAAACTATACAGGTAAAATTTAATATATTTATAGTATATATACAAATTGAGAAAGTTTTAGTTGTTAAATAATTGTATTTAATAAAAATATTAGTAAAAAGACACCTATACCTATACTTATTAATATTTAGATAGATCAGTCAGTTAATTCGTTACTATTCGCGAAGGCTATTAGCCTTCGGCTACAAAATCTGAGTTATAGATATGCCTAATTCCCCCTTCTGAATTTGTAAAAGTGTCATAAGTTCAGTTAATAAAAGATAACAAAGTGCAATTTAGTTATCTTTTAGCCGTCTAAACAGCTAGTAGTCCGGGGCTACTAGCTAGTGGTCTTTAAATAGTCAGATTAACCTTCTAATTGGTCGGGTGTCAAGCCCTACTAGTAATCTCTAATGTAGGCTAATAATTTATATGTTAGTAAGAATTATTACTACAAATTAATAGCTGAAATAGTTTAATGGTTAAAACTTACCATTCATGACGGTAGAATAAAGGTTCGATTCCTTTTTTCAGTATATTATTATAGTACTATATTGTAGTAGTTTAACTAGGCTAGTAGTGGTGGGATCTACTAGTTGTAACCTTCTAGTTATAATATTAATTTATTTTATTTTTAAAAATAAAATAAATTTGAACATAAATATGTCTTAAAAGAGGTAAGATTAGTTTAAATGGTTAAAATGACGTCTTGTGGCGACGATGCTCAGAGTTCGAGTCTCTGATTTTACCCTAAAATCAGAATATTAGGGCAGGCTAGCTCAATGTGCATATGTATCTAGAAATATAAGCCTAGGTGAAGTGTAAGAATACAGTTACAGAAAGGAAATGTATAACAATTAATTATTAATATTTCAATTAAGCGAGATAGTGTAAAGGTTAGCACAATAGACTCATGATCTGTTAGATTGGGTTCGAATCCTAATTTCGCTATAATTACTCAATTTAAAGTTTTAGTAGTAGTAACATGGAATAGCCTCCGGCTAGAAGCCTATAATCCGCTTCTATTCGTGATAGGCTTTGCCTATGTTTAATCTAGCCTATTATATTTAAACAAACAAATCTTTAGTACTTAGTTAGACTAGATCATAAATTTTCTATTAGGCGAAGCCTAATCATTACTAGTTGCATAGGTTACTAGAGGATTAAAAGAAATAAAGAATAGCTAAGTTATAGTTCAGGCTAGAACACATAAATTTAAGTAGACACAGGTTAAATATATAGTACAGTACAGAATAGGGTTAAGTGTAAGTTTGGTATAATTAGATAGAAGCTATTCTTTGATGTGCACGCCTATATTTATTGTATTAGTTCTCAGGTCCTTTAGTATAGTGGTTCGTACAACTCCCCTTCAAGGAGTCAGGATCAGTTCAAATCTGGTAAGGATCAATAGGAATAATTGTCATAGGTAAGACTAAGCAATTGCTAATTGTTAGGGTTAACAGCTCTTGGACGTTCGAGCCGTCCTTATTCCGTTTTTAGGTTATTATTAGTTTGTTACAGGTTGGGAGGCAGTTAAACTACATTACACTAGTGCTCGTAGTTGGCGAAAAGTATACGTAGTACAGCACAAATGCCTTTTTATATTTAACTTCATTGGAATAACGAAATGCCGGGGGTGCACTACAACCAAGAATAGCACAACTTTAAATTTTTCCTTAAATTTTACAGTTATAGTAACAATCTAGTAACAATGTAGGCGCAGCCTATAATACTAAGTTTCGCTACTATTTGTTTTTTGTTTTTTGGTTTTTAGTAACATTGGTTATAGGCTACGCCTATAGCATTCGTTATAAGTGGTCGTGGTCGCGAAGCACATATCAAGTGTAACTAATATAATTATTATACCCTTTAATCCACGTTAAATATCATAGTATATATTATATATATAATAAGCAATTAGTGATTATTTTAAGCATTTAAAATAAAATTGTCCTATGCCAGACAGATAACATTAAATTATTGCTAGTAACTACTGATCTAGCCGAGCCGGGGGCTATTAATTTCTATAATATAAATATAAATCTATTGTTTTCTTCTAAGACACAGACTCAAAAGAGGATATTATAATTAGTACTAGCTCTAGTAACCAATGTTACTACTAGTTGGCGTAGCCTACTAAAGAATACGACAAATTAACAAACCAGGTCAGTTTATTCTGAGTTGGACAGCTTTTTCAAGATATGGAGTCAATTTATTAACAAAATTTTGACTATATACTGAATTAGGTGATTTTATAAAACTAAAATACCAGTTTATAACTCAAGTAGTAGCCCGGGGCTACTACTTCTTTCATTAATAGCGAATCTACTTCTAGATAAACTTCTAGTTCAAATAATAGTAGCCATGGGCTAGGAAACTCTTCAAATACTAGATCTACATCTGGTGCAGTTAGCATTCAGCCAGTAATAAATAAATTAGATAGAACTACTTCTTATAATGGTAGAGGTGAGGATAGTGCTAATCTGCCTACTTCTCTAGCTAGAGGTTATAAAGCAACTCAAAAAAAAAAAGTAATTAGTAGTAGTTAAACTACAATGTTACTAGAGGATACCAGGAGTACATGCTTTTGGTTATTTTAATCGCTTCCTTGAATGTGTATAATTTTTTTACTTACGGATGTAGCCTTCGGCTAGTAGTACTAGCCTTCAGCTAGAAACCGGAAATTCTAATCTAATTAAATCTATCTGAAAAATAAAATAATTCTTCTAGTTAGACTACCTAACTTTTTGGTTTAAAGCCTACGGCTAGAAATGAATAGGTTAAATTCACCAATATTTATAATAATAGTAACAGATTATTTAACTTTAACAATATTAAACGGACCTTTCAGTTTTTTTTTAGTCTTCGGCTACTAAATTACTAGTAATACGCTAAGTTCTGCTTTAGCTTGCCTTAGCTAAAGCAGGAAACAAGCCTATCGTATAAAAATATTTTAAAAAATAGTAACCAATGTTACTAGCGTAGTTAAACTACTAGCCTAGTTAAACTACTATAATATAAAAATATTAAAAGAGTAACATTACCTTACATTACCTTACATACACAAAAATAGATAATTAATAATATACTAGCCTTCGGCTATAAAAGATCTCATAAGACTACTTAACTTTGTTTTATAACAAGTTACAAATGAATTGGTTAAATTCAACGAATGCTAAAGAAATTGGAACGTTATATTTAATCTTTGCAGTTTTTGCAGGTATGATTGGGACAGCCTTTTCAGTTCTAATTAGATTAGAATTATCATCACCAGGTGTACAGTTCCTACAAGGAGACCACCAACTATTTAATACTATAATAACAGCACACGCTTTCATAATGAGTACGCCGTTTCACTCCATCAACACTTGCAGTTTAGCCTCACAGGGGGCAAACTTGTGTGTAGTAGGAATGTTAATCTTCTTGATCAGCAATCACACAGCTTTCCTGCCTGGCCTAGTGGAACCTAATAAGACCATTAGCGCTGTAGTAGGGTATAGAGATGCACTGCTAATTATTCCGCATAACGAAACAGTACATTGGGAAGCAGACTTGCATGGTGACGATAAGAAACTTGATACGCAGCTCGTGGATCAGAAGGAACCCAGAACACCAAGCGGATCAGTCTGTTCTGGCTTAGCTGAAGTAAACTCCCCAACCGGAGCGAAGAATACCGTTGGTATCATGAACGACAGTATTATCCTACTGGCTAAGACGAACCCCAACGAGGGGCATACAACTGCGCAAGCACCTAAACAAGTCTCCCTAAGGGCAAGTTCTGCCCTAAATCAAGATGATGGAGGAACTCGGGATGTAACCGCCTCTACAGACCTAGCGTTTGATAAGCGGGCACGGAGCCAGCATAGTATCGCAACCCTGAGCGAGAAGGCTGGCAGCGTCAAGAACTCGACTCACAAAGGCGAAATTTTAGAGAATTATCTCTATAGAGTAATCCTAAGTGAGCTGAACAAATACAAAACAAGCGAAGGTAAATTTAACGGGATAATTCGAATCATAGATTCTAAGATGCTACAAACCTGTTACTCCCTAATCAAGAGTAATCCGGGGAATATGACAGCTGGAACCGAAAATATCACACTGGACGGTATAAATCTGGAATGGTTTAACGAGACCGCAACAGATATCAAAGAGGGAAGATTCAAATTTAGCCCCGCTAGACAAATACTTATCCCTAGACCAAATAAACCAGGCGAGTCCAGGCCGCTTCTTATTGCTAGCCCAAGAGAGAAGATTGTACAGAAAGCCCTACAGGTTATACTGAACGCAATCTTCGATCCACAATTTAGTAAATCCTCTTACGGCTTCAGACCAGGCCGATCATTAGTTACCGGCCTGAATAGACTACACAAACGAGGTGGAGCTATGTCTTGGGCCATTAACGGAGACATCACAAAATGCTTCGATAGGATCCCGCACGATATAATTATCTCCTTTGTGAAAGAAAGAATCAGTTGCGTAAGAACTCTATCACTAATTGAGAGAGGACTTAAGGCAGGATACAAAGACAAAAGAGGGCAAATAATAAAAACTAAAATTGGAACTCCTCAAGGGAGCATACTTTCACCCCTACTTTCAAACATCGTTTTGGATAAATTAGACAAATACATTGAAAGTTTAGACAGCGACCTAAATGTAGGAACAAAACGAAAGTCGAACCCAGCTTACGTAAGACTGGAAAACCTTCGAAAATACTACAAAAGGAGAAAGCCTAGCCAAGCGACTAAATATCTAAAGCAGATTAGAACAATATCTAAATTAGATATGCACAATGATAACTATCGACGAGCCCTATTCGTGAGATATGCAGACGATTTCATCGTTCTTCTAGCTTCCACTAGAAAGTATGCAATCACTCTTAAAGCAAAAATCGCAGACTTCCTTAAAGAAAACTGCGGTCTAGAACTAAACGACCATAAAACTACTATCACAAATACTAGAAAAGGGCTAATGTTTCTAGGAGCATGGATTAAGAGACGAGATAACTCATCGATATTCAACTCTTTCCTAGGTAAAGCAGGGAATAAAATTACACGAAGATCAACCCTACGATTAGCCGTTGATGCTCCCATCGCGAGACTAATCGAAAAGTTAATCCAAAATAAATTTGCCCGACGAAACCACAAAGCCATAGTCCTAGCCAAAGGTAGAACCGACATGGTGCACCTAAGTCACTTCGATATAATAAGATTCTTCAACAGCAAGATAACGGGTATGCTAAACGCTTACCGATTCGCAGGTAACTTCTCGCTAATGGCTAAAGTAATTTGGGTGCTAAGACAATCTTGTGCCCTGACCTTAGCCAGAAAATTTAAGCTAAAAACAATGAAAAAGACTTTTAAAAAATTCGGATTCAACTTAACTGATCCTGAAACCGGAGTGTCACTGAACATACCCGAAACCTTCGCTGCTACATATGATTATAAATCGAAACCACACGCCATATTTGGTAATCCAGAGGAAACAATAGATAATATCTTAAAAACATCCTGGGCTGGAAAACTTACAAAAGGACTTCCAACTAAATGTGTCTTGTGTGGTACAAGGGAAGGAATCGAAATGCACCATCTAAGAAAGGTGGCCGATGTACGAAACAAAATTAGGACAGGAAACTCCACATGGAACCAATGGAAGGGAGCAGTAGCTAGAAAACAAATACCCCTATGTAAATATCATCACAATACGTTGCATCAAGGTAACCTAAACCACTCAGATCTATCCCAGATAGCTAGATATCAAGGTGACAGAAAATCATAAATGGTAATGTAACCTCCGAAATATTATTCCGTAATTTACCCTTCACTTACAACGTAACTTGTCCGCTTCTTGACGGGGCGAGCCGTATGATGGGAAACTATCACGTACGGTTCGGAGAGCAGTTCCGGGAGGGCTGACTCTACTTTTCTTTATGGTTATGCCTGCTTTAGTTGGTGGGTTTGGTAATTTTCAATATTCTCTTTTTTCTAATATTTTATCTAATATGTTACAGTGGCAAAATATCAAAATTAAAGTATCTAACTTGGCGTTTACAAATGTTGTAAGGAATATTATAGTATCGAAAGCTACTAGGAGGGATATCTATAATAATTTGTATTATTAGTCTGTTAAATAAGGTGCAAAATTTTAGTAAAGCTATTAATTTTTTTACGTCTAAACCGACAATACCTCAAGCTAAGTTAGTTGAATTAGATGGAAATTTATTTGAGCAAAGGACACAAAATCAATTATTAAGAACACAAATTGGTCCTTACTTAGCAGGATTAATAGAAGGAGATGGAACAATAGCTGTTCATGATTTAAATAGTAGCCAAGCTTTTAAAAAATATTCACCTAAAATTATTGTAGTATTCAAAAAATCAGATCTTCCATTAGCGAAATTTTTACAAAAAATAAGCCAATGCGGTCAAGTTTTAAATAAACCAGAAAGAGGTTATGTTCTATGGCAGATACAGGATATTGTTAGTGTATTCACTATATTATCTATAGTCAATGGTTTTATGAGAACTCCCAAAATAGAAGCATTAAATAGAGCCATAAATTGGTTAAATGATTATATAATTGCAAATACAACTAATACTAAAAAATTGCTTCCTAGGACTAAAGAAATATTATCAAAAATTAGTAAATTAGATATAAAACCTTTAGATTTTTCTCCTATTGAAGATAATGGCTGGTTATCTGGCTTTACTGATGCTGATGGAAATTTTTCTATAAATATACATAAAAGAACGAATAAAATTTCTACAAGAGTTCAATTGTATTATAGATTAGAAAATAATCAAAATTATCATAAAGCTGATATTGAAGGAAATATAAGTTTTTTCCCAATCATGTCTAAAATAGGTTTATTTTTAGGTGTAAATGTTTATAGTCGGTCTAGATTAATTAAAGATAAAATCTATTATAGTTTTATTGTAATTTCTCATAATAAAGAAAGTAATTCTAAAGTTTGTAATTATTTTAATAAATATCCACTTCTGTCTTCTAAACATTTAGATTTTAAAGACTGGGCTTATATTTTAAATATAAAAAACTCTAATAAAATTACTACTGGGCCAAGCCTATATCTGGATACTGCTATAAAAATTAGAACTAATTTTAATAAAACAAGAACAACTTTTTCTTGGGATCATTTATTTATAAATAATTATTATTTTAATTCTAGTAGTAACATTGGTTACTAGGGCTATTAATTGAACCACTGGTAGTAACCTTTATGACTAGCCGCTGGCGAATTTAACATAAGCTCAAACTAGTTGTATGTATTCAGCCCGTCTTAGGTCGAGGCCAATAGCCTACTAGCGTTTGCTATTAACTAGTAGTTTAACAAGGCTAGATAAAAAAAGAAAAATAAAAAAAAAAGAATAATTGCCGTGTTTGACTGTAAAGTCAATCTTATTATGCTACTATATGCGGGAAGTTCCTAAAGTAATCTTATAGAATTGACTGAAAACTTAATATCACATACTAATACGCTCCGCTAGTAGCGAATGATACTATTATTTTTATCTGCTTCTTAAGCAAAAGTAGTAGTAGCTAATGCCTCTTAGATTGCTAAAAACTTTAATAGTAGCACCTAGCACCTAGCACCTCCGGTGCTAGGTGCTAGGTGCCACAACTAATCTTTTTAAGTAGTAACATTCTTGTAGCTCCAGAGGTGCCAGTACTAGTAGCGTAGCAACTGAATCATAATTTACAGCTACTAATAAGTAGATATATATAAGTGTACAGTGGTCTTAAAAATTAAGATTAATGTTGTAAAATTTAATTTACATAAATGGATAATCCGCAGGAAACGAATTTGCAAAATCTAAAACTGGTTGTAGCGTAGTCGTCTGACTAGTAATCAATAGTAGTAATACTACTACTAGTCTTAGCGGCTTAAAATTTTCAGTCCCCTTTAAATGTTTAAGATATGTAGTAGCACCCCGGGAGCTAGGCTAGTAATTTATCTAAATAAGTATATCTTGTTTTTAAACTAGTAAGATTCTAACCGAAAGATACTAAGATGATTTGCAAAGTAGGATCCTCAGAGACTATACGTAGCACCCCAATAAATTAAACAAATTTGGGTGAAGATATAGTCCAGTTATTTTTGAAAAATTATAAATATTTGAATTATTTCTTACCTATACACTGTGGTAGCCCTGATATGGCTTTCCCAAGATTAAATAATATATCATTCTGGTTGCTTCCTCCTTCATTAGTTTTATTATTGATGAGTTCTTTAGTAGAGAATGGAGCAGGCACTGGATGGACTGTTTTAAAAATGGGTAAGCAGTCGCCTATTAGAAATAATGGGGCAATAAAACATCACTCGATGCGAAAAACTCCTCAACTCGGAGAGAACTACTCGTCAAGGTCAACGTCAACGTCAACGTCAGATACTAATCGTATACTTTTGAATAGTAATAAATTGAAATTGGCAGTAAAAATGTTCTCGACATGGGGACAATCCGCCTGGGGTAAATTATATTATTCTAATTTATCTCATCAGAGACTTAATGTGATGCAACCTAAGATAGTTCCGCTAGAATTTAAACAATGGCTTGTCGGTATGACTGATGGGGATGGATCTTTTTCTATCTTACGTCAAAACTATAAGTGGAGTTTAACGTTCAAAATATCTCAAAGTACCTATAATTTACGAGCTTTGTATTATATTAAACAAAAATTAGGTGTAGGTTCAATAAGTGTAGAATCCAATAGAGAAATGGGAAGTTTTAGAATTAGAGATCGAAAACAATTGGCAAATATTATTTTTCCTATTTTTGATCAATATCCTCTATTAACAACTAAATATTTCAACTATGCTAAATTTAAACAAGCATATATTATTCTTGAAGATTCTAAGTTAAATAAATCTCAAAAAAATATCAAAATTGAAAATCTATTGTTAGCTAAACCTGATGAATCATATATTTCTCCAGCTTGAAATAAAATTAATTTACCTATTGCTAATGCTAACGAGGCTAGTAAAATTATTTTTAAATCGTGGTTAATTGGATTTGTAGAAGCTGAAGGTAGTTTCTATTTGGTAACTAAAGATAAAAATAGAATCGCACATGGGTTTGGTCTAACTCAAAAATTAGATGGAGTAGTATTAGAAGGTATAAGACATATTCTTCACATTTCTACTAAAGTAGTATACAAAGAAAAATATAATTATTATATGATTGATACTACCAATTCTAGAGCAATTAAAAATATTTCTGAATACTTTTTTAAATCAATGAAAGGTATAAAAGCTGTAGAATACAGAATTTGGTCCAGATCGTTTAATAAGCACAAAGGAGATTTTTCTAAACTTGTAAGGATTCAAATTTTATTAAGAGGATTAAGAACAGTTAAAGTCAAATTTTAAATTTAATCTGCGGATGTGGGTTGAAGGTATAGTCCGAACAAACGGTGAGAGCCGTTGAGTATAACGATAGAACCTTATTAAGGGTTTGAGGTTATCAACAAATTAGTTACCCTCCTTTAGCGGGAATACAATCACATTCAGGTGGCTCAGTAGATTTAGCTATTTTCAGTCTTCACTTAGCAGGAATATCTTCTTTATTAGGTGCTATTAATTTAAATTGAATTAACCTTCCCGATTACGATATTTATATGTCGTTAACATATTTATTTAAAAATATCAAACCAATAAGTGCAAATAGTAGCATTTTTATTTTTTCTACTACCAATAATTTTACTAGAAAAAGTAGTAGTAGCATTTTTGCTACTACTACTAAAGACGGGAACCCCTCAGAAAATTGAAAAACCATTTTAGGGTGAAAAGGACCAAACCAATATGGTCATAAATTAGCAAGCGAACATATTAAAAGTCATAAACCTGTTACATTTAAAGTAATTAATGAAATTTTAGCTTATTGTAATATTTCTATTACTGAAGAGATATTAAATAGTTTAATAAATGCACCAAGTATTTTTTTAAAAAATTTAGGTAATAATGTAGTAGCGAATGCTACTACAAAAAAAATTCTTAAAGATAATTTAGGTTCACCTTCTAGTAAAATACCGATACCTGGTGTTTACATTTTTAAACATAAAATTACAGGGGAAAAATATGTGGGTTCCTCTTCTAATTTATCCGTAAGATTATCTGGTTATTTAAATTACAGTTATAAACCAATAGGTAAGTTTATACCACTACTATCTAAAGATAGATTATCTAATTTTAGTTTAGAAGTTATACCTTTGGTAAACAATTATAAATTTAGACCAGAAATAGTATTAGAACAATATCATTTATTAGATCCTAGTTTTAATTTAAATACTGTTAAAGTAGCAAATAATCCTAGTGGTTCTAATGCTAAACCTCTCTTTATGTATAATAGGGATAAAACTATGATGTATTATTCTTCTACACAACAAAAAGATTTTATTATAAATCTTAATATTAGTCATTTTACTTTTTCTAAACATTTAAAAAATGGTTCTTATTATTTAGGTAAATATCTTTTTACTAGAGAACCCGAATTCCATGCTAAAGTTAAGGATATCTCTATATTTAAATTAGCTTTACAGTTAGAAAAAGATAGGAAAATCTTTAATAAAAATAAGCCTATTAATTGTTTAAGTAGATCAGTATTAATGTGTGTAGCCGAAGACTATAATAAATTAGCTCATTCGGATAAAGGAGACAACAGTCAAGAAATGCTTTTTTTTAGTATTGGAAAATGTGTACAACATTTAAGAAATAAAGGCTTATCAGCTACTCAAACAACATTGGTTAAATACATAGATACAGGTAAAACTTATCATGGTTATATTTTTAAATATGTATAATCCTATTGGTTAATTTGGGATTAATATAAAATTTCTAACTATATGCTGGGACACACTTAGAGCTTTTGATACTAAGTCCACCCTGCCCTTATATATTTATATATAGTTGAAGTGGCTGCTACTAGTTGCTGCCCGGGAGCAAGGCTAGTAATAAATCAAAAGATTGGGCTACCAGCAGGAAACCAAATATAAATTAAGAAAAGGCCAGATTGCCCATTAAGATTATAGAGTAGGCTCCTCAGAGACTATACGTTAGACACCGTTTCTAGCCTGTGGCTAGCAGGCCCCTACCCATAGTAACCTATTTTACTAAATTGCTTAGAAACGCTGAAGATATAGTCCACTTAATTAAGAAATTAATTATTACAAGGTCATTAGTACAGCCTTAAATATGAGAACAAACGGTATGTCAATGCATAAATTACCTCTTTTCGTATGGGCTATATTTGTTACAGCTATATTGTTGTTATTATCATTACCCGTATTAGCCGGTGAACAAGGACTGCCGGCTCTAAATTTGGCCATATGCTGGAAACTGTCTGCAATAATGCTTCTAAGTTTATGGTTAATTTTAAAAAATAGCCTTCAAAAGCGAATGCTTTTAGCTTCAATTACTATAAGCCTAGTTGTTTTTTATACTTATCTGACACAATCAGCAGGAAACTTATTAGAACTAGAACTAGTGAGGATCCCCAGAGACTATACGCCAGAATTAATCTGTTGTAATTTAGTTGTCCAAAATCAATCATTCATTCAAAATCCAAGTCTAAATTCTTCTTGTTCAAATAATAAATTATTATCTTACTATTTAGCTGGTTTAATAGAAGGTAGTGGTGCTATAATAATACCTGATAAAAAAGTTAACCAATTAAAAATTAATAGTAGTAGTAGTAATATAAATTTTCCTTGTATAAAAATATTTTTCTGAGTTAAAGATTTACCTTTAGCTTTAATTATACAACAAAAATTAGGTCAAGGAAGTTTAATTAGAAAAAAAGGAATAAATGGCTATGAGTTAAAATTTAACAACTACGAAGGTCTAATTTTATTAGCTAATTTATTAAATGGTTTTATGCTAACACCTAAAATAAATGATTTACATTTATTAATTGATTGGTTAAATAAACCAATCAATGGCACAGGTAATTTTATAAAAAAAATTTCGAACCAAGCCAACTATACTGAATCTTTATTAACAAATCCTTGGTTATCTGGTTTTATTGATGGTGTTGGTAAGTTTATAGTAAAACAAAATGGATTTAATATAAAAAATTCAATTAAAAAACCAAAAATGGAATGTAAATTTGAAATTATTTATACTCAAAGCCCTGAAAGTCAAGACAACTTTTTGGAAAATATAGCAAAAATACTAAGCACTAATATAAAAATTAGGAATAGCAAAAAAAAGAAAAGATTTCAAAATAAACATAATTATAAATCTGTAGCAAAAAATAACAAGGTTATTACAGCTAATTCTCAATATATTCTAAGAACAATTAGTTTAAACAGTAATTTAATTTTAGAAAAGTATTTAAATGAAAATAAGTTTCCTTTACTTAGTAGTAAATATTTAGACTATAAAGATTGGCAAAAAGTTTTAAAATTTTTTAAAAAAAGAGAACATACAAAAGACGAAGAGATTGAAATTTTAATTAAAATTAAAAAAAGAATGAATGAAAGAAGAAATGTTTATACATGGGACCATCTTAATCCGTATTTTTACGGTTAAGTTAGATTAATAAGATATAGTCCAGCCTGCCTTGTGAAAGGCAGTGTATCTACCGAGTAAATTAAATTGTAGTGCACGCTAGCCCCCCCCCCCCCTGTATTGAACTGACTTAATGCTAGTTAGTGGAGTTATCCCTATTCCGTATAAGCAGGAAGGAGTTATAACAAATTAAATAGCCTCCGGCTAGTTACTATCCCTTTTTTAAATCCAGAGAGCAGGGTATCGTTTGATTTACTTGAGACTTCATAATAAGTCATGAGGCTTTGCCTAGTAGATCAATAAGACTTAATTATTTGAAAAGATAGTTAGTCTAATCAAGTTATGTTTGTTTAAATCAACAAGATTTAACTGGTTTAGCCCAGTTAAATTTTTGGCTATCTATGCTTTTTAAGCCTTATAGTATAGGAATATTACTATATATTGGTTATTTAGCCAAAAGTACTAACAAAAAAAGTAAAATAGAATTAATATTAATTTTAACCTTAATTTTTCAAATTGGTAATCTTGTTGAATTTCTAATTTTTAATGCGTTTCCTGATTTGTTTGGAAGTAGTTTAACTAAGCTAGATAATTTATCTTTAAAAAACTTTGTAGATAATATGTCTTCACAGCCAAATAATAATGGAAATAACAATATACCTAATAACAATATACCTAATAATAACATACCTAATAATAACAATAGTTTTAATTTACCTCAACTGGCTAGGTATCTAGCCACTAATGTAGCAGCTTTAGCTCTAAGAAGACCTATAATGAGATTTGGTAGTGTACTTGCTGTAAATACATTTAACACTGTAGTAGACATTGCAAGTGATGAAGCTAGAGCTAATTACTGGATAGATCAATTTAATCATTTTCGACGATTTGGTAGATTCAGAGGTGGACAAGAAGGTCATGGACCTTTTGAAAGAGACTCTCAGCCTAATCCAAATGTAAATAATAATGAAATTATTATTAGCAGAAATACAAATATAAATACAAATACTTCTAGTACCCCTCGGGTAGAAAATATTAGTAGCGAATCTGAAGTTAAAAATACAGTTAATAGTTCATCTGAGACAGGAAACAACTTTTTAGGTGATAATGGTTTTGATTTATTTAATGATTCATTTAATGATTTATTTCACAATTTATTTAAATATTTTTTTTCTCCAGTAGAACATACTATGTCATTAGAAACTTTGATTGGTATTAATTCTATTCTGATTTTTTTATTATTTGTATTGGTTTCATGTATAATATTATTCACAGTGTATTTTTATATTAACTTGATTATATTATTTAATAAGGAATACCTTTTAAATAATATAAAAAACAAGTACCTTCTAATGTATATTAAATACGTTTTATTTAAAACTAAAATAGATATTGTAATATTAGGAGTTTTTATACTTAGTTATTTAACTTGTACTGCGTATTGTTTACATTACTTAATTGTACATCCTATTCTTCTTAATTAATTTAAGTCTTGCGGCAATAACTATGCTTTTAACGGATAGAAACTTTAATACTAGCTTCTACGATCCTGCAGGAGGTGGTGACCCAATATTATATCAGCATCTTTTCTGGTTTTTTGGTCACCCTGAGGTATATATCCTTATTATACCAGGTTTTGGTATAGTAAGTCATATTGTATCAACATTTTCAAGTAAACCTATTTTTGGTTACATTGGGATGGTTTATGCATTATTCTCTATTGGAATCTTAGGATTCTTAGTATGGAGTTTCCAAACTCAAATAATTTTTAATATATGTAAATATATAGTTGAAATTTATTTTTCGGTGGCTCAGCTTTATTGTGAAATAAAGATATTTAATATCGCTGTATGCTGGAACAGTTTAGTGTTAATTAGTACCTTTCAGCCTAGAGCGGGTAAAAATCTAATTAATTGTACTCAATCAGCAGGTAATCTGTATACTAAAAGTTTAAAGAGTTCCTCAGAGATTACACGCGATACATCTTTTGATTTTACTTTATTTAAATTAATTTATTCTAGTTTTAATAAAAATCGAATAGTTTTTGAAAAAGAGCCAGATTACCTTTGGTTAACTTGGTTTATCGGATTTAGTGAAGGTGATGGTGCAATATTAACTCATAAAGGAAGACCTACTTTTGTAATAACCCAAAAAGAAAAAGAAATTCTATTACACATTCAAAAAGTTTTAGGCTTTGGTATAGTACGTGAATATAAAACTTTTTCACGTTTCTTTGTATTAGATAGAAAATATATATATCTATTAACTTTATTATTTAATGGAAATTTAGTATTAGAACATCGAAAATCCCAATTATCCTATTGGATTCAAGTTTTAAATAATAATCCGCCAAGTGGCTTTAATACATCTATAGCTTTAGATGGAGTTACAAGCACAGCAAAAGAGCTAGAAAAAAAAATTTTTAAGTTAGAACTAATAGATAAATTAATTAAACCTACTACAAAAGACGGTTGGTTATCTGGTTTTACTGATGCTGAAGGATGTTTTAATGTTCAAATAGATAAAAGATCTAATACTGTCATAGCCGAAGGCTATTTTCGTGTAATGCTTAGATTTATTTTAGATCAAAAAAATTCAGAATACTTATTATTACACATACGTGAAATTTTTGGATATGGAAGTGTAAGTTTACGAGGTGAAACAAAAGGAGTTTTTAGATACCAAATTACATCCTTTAAAGGATTAATACCTATTCGAAATTATTTTTTACTTTACTCTTTAAAGAGTAAAAAAAGACTGTCGTTTGAAAAATGGAATGAAATTTATAAAATGGTGCTGAATAAAGAACATTTATTAGAAAAAGGATTAAAAAAAATTCGAGAAATTTCTAAAAATATAAATATTAATAACAGTTTAAATAGAAAAACTGGTTCAGCTAGACCTAATTAAATAGCCTTCGGCTAGTAAACAAAAAATTCAGAAGATGAAGATATAATCCGATCCCGGGCGTGAGTCCGGTGTGTATGTTATAGGTTTATATGCCTTACTACATATGCTACTATGCACCACATGTTCTCAGTAGGATTAGATGTGGATAAAATTGTGTTCACAGAACTTTACCTATTTATTAAATCTTTAATAAATTTTAATAATAGCTTCGAGCTAGGTGAATGGGAAAAAATCTTGCTATATGCTGGGAACTCCTGTTTAAGTAGTCCACTAGGTTTAACTAGTTTAGGAAAAATCTACTTATTAGCTCCGCGAGTAGCTTCTCTAGGACAATCAGCAGGAAACTTTAGTACCCTTTTTTTTTCTAAAAAAAGAGTAGTAGCTCCTACTACTGATATAAAAATTAGAAGCTATATTGGCATAAATTTACCTAAAATATCTGAACATGTACCTAAACATAAATCGAATCTATCAGATAATGATTTTGGATACTTTTTAGCTGGTCTAATCGAAGGAGATGGATGTTTAGAATTAAATAATATATATATTAATTTTTCAGAAAAAGATGTTTCTTTAGCTTATTTAATTAAAAAGCGAATAGGTTACGGTAAGGTTTTAAAGAAAAAAGATGGAGTAAGATATATATGTTCAAATAAAACAGGTGTTTCTACTATATTAAATCTAATCAATGGAAAACTAGTTAGTTTTAGTAGTAGCACCTCCGGTGCTAGGCTATTAAAATATACAGAAATGATTAAAGATAATATTCTGTGCCTAAATAAAACATTTGTTAAGTTTGAAGGTTTAGTACCTCCTTCTATTAATGTTTCTAGGGGGACGCTAAGCCTAGATAATTATTGGTTAGCTGGTTTTACACAAGCAAATGGATCTTTTCAAATTAAAATATTAGATAGTCAAACAGATACAAATGAAACTAGTATACTATTAGAATTTTCTTTAAAACAAACTGATTCTATAGTAGTTGCGGAACCGCTACCACTATTAAAGTTATTCTATGAAATAATTAAGTGTGGAAATTTATCTGAATATGATAATGGTGTATGGTGTTATAAGAGTAATGATTATAATACAGCTTTTACATTAATTAAATATTTTGATAAATATAATCTATTTGCAAGTAAGTATGTAAATTATTTAAAATTTAGAAAAGTATATATTATGATAACTGAAGGTAAACATTTAGATAGTAAAGGTATAGCTAAAATAAAAAGTATTAGGCCAAAGGAGTAGCTTACGTTACTAAAGGATCCTCAGAGACAAGTACGCAAGAGATTTAGTTAATATAATATAAAAATTATATTTTGCTTATTAAGATACTGTCCAAATTTAAAAGCTTAATGACAAGAGCTTATTTCACAGCTGCCACTATGGTAATTGCAGTGCCCACAGGAATTAAAATTTTTTCATGGCTGTCATATTCCTTTAGTAAGAATATTAATATGGCCAATCAAATATACTTAAATTTACTAGAATATTATAAGTTTAATAGCCTAGTTAAACACCAAGAAAATTTACTAAATGTATTTCCAAGATCTAATAAAAATTATTTACCTGAAAATAGTAGTAGTAAAAGCCTAGTTTTATACGGAACTAATCTTTCTTCTACTATAAATTATCCTAAATACACCTCTATTGTAAAATATATGGTATCTATACCTAATAAAATTTTATTCCCTTTAATTGGTATTTTATTGTCAGACGGTTGTATAACTATTAATAATAGTAGTAATTTATTAATGAAAGATAATTATCCTAGGCTGGGCCTAGATATAGGTGCTAGGTTTAGATTTAAACAAAGTATTAAAAGATCTGATTATGTTTTCAATGTATTTTTACTTCTGTCTCATTATTGTATTTCTTACCCTAAATTATACAAAACTAGATTGAATAGAAAAGATTTTTTAGGTATTGAAATAATTACTCGATCTTTACCTTGTTTTTTAGTTTTACATCGAAAATTTTATTTTAAGGGTAAAAAAATAATACCTTTAGATTTTTATGATTTAATTACTTATGAAGGTTTAGCCCATTGAATTATGGGTGACGGTTGTTTTGTGAAAGGGGGTGGGTTATATTTACAAACTCAAAGTTTTTCTGTTAAAGACTGTGTTTTAATTATTAATACCTTTTATATTAAATTTGGAATTGAAAGTAAAATACACTTTCAAAGAGGATTACCTGTGTTGTATTTAACAGTAAATTCAATTAAAAAAATATATCCTCATATCCAAGAATTTATTATCCCTGGCATGAAGTATAAATTTCATTATAAATTAACTAATAATAACTAGTTACTTTAAGTATAAGGGGCAAACTCGAGGGAAGTCCTAATTAATAGAATAGTAATATTAATAGGATAATCGTCGAACTAAATCATAATTAGGAAACTATTATGTAAAAGCGTAGAGACTAGATGCTCCATGATTTCTAAGTATATAAACTATCTTGCGGGTTGAGTAGCATACTACTAACTTTAATTGTCTACAGTTCTAGGCAATCCTGCTGTCTTAGTAAGCAGGATTTATTTATATGAAATTATAAGGAATAGTCCAAAATCGCCGGTAACGGTTTAGAGCAAAACTCTAATAAAAAATAAATAGCTATTTATTTTGAGATACTAGGCCAACTAAACCTGAAATGGTTGAAGGCTTAACCTTGAGCAACTTTATATGGTGGTAGTTTAAGATACAATACTCCCTTATTATTTGTTATAGGATTTATTGCTTTATTCACTATAGGTGGGTTAACAGGAGTAGTTTTATCTAATGCTGTGCGCCCTTTAACTATTACGAAGCCCGCCTCACTAAAGGCCATGACTGGATTAATGTCATGTAAATCTACTGACTTACCTAGAATCGAAATGAGGAGGGGAGTGGAGCATGTCAGTGAAGTCACAACAGGAGATAGGTACAATCTTCTTAGTGGCGAGATAATTTTCATCCAAGGTTTAATAATACATTTGTTCAAAGACGATAGATTTATCTTGAAAGTACATGTCACAAGATTATTCGAGTTGCTAGCAGAGATGCGTTATGCTAACAAATATCCCACGAATAGAACGTATGCAACATGCATAAAGATGAAACCTACAGATGAAATATCAGACTTCTTATTAGGAACTGGGGATCACCTAAGGGGAGCAATTCCTATGTTGGGGCCAGAACCCAACAGCAGTCTATGTATAGATTGCGGTGACGGAGTGATCGTAGTACTTCTTCAAAAGGAAGGATCACAGGAAAATATCATCAACAAGCCAACCACAGGTGGTAAAACACGTGGAAAGCCTCTGTTGAAAACTAAAGTGGGGGCATATTATCCTCCACACATTCATACAAGAAGAATCTCAAGCAAACCACTACAAGACATTGAAGTATACAAAAAAGCGTACGATAAAATGAAATCTAGACCAGGTAACATGACTCCAGGCTCAGACGGTCACACACTAGACGGAATGTCGCTAACAAAATTAGAAAAGCTGCGAAATAGCATAATGGATTGGACATTTGAATTTAAACCTACAAGAAGAATCTATATACCAAAAGCGAATGGGAAAATGAGAGCACTAGGAATACCGAGTACAATGGATAAACTGGTACAAACTATACTAAAAGACTGTTTTGAACCTGAACTAGAAAAAGTATTTCATCCTAAAAGTTTTGCCTTCAGACCAAAAAAGTCCCTACATCTACCTTTGCTAGAAATACAAAGAATGGTGGGAATCACATGAATAATTGAAGGTGACATCACTGGGTATTTTGATAATATAGATCATCACATACTGGCCAAACTAATTCAAGAACGAATTAATCCTGATCAGACAATAATGAACTTAATATGGAAATTCTTTAGAGCAGGGTACATGGAAATAGATAAAGGATACCAAAACTCCCTAACAGGAGTACCTCAGGGTGGAATACTATCCCCAATACTATCAAACCTGTACCTTACACCATTCGACGAATTTGTAGACACTTTGAAAGAGAAATTTAACAAATTACCAATATCCAGCAGAAATCCTGATTACAGAAAACACGAATGGATCGTTAATAATTCTAGAAGAAAATTAACACGACCAAAAATTAGAAGTCCGGAAGAAATTATGGAAATTAAAAACACTATAATTAAAGAAGGGATAAAAATGAGAAGTCTACCATCCGCGATCAGAACAGGAAGCAAAATTCATTATGTTAGATATGCTGATGATTGAATAATCGGAGTTAGTGGTCCTAATTATCTAGCGGAAGAAGTTAGAGAACTAGTAAAGGAATTCTTAAGAAAAGAACTAAAACTAGAATTAAACATGGACAAAACTAAAATAACAAATATTGGGGCCAAATATGCTAAATTCCTTGGTCACTACATTAAGACACAAACGCTATCTCAACATCTAACATCTAGAAGAAGAAGCTCGGATACCAGAGAAATTCTTAACATACGAAAATCAACCGGGAAACCTAAAATCTTAGTACCTAAAGAACTTCTAAAGGAACGACTAATAAAAAATGGTTTTTCGGATATGAATGGATTCCCTAGAAGCTGTAACAAATATATTTTTCTACCTGATCATGAGATTATCACCAGATATAATCATGTCCTGAGAGGATTAATGAACTTTTACAACATGGCCGAGAATAGGAGTGACCTTAATGAAACAATATATATTCTAGAATACTCCTTAGCACATACTCTAGCTGCAAAACATAGATCATCTACAAGTAAAATATTTAAAAAGTACGGTAAGCCAATCGAATGTAAAGTAGGAAAACGAACAATAAAGTTCGATCTACCGCAATCCCTAAAGGCGGAATACCTAAACGATAAGTATTACAGAGTCGAAAATGTGTTTGCAAATGTTCCTTATGAAGTTCTAGATCCATTTAAAAGCCTAGACTTTGATCTGAGAGTCTATAATAGTATATTAGAACACCCCTGTATCATTTGTGGCAGTCAAACAGATGTCGAGATGCATCATCTAAAACATCTGAAAGACACCAAAGATAAAGGAACACTAATAAAAATTATGAGTAAGATTCGAAGAAAAGTAGTACCTCTATGCAGGTCCTGTCATATAAAGGTTCATGCAGGTAAATACGATGGATTGAGTCTTAAAGAATTGCGAAAGAATCTAGATAAGTATGAATAAATTAGTGAGATTTCTGGAGAGCCGTATGCGGGGAAACTTGCACGTACGGTTCGGAGGGAGGGTAATCGCTTCCAGTTAGCAAGCCTTAGCTGTCTAAACACGGTGCGGGTATTCGACCCTACTCATTAGATGTTGCATTCCACGATACTTTAAATTTTAGCAGCAATTTATTTATTGCAGGTAAAAATCTAAAGTTACCGAAAACTCTTTCAAGAACAGATCTAGATCCTTTCACAGTAGGTCTTATAGATGGAGATGGGAGTCTTCAAGTAAATCACTGGCGAAGAAAAAACTTACAATTTAGGTTAATTGTAAAACTTGGGGATAAGCCTCTTAATTTTGAAATGCTTACTACTATAGCAAAGACATATGGTGGTCTAGTACGAAGAATAACCACTACCAGTGCTGGATCTAAAGTGGGGGAAGAAAAATTTGTTCAATGGGTAATAAATGATAGAAAAATATTTTTTAAAACTATTATACCTTTATTTGATCAATATCCTCCTCTGACTAGCCGAATGAAACTTCAATATTTATTTTTCAGAAAATTTTTTTTTAGCTCACAAATAGAAGAGTATTTCATAGAACGAAATTTTAAATATAAAAATCGAGAGCTTATTTCACCTTTATTTTGTTGGCCTACTACTCCCAGTTATTTTAAGGAATGGTTAGCAGGATTTATTGAAGCTGAAGGATCATTTAGCAATCGAGTTAAAGGTAATTATTCATTCAGTATAGGACAAAATCATGATTATTATTTGATTGAAGCTATTCGAAATTATTTCGGGTTATCTCATCTTACAATATCTAATAAGAAAGGGAAATTAAATAATTTTCCATCTCAAAAAGCTTTCTATGAATTTAGTGTAGGAAGTGGTTATGGGACTGGTAAGGTTATAGATCATTGTACTAATTTACTACAAGGCTATAAGTACTATCAGCTAGCTGTATTTATACAAAAAAGTAAAATATTTCAAGATCGATTGAAAGATTTTTTAATTAAATAGGTGTCGTGTTGTCAAGTCACTGTGGGAGAAGAAGGTTCTTCTCCCGGTATCTTTACCTGTAAAGTAAGATGCTAACGGTGAAGTCTTATTTTTCTACTAATGCATAGAATTTTCAAAAATGATAAGATAATACCGTGGGAACCTTATTATTTTTAATAAGGACTCCGTAGAGACCACACGTGACTGTAGAAAGGAATAGATCCGTTTATCCTTTTTATAAGATATGGTCCGATCCTATCCGTGAGGATAGTAACCTAAATATATTCATAGTAACAAATAGGCTAGGCTATACTATAAATATAAAATAAATAAAAGTGACCTATTACGTAGTAGCTCAAATTTGGAAGGGCCTTAATAATTTATATTATTATGCAATTGACTATATGCTGGAAACTATATTTTTAGGTTTATATTTACTATTTATAATTAATTATTATCTAGTAGTAGGTGGTCGCGAAACCAACTACACACAAATAGATGAAAGTTCCACAGAAACTATTAAAGAAAGAAATAATCTTCTTTTTTTACCTATAAATAGTGAAAATAATATTAAATCTGTTATATTTAATAAATATACAAATATACAATCAGCAGAAAACTGTAAAGGATTTTCAGAGACTATACGTCAATTATCTTATTTGCATAATCTTGATGACCATTTTTATAATTGGTTTGCTGGAGTTATTGACGGTGATGGGAATTTTGATCTAAGAATTATAAATTCAAAATTAGTTTTAAAAGCTATTAGAATTAAATTACATAATAGAGATGTAAGAATATTAACTAGAATTTTAAATACTTTACATATCGGAAGAATTAGATCAGATAAAAATAAACCCTATTCAATTTATATTGTATCTACGAAAGAAGAAATGTTATTTTTAATAAAAAAATTAAATGGTTTAATACGAATCAAAGTTGATGGCTTTAAAAAAGCATGTGATTATTTTGGAATAAATTTTATTGAACCTAATTATAACTTAGAACCTTATGACTCTTATTTTTCAGGTTTAGTTGATACTGATGGTACTATTGTTTTTAATTATACTTCCAATAGAATAGAATGTAATTTGGAATTTAAATATAATGATCATACAAAAAAACTTAATTTTGAAAATGTTATTCCATATTATAAACCTACAGTTTTATTAAGATTAAAGAAAATAACAAAAAAGGAAAATTCACAATCTAAACAGCTAGGCAATAAAATTTATAAATCTATCGCATTTAAATATCAAACTGTTAGTGGTATGGTTTATTTATATAATTATTTTTTAGTTGGTAAAAATAGATTATATTCAGATTTTAAATTTTATAGGGTTACTAAGATTAAGAAGTTTATTACAATTAGAGATTATAAAATTGAACCTAAGGGTAGTGTTGAATTTAAGATTTATTCTGATTTTTTAATAGATTGGATACAATATAGAAATCCGGTATGGTTTAAAGTTCCTTTCGTCTCAAAAATAAGATAAAGAGATAGTCCTAACCCCTATTTATTAGGGGCTATTAAATTTTATTTAATTTAGCATTTCCACTACGTATTATCGATGGGTGCCGTATTTGCATTATTTGCAGGTTTCTACTATTGGGCTCCTAAAATTATAGGTAAAACAATAAACGATTTCCTAGGTAAAATACACTTCTGGACATTATTTGTTGGGGTGAATTTAACATTTTTCCCTCAACACTTCTTAGGTTTACAAGGTATGCCTAGAAGAATCCCAGATTATCCTGATGCATTTAGTGGATGGAATGCTGTATCTAGTTTTGGGTCATTAGTTTCTGTTATTGCTACATTATTATTTGGTTATATAATATATGATATTTTTGCTAACCAACCTGCTTCAAGTAATAATCCTTGGGGTGTAGCTTCATACTTTACTAGTGATAATCTATATAATGAAAACGAAATTAATACAAGTAATACATTAGAATGGACTCTAGCTAGCCCTATACCATTCCACGCATTTAAAATGTTACCTACACAATCTTAGTTTAAAAGTTTGAAATTTACTAAGATTCCCCCCCCCCCCCCCCCCCTTCTCCTACTTTATTTTTTTTCTTTTTTTTTTTTTTTTTTTTTTTTATTTTTTTATTTTTTATTTTTTTTTTATTTATTATTAATGGGTTAAACCGTACAAGATGCGTGAACGTTAGACGTTGTCGCTATTACTATATCGTGTTACAAGGTGGTTTTGAACTGTAATAGAAGCGTTAGCCGGGAATAACAGCTGAATTAAAGCGGATATGGCAAATATTAGTTAGATGTGAGTGTTCATAATACATCTAAGGATCAAATCGTGTATTTC
>Ga0137398_10000075_pt1 | contig 26797 bp, 27 predicted proteins | sample czorhiz216metaG_FD_106659 | JGI IMG/M metagenome (GOLD analysis project Ga0137398, IMG submission 106659) | Vadose zone soil microbial communities from Angelo Coast Range Reserve, California, USA - czorhiz2.16 metaG | ecosystem: Environmental > Terrestrial > Soil > Vadose zone | place: USA...
GGTCTGCGGATTGACGACCGCGGGAACCAATAACACTGCGTCTGATCCCCAAAGCTTGGCGTTGTGCAGAGACGTCCGCATCCCCGCCAGGCTTTTTTCCACTACCGCCGGATCGCTCGACGACAGCGGATATTTCCAGTGGTCCATGTTCATCACCGAATCGATGCGCACGTTCGCGCCGTCTGCGGCCTTCTTAATCTCCTCGGCCTCGTGCTCGTCGGGTGTGGTGGGCGCTTGTATCACCTCGAACCCCACATCTCGCGCCATTTTCATGCGGTCCGCGTAGCTGAGCTTGGCGGGCAGCATTTCGAACAGAACACCCTTTTTGATCGGCAAGGGTGCCGGTGGCGGGGTTGCGAGCGTGCTGCGCGATGCGGGCGAGGCTGCAATAAATTCCGCAATGCCGCAAACGCCGAGTCCCGTTGAGCAGGCCGCCGTCACAGTAGATTTCAGAAATTCACGACGCGATGGATTGCCCATATACACCTCAGAAGAACTTTCCTGACTCAGTTCTTCTCCACGGGTTCTCTTCTCGCAAAACCCGCGGCTGAAAGTAGCTCCGCGGACAAATGAAAACCAGAAGTGCGACCTCAGCGAAGCTTATTCAAGTCAATTTTAGCGTCCCACGTCTCGCGGGACTCTAGCGTCTCTTCCCATGTGACCTCGCGCCCGGTATACGCCGCGGTGCGCGCCATCATGCAGGACAGCGCGGATTCCGCGCCCTTGTCGGCCTGATTGTGAAAATTCCCGCTGGCGATGCTCTCCACAAACGCCTTCTTCTTCTCCCGGTCCGCAAACTCCAGGTTCGACGTAAACTTCCCCGTCGCTGAAAACGCCGCCTGCCCCGTGTCTTTCGTCGGCGGTCCCTCAGCCTGCCACGGCTGCTCTCCCCAAATCCCCAGCGGCCCGGTATACGGAGACTGTGAGGTCCCTTTCGTCCCGAAAAAGCGCTCCGTAACTTCCCACCAGCCTTTGGCAATCTGTATGGAACTGAATGTGACGTCCACTCCCTCCGGATAGTGAAACAGCACGTTGTAGTTTCCGTAGACGTCCCCATCTTGCTGACGTCCCTGCCGCCCGCCGCTCGCGGAGGCTTTCAGCGGATGCGACTTCAACACCCAGTCGCAAATGTCAATCACGTGAATGTTCTGCTCCACGAGGATGTCGCCGGAAAGAACGCGGTCGTACACCCAGTTCCGAAGCCGACGCTCGACCGTCGAAGCGTCCGGCCACGCCGGCCGGTCGATGTAGCTTGAAAAATAGTGGGCCTCGCCACAAACAATTTTTCCCAGCGCGCCGCCATGAATCCGCCGCACCAATTCCACGAAGGGAGGGCAATCGCGAATTTGGAAGCCAACGTCAAGACTCAACTTCCCTTCGGCGCGCTTCCCGATTTCAATTACCTTCAATGCGCCCGGCACATCCACGGCCACAGGTTTCTCGCAGTAGACGTGTTTTCGCGCCGCGACCACGGCTTCCAGATGTTGCGGATGAAAGTACGGAGGCGTTGCAATCACTACTGCGTCTACTCCCTTGGAGCCCGCCATCTGTTGCCAGGCATTCGGCCCCACGAAAAGCTGCGATGCGTCAAGCACCGCATAGCCTTTCTCCTGCTGAATCTTGTTGAAGTTCTCCCGCGCCCTGTCGAGCTGATCCTGAAACAGATCGGCCAGCGCCACCACGCGCGCCCCGCCCGTGTCGATCAGATTGCTTGCATCTTCGGTGCCGCGTCCCCCGCATCCCAGCAATCCAACGCGAACCGCGGAGTTTGCCGCCGTTCCGCGCACCAGCTCCGGTTTGATAAACATGATCCCGGCCGTCGCTGCGGCAACGCCGAGGAATTTCCGGCGGTCAACTTTACCTGAGCAATTCGGTCCGTGCTTTGTGTCTCCTGACATAGATCCTCCGTCCTCCTCGTCGTGCGCAGATCCCGTTCGATGCGACAGCTAGCCGATCAGCTTCTCGAGATAGGCCTTCGCCGCTCGGACGTCTTCCACCTGCTGCGGGCCCGAAATCTCCCGTTCGATCGTGACGGCCCCGCGATAGTTCAGCTCCTTCAAGCGCCGGATGATCCGCGGAAAATCTACCTTACCCTTGCCCATGGGAACTTCCTGCCCTAGGTCCCTCGGGTTCGTTGGCCAGAGTCCGTCCTTGGCGTGAATCCCCTGGACGTACGGGCCGAGCAATTCGATAGCATCCACCGGATTCGCCTTTCCGTAAAGAATCAGGTTGGCGAGGTCGAAATTAACCCCCTGATTGTCCAGCCCCACGTCCTGAATGGCGCGGACGAGTGTGATGGGTGTTTCCTGTCCGGTTTCGTATCGGAAATTCTGGCCGTTGCGTTTGCAATATCCCACTACCTCGCGCATCGTCGCTACGGTTTCCTTGTACACCGGGTCATTGGGATTCTCGGGGATGAATCCGCAGTGCGTTTGCACGGCAGCGATACCGCACAGTTTGGCAAAGTCCGACGCCTTTTTGATGTGCGCGATGCGCGCATCTCGCGTCTCACGCGGAACCAATCCGATGGTCAGCGGCCCCTCGTAGAAGTCCCACACTTCCCGTCGCGGTCCATCAACAACGAGGGAAGTCGCCTCAATCTGGTATTTGTTAAGCGCCTGACGTAGGCGGCCCGCAATTTCCGGCTCGATCTCATCCGCGAACACCTGGCATGTAGGCAAACCGAGTTCGTGAACCTTGGACATGGCAGCATCAGGATCCCTGCCGATGCCGAGAATCAGACCGAGGCGCAGCGGCCTCTTCCCCTCGGTCTCTGACAAGGCTTGAGCAATTTGTACCGAACTTGGAGCCGCGGTTGTACCGCCCGAGCAAACGCCATGACTCAACGCGGAGTGCATTGGGTTCAAGCCGGTCGCCAGAGCGCCCGTGGAAATTTGAAGAAAGGCCCTACGGTTCTGCTTTTTCACGATGATGGCTCAGAAAAGGAAATTTCTAGTCGTACCCGGCGCTAGACCACCGCTCCTCACTTCTCTTGGACAAAAATATCCTTCCACCTCATCTTCACCCCTCCGCCCGTATGAATCTGCAAACCAATCACGCCCTCGGTGAATTTCGGCGCCGGGTCGCTAAAGTCCACGATCTTCACGCCGTTGAGCTGCGTCACAATGTGATTGCCCTGCACGGACACTTCGAGGTCATTCCACTCGCCGGATTTCACCGCCTGCTCGCCTTCTGCTGTGGGCATCGCCGCCCAACCGCGGCCCCCGCTTTCATACAGTCCGCCCGTATGCTTGCCCACGTTCGGGTCCACCTCCACCTGCATTCCTTCTATGTCCGGGCCGTGTTCAGGGTCGATGCCGGTAATGCGCGCGTGGAAAAACACACCGCTGTTGCCCGCGGCCTCGCCTTTGAACTTCAAGCGCAAATGGAAGTCGCGATACGTTTTCTCAGTCGTCAGGTAGCCGTACTTGTTGGCGGCACTTTCGCACAGGATGGTGTCCCGCTCTACAACCCACTTCTCTTCTCCATTATTCTTCCAGCCCGTCAGGTCTTTTCCGTTGAAAAGAGAAACCCATGCGCCCTGCGGCGGCGCTTTCGCCACAACCGCGACTCCGAGGAATACGGCAGCGGCGAAGAAGGCTCTAATTCTGTTCACGGTAAAGTCTCCATCTCTGCTATGGAAAAATCACAGGGCCTGGCCGGAAGAAACTTATCACAGATTCAGCGGAGCCTCCGCCTGTTTCCTTCAATTACCCTTAGCTTCAGGGAATGCTTGGTTTGTATCCCATCGGCCCGTTGGTTTCCCCCGCTTCAAGATCGCGGATGCACAGCCTCGTCAGATCCTTGTCATCGCACTGATAAATTTGCTTCAAGGGAAGATCGGTCTCATCGACTTCATACTCCCCTGAGGCCATATCTTCCGCGTCATCCGTCGAGGAAGTGGCCACCGGACTCCCCTTTCGAACGCGCACGCGAAATTCACCCGACGAGGGCTCATAATTCGCATAGCTGAAGCAGTGCCCGATGCAGGCGCGCTCGACCGCATGGCTTATAAATGCAATCCGCGAATCCGCCGGAGCCCGGATGGTCACGATCACCCTCGTGCCCGGGGACAAATCCGCCACTAATTTTTCCGCGTTCGCTTCCATCTGGTTCACCCATCCCGTGTCCTGATACAGGAACGCAAAGAAAACCACGGCGCAGACGCCGAAACCGGCGAGATGCCATTTCCGTGGCTTCAGGCCTCCAAGGACGCAAAGGCCGAAAATCGCCGAGATGGTAGTAAGCCTCGAACCGACCAAGCCAATCCAGCCGCCCTGCAGAGAAAGCCGCAGATTTTCGGGGAGCAGTGCCGTCGCGCAAAACGCCACCACATACAGTTCGAACGGCAATCGGAATTGCCGCCACCATTCATCTTCCTTCCTTCGTAAATGCAGATCGGTCCCTGCGCAAACAAGTCCGAAGAAAAACGCCGCACCCGCCAGCCAAAAGTACCGCGTTCCGAAGAGCCCCAGTTGATCCGCTCCGTTATAGAGATAGAACGGCCCGCGGTCCCAATCCGCCAGCAGTGAAGCGCGACGTGATGTATACCAGTAGGCTGCGGCGAACCCACTCGCCGCTGCCAGCGGCAGCGCCAACTTCCACCAGCCCGGCAATTTCGCTCTGATCTTGGTGTAAGCGACGGTGCCAAGCAGCCAGAGAAAGCCGATTGGGTGAGCAAGCATCGCCAGCAGCGCGAACGGCGCGGAAGCGATCCAATCCATTCGCCGCGCCCGCCAGAGAATCGCCAACCCGAAGCAAGCCAGCCCCAGGGACAAATAATAGTTCATGAAACCCATGCTGAACGAATAGCCATAGGCCAGCATGGCGATGCAAGGCGCGAGAAACCACGGCGGCCGCTCCGTTACCGCCGCAACAAACGCGAAAACTCCCCAGAAGAAAATCAGCACGCAAGCGGAAACAACAATTTTCTGCGCCGCGGTAAGTCCTACAAGATTCGCCACTCGCAGCAGCGCCACATCAAACAGGACGTTCTTCCATTGCTTCGCGATGTACAACCCCGGCGCTTGTCCCTTTTCAATTAATTGCGCCAGCCACGCGTTGTACGCATGGCTCGCCAGGTCACCCGACTCGATGCGCCGGTGCCACAAGCACGGGATAACGAGCACAACGGATAAAAACAGGACGCGCAGCTTGCACTGCCGCACAAACGAGACTAAATTCGCGCGGCTGGTTGAATTCTCCGCCATACTCACCCAGATTTCTTGGTTTTAGCAGAACCAATTTACCTTGGCGATTCTACTATTGAGGCGCTCTCTTCTGCCGGTTGTTCAGTGATACTGTCCTCTTGGCGAATTGCCAAAGGGGGAAATCGCGCCGGCGCGCTTTGTCCGCTCGTCCTGCTCCCTCAAAAATCTCGCCATGGTTCGCACGCGCAGCTCCCAGGCGTGGCTGCAAGCCGCCCCCGGCTCGGACCGTCCTGTCCCTCTTCTCTACGACACGAAGTCCGGACACTCCGGCGGTCGCCCAATCAACAAAATCATCGAGGAAAATACCGACATCCCTAGCTTCCTGTTCTGTAGCTCGATGTTCCCGCAAACTGAACCGCACGTGAAAATCGAAGGACGAGAGACGGCCTTCCGACGGAGTGTGAAGTCTCGCTTTCTCCCTTCCAGTGGGACCACGCCTGAAGGATTGGGCCTTGGCGTCTGCTGCCAAGACATCGGCCCACTTCTGCACTTCTGCCCTTTGGTCCAGTATCTCTGGACGGAGCCGTCCTGTAGGCGAACTGCGGGATTGCATTGCTCCCGGTATACCGGCAAACATGCGCAAAATGCTCAATTTCAGCGTCGTGCTCTTGGCAATCTCCGCGGCAGGCTGCGGTGCGACGACCACCGTCAATCAGCCTCCACCTCCACCGCAGGCTTCCAGCTGCAGCTCCCTGTCGCTCGACCAGGGCGCCAGTCTTGGAGGCTTCGTACCATTTCCCGCCGACAGTCTTTGGAACGCCGATATTTCTTCCGCACCAGTGGATCCTAATTCCGCTGCGGTCATCAATTTCATCGGGGCTGGCGCTAGCATGCACGCGGACTTCGGGGCGGGCCAGTATCTGGGCTCGACGATCGGCATTCCCTACCGCGTTGTCGGCGGGCAGCAGCCTCCCATCGCCATCAATTTCACAGCCTATGGAAGCGAAAGCGATCCGGGGCCTATGCCTGTTCCTGTTACCGCCCCCATCGAGGGCTATCCGAATCCCGGCACCGGCGACCGCCACGTTCTCGTTTTCGACAATTCGAATTGTTTCCTCTACGAGCTTTCTAGCGCTTACGTTTCCGGAAATTCCTGGGACGCGGGCTCCGGGGCGGTCTGGGATCTTCTTTCCAACGAACAGCGCCCCTACACTTGGACCAGTGCAGACGCGCAGGGCTTCCGATCTTCCCCGGTCTCGCGCGTTACGACGAAGTCGCCGCCGGAAAAATTTCACACGCACTGCGCTTCACCCTGCAGCAAAGCCGGGCTGCGTTTATTCTTCCCGCCTCGCACGGGGCTGCCAATTCCAGTGATTCGAACGCCGCGCCCGTGGGCATGCGCCTGAAGGCCAGCTTTGATGTCTCTGGGTATTCCACCGCGAACCAGGTGATCCTGAAGGCGCTGAAGAAATACGGCATGATCATGGCCGACAACGGCTCGAATCTGTATCTCAGCGGCGCACCCGATGATCGCTGGGACAACAACGATCTCCAAGCTCTCGGTCAAGTTTCGGCTTCCAACTTCGAAGTGCTCCAGATGACGCCGCTGTACACGCAAAACACCCTTCCCATCGGAGCCGGCCCACAAATCGCGTCCTTCACAGCGACCGCGAGTTCCATTTGGCCGGCACCCAGCTCACTTTGTCTTGGGTCGTAAGCGGAGCTTTTTATGTGATTGTTTCTCCTGATGCGGGCGTGGTTCGAAGCACCAGCGTTACCGTCGCGCCCGTGCAGCCACCACCTACACGCTTTACGCCACGAACGCCGGCCGGACTACCGCAACCGTTTCCATCACCGTCCACTAGGCAAAGCAACCGCCGAGGGCTCTTTGCCAACTCGCAGGTTGACCCCGCAGACGGCTTGCGAAGCGAAATCCGCTTCGAACGATTCGATTCGAAACCTACTTGGAGGCTTGGTTCTCGCCGAGACGCTTCAGGCGATCGCGCAGGCGCCGCTGCAGCGGCGTCGGCGTGTTGGGATTGAATGCCACGAGATACCACAGCGGCTGGCTGCGATCCTTGCTCAGCCAAGTAAGCGTCGGCGCATCGGCGTTCGGATGCCGTGCCACATTTTCGCGAATCGCACCATAGGGATGTTTTGCCAGCTTGTTTAGCGTCTTCGCATTGGCTCGCGGGTGCTCGCTGATCAGCCGCAGAAGGTAAAAATCCTCTTCCGGCGCTTGCTTGACAAGCTTCTCCAGCATTTCCGGCTTTGCGTCCGAGCTTAGGACTAGCCCGATTTTTTCATCCCAGGCTGTATTGATCTGATTCAAATCGCGGGTGCGCGCGTGAATCAGTTCTTCCAGAATACGCCGCTCCTGCTGCATGCGGGCGATCGGCAGCTCCGTGCCCTCGAGGGAATCGAGCACCCGGAGAAGGTGCTGCCTCTCTCCAAAAACAATCTGAGAGGTGCGCGTGGCCGCGCCTTTTTCCCTCTCCTTGTGCTGGACCAGATCGGAACGTCGCATTGTTTGGTTGCTCCAGCCCAATCCCTTCCCAAGCTCTTTGAAGGACCGGGCGTTTACCGCCGCATTCGAATCACGCGCCACATGAAGCGTTCGAATCGCTTCTTTGTGGCTTTAGCGGATTATGTTCCGCGTTCGCGATGGGGTAAAGTTTGGTGCGAGCTGCGTGTGCCCGATGTGCAACTCCGTCCCGTGGGCGCAGTTGGGATCCACGATTTCGGAAGGTGGTTCGAATCGGTCGGAGTCCGAACACCGGACCGCCTGCTGTGGCCGGGTTTAGCAGCTCAACGAGGGAAATGAAATGATGTCGGCATTTCAAGAACACCAGGAAGAACTGGAGCACTACGAGCAAATGTTTGGACGGGAACGGGGGCGGCTGGCGGTGTCGCTGGACCGGCTTACGAATGCCCTGGTTCTTGTGGGGCAACACGGAGTGTATTGCACCAGCAAGCGGAATCCCGCGCTTCCGGCGATGGACTTGAGGATGATCAACCAGGAGTTGGTTCACGCGAAAGAATTGGTGCAGTCGGTGATGGAAGAGATGCGCCTGGCAAAACTAAAACCACCGAGCTGACAATTGAATAATGCAATTAGAAAAATGAAATTGGAAACTAAAAATCAGAAACTAGAAGTCAGAGACAAAAACTCGAAACTAAAAACTCCAAACTGACTACTGAGAACTCTAGTCGGCCGGCCCACGGGAATCCTATTCCGGCTGCAGAAAGGGATTCAAGTGGCGCTCGTTCCCAATGCTGGTGACGGGGCCGTGGCCCGGGTACACCACGGTCTCATCTGGCAGATGCATTAACTTGCTGCGGAGCGAATCCAGGATCTGCTCCATGGAGCCTCCCCATAGATCGGTGCGGCCGATGCTGCCGGCAAAAAGTGTGTCTCCGGAAAAAAGCTGCGGCGTGTGAGTCAAGATTTTCTCCGGTTCATCGGGAGGCAGGTCTTCTGCCACTTCCTCCGGGCTGGCTATTTTTTTCAAAAGATCCGTCAGGGCGATTTTCTCACCGGCCTCATTCAGGACGGTATGTACGGTCGGAACGCCGGTGACCCTTCCGGCGTCATGCGGGAGATACAGCGAAACGCTTCCGGGCGTGTGACCCGGTGTGTGAATGACCTGCGCCTCAAACGATCCCCAGCGCAGAACGTCGCCTTCCTTCAGCAACTGATCGATGTCGGTGAGCTCCGGCGGGTGGACGCCGAGGAACGACGCCTGCATCTCCATCGCCTGATAGAGCGGCAAGTCATCGCGGTGCATCAGCACGGGAGCGCCCGTGTATTGATGAAGTTTGCTCAAGCCGCCGACGTGATCGATGTGCGCGTGCGTGCTGACGATGGCCTTGACGGTGAGCTTATGTCGGCCGAGAAGGTCCAGGATGCGATTTACTTCGTCGCCGGGGTCCACCACCAGCGCTTCGTGCGTCACCGGATCGCCGATGATCGAGCAATTGCACTGCAACATTCCTACGGGGATGGTGATATGGATCAATCCTTCAGTCGCGGCATTGAGGACAGGTCGGCCATTGCTCATGAGGGGGAGTATACCATCTGAGATGAAGGTATTCGCCGCAGCGCTCCGTCTCCGCCTCGGACCACCTCCTCCCCCTATGCCGCGCTCGATCTAAACTCGCTCCGAGGCGGCCCCAAGGCATGCTCAGTTCACCGGCTCTTCCCGCCACATTCATTCCTGTTATTTCCTTCTTCTCACCCTTCGTACTTTCAACTTTGAATCGAAGATCCCGCCTCGCCCCGAGCATCTCGGGGACCTTGTCGGGACTTTCGACTGTTGACCTCCACCTTCTCGGCTGCCTTTGCTAAACTAACTCCTGGAGGACGCGCTAACACATCGAAATGGCTACCCCCGCTACATCTCTGAACACTCCCCTTGCAGCGGCGCACCTTGCCGCAGGCGCGAAGATGGGCGTTTGGTTTGGCTGCGCCCTGCCGGATTACTTTGGCGACGCTGCCGCCGAGTATCGCTCCGCGCGAGACACCGTGGCGCTGATCGACAAGAACTACCGCGCCTATCTCTCCTTCACCGGCCCCGACCGCGTCCGCTACCTGAACGCCATCCTGACCAACAACATCAAGGACCTCCAAGCCGGCCATGGCATCGTTTCCCTGCTCCTCAATCCCCAGGGCCACATTCTCGCCGAGATCGAGACGTACGCGTTTCCCGACCGGCTCCTGTGTGTCTCCTATTCCATGATTCGCGAGCGGCTGATCGAAATTCTCGACAAATACATCATCATGGATGACGTCACGCTGACCGATGAGACGCCACGCTACGGCACGCTTGCTCTGGAGGGTCCGAAGGCCGCCGCCCTTGTCAAAGAGGTTTCCCGCGCCGACCTCGCCAAGCTTGAGGAACTTTCCGCTCACGGGGGAACGGTCGGTTCGATTCCTTGCTGGATCATCAAGCGCTCTTCGGGAGGAGTCCCCGGCGCTGAGCTCCTCGCCGAGCGCGAAAAGTTGCCGGAGCTCTGGCAGATTCTTTCGGATGCGGCTCGCTGGCACGAAGGCGCGCCGATGGGCTGCGCGGCGCTGAGCGCCACCCGCCTCGCTCAAGGGGTGCCGTGGTTCGGCTACGACTTCGGCGAAAAACAGATCCCCCACGAAGCCGGCTTGCAGGACAGCCACATCAGCTACACCAAAGGCTGCTACACCGGCCAGGAAATCGTCGAGCGCGTGCGCTCCCGCGGCCAGGTAAACCGCCAGCGCGTCCGCCTCGCTTTTTCCGGCGATGTCGTCCCCGAACCGGAAGCTCCCCTCACCCTCGACGGCAAAGAAGTCGGCTACGTCACCCGAGCCGCAAGAACCTGGGACCCGCCCCGCATCCTCGGCATGGCCTACATCCGCAAAGAAGCCAACGCGTCAGGAACTGTCCTTCAGTGTGGCAACGCAACCGCAACTCTCGCTTAGGATAGGAATATAAATCCCACGCGAGGGGAATCCTTGAGGCGGGTCGCGCACAAAAAATCTTCAGCGGTTGACAGAACTTCCGCCAGAACATATTGCCGAGTGGTGCTCGGAAGCCATGCAGGTATTCAAAAAAACCGCGTTCGCACGCGATCCGGCAGCGCTTGCAAGTCCACCAACGTCAGGAAATCGATAGTTTTGAATTCCCGGTCTATTGCTGGAGGTCCGCAGATGCGCGCCGAGATATCCAGATAGGCGCGGAATAGCCGCGGCGGCCCCGGAAGCGCCGCGGGGGCGCCGCTGGACTTGCACTTGCGCGACTTTGCCGGATTGGTTCTCAACAAGGGCGCCACAAGATATTTTCTCTTCAACATCCCGTAGAGGGCCATGCCCTGGTCCTCATTCTGCGACGAAAGGGAGCTGCATCCGATCAAATAGCGCGCCCCGCAACTCAACGCGTATCTTGTAATTCCCTTCCAGAGCATGTGTAGGGCATTGCTGTTGCGGTACTCCCGATGTACACAGGCCCTTCCAAGCTCCAGAACCTCGCCGCGGATTTCTTCGAACGGCCGAAATCAAAAAATTCCTCGCCGTAGTAACCGAGGTTTCCTCTGGCGCGGTACCCGCTCTGCATACGGTACGTTCTTGCCAGCTTCCCGGTGGCAGAGTCACGCACCATCAAGTGGTCACAGATAAAATCGAAGCGGTCGCGGTCGAGCCCTGTACGGTCAGAGCCGTCGAACCCCTCTCCAAGCTCGCAATTAAAAACCAGATAGAGCAGCCGCTGGCATTCGATGACATCTTCCAGCGTCTGCGCCATCCCCACCCGGAAGTGGTTTGTGGCGGCAAGTGGATCTCCACAGTCGTGCACCAGGACAGCCGTGTTTGGCATGAATCAAGTTTCAAGCGAAGCAGATTACTGGAATGTTTCAGGGATGTGATTTGGATGCTTCCGAGGGTTACTGATGGGATACAGCGGTCGGGTGTAGAGGTGCCCCAGGCGACGCTTTATTACCTGGGGCTTTTGATTTTCTTCTGCGTGTCGCGCACGCCAACCGGCGGGTGACCGGCTACGTTTGAATGGGTTGCCCGAAGGTGATCCAGAATCCGTTGTAGTCACGAATCATGAACTCACGCATGCCGTAGAAAGTATCATATGGGTCTTCCACGATTTGAACCCGGTCCTTGAAGGTCCGTACAAGTCATCGACGTTCTCGGTCAGGACGTACAAGTCGACCTCGCGGCGGTGCTCCGTGCTCGGTTTCCCAACGGACTAGAACATGACTTCGCTGCCGAAGGTCAGCTTCGCCCAGTTGATTTTCCCATCCTCTTCGTTGTTTTGCAGGTCCAATTTGCACCCGATCAAAGTATACCAATCCACCGCAGCCCTGACATCCGGCGCATGAATCATCGGAACGACTGTCTGTGACATGGTTCACCCGCTGACCGGCGCGATTTTCCCTCGTCACTAAACGCGTCTACTACGCCTCTTGCCGCCCCGACCTCGCTTAGGCGGGTGGCGCAGAGAAAGTCTTATAATTAGGCGGTTGGCAGAACTTCCGCGAGCACATTTTTGGCCGGGTGGGCGAGTAGCCCGGTATAAGGTTAGGGTCTTCGCTTATGAGGCTGCCCTGCGGTTACCAGATTGGTCTGTCGGCCTTGTCAATACCAGAAACCCCAAGCGCAAATTCGGCGCATGGGTCATCCGGCTGGGAGTGGGACGCGTGCGCGGGAGTTCAAGAAATTAGTTCGCCGGGCCTGCGGCCTTGGGCGCGGAGATCCGTTGTTTGTCCTCCACAGAGAAGAGCAGATAGTTCCTGAAATTGTGGCGCCGATGACTGCGTCGGCCTCTCCAATCGTAATGAACTTCCGCATTCTGAGGCAGCCACATGTCCACGTTGCGGGATTGGAAATGCACTGGACCATATTCGATCGCTGCATGGTCGGCAACCAGGCGGATTTGCGGCAATGGGTCGATGAGATCCGTTTCCAGCCGGACGATTTGAAAGCTGTCTGCCGCAATCCACGCGCGCCCCTTGAGTGCAACCGGGTAGGCCTCGCCTTCAGCACCAATCTGGTAGGTGCGAATGGTATTCGGTTTGTCGGGCCTTTGGCGGAAATACATTTGCCAGGCCGGCCCGCCCTTCGACCGTGCCAGTCCCTCACAAGTAATCTTGAAGTTTTGCACATAGTCTGGATGAAAGATTAGCACCAATGCTGGCAGCCCCGTGGTAGCTATACCATCGGGAAATCTGGCCGGAACATAATGAGAGTCCCTGTGTTCATCAACAGTTAGAAGACCCAGGCGGTTCTGTTTGATGGAAACAAGATACTCGAACTTGAACCTTATTGGATTAGAGGCGAACCCCCATTTGTTAATCGATTCATGAGTCACGGCCTCGGTTGCCGTGAACTGATCGACATTGGCCACAAATTCCTGGATCCGCTTCCCGGACTTCTCTATGACTTCTTCAAGATTGCATGCGACGCCGGGCTCCACCGGCGGAACTTTTTCGTCTATGTCGGGAGGCAACCAATTGGAAGGTAGAAGAGCCGAGGCTGCCACAGCAGGCTCTGACGACGGCGATGCCGAAGCTGTGCCGGGCGAAGGATTGCCGGCTGGTCCGAGGGAGGCCTGCAAATTCTCAAGTTGTTTTATGGCGGCAGCGTCTGTAGGGTGATCCTGGAGATACGCTTGGAGAACATGAATAGCTCGCTCCTGGTCACCGTGCAAGTGGAAAGCCCGCGCCAGGACTGGCTGGACAATTCCCGCCTGGCAATGACCCAGGTCGAGTGCGCGCTCTGCATGTTCGATGGACTCATCAAGCAAGCCCTGCCGCAAGCATGCATCCGCGAGCGCTGCATGCGCGCGCCAGGAAGTAGGTTCGGTTTCAAGCGCGCGGTTGAGGTATTGAGCCGCCTCGGCAGATTTGTTTTCCCGCATGAGGGCTTCGCCCAAGGAGAGCAGGGCGTTCAGATGCTTTGGAGCGAGGACGAGGACTCTTTCCCAATAGCTCTTGGCGTGCACCCAATCGTTCATCTCTGCGGAGTAGATTCCAAAAAGGAAATTGGCGTCCGCGTCATTAGGAGTAGACCGATAAACCGCATCCAGGTGGCTGCGCGCCTCAGAAGGCTTGTCGGCACGCAATGCTTCCAATGCTTTTCCCAGTTCCTTCTGCAGCTTGGGTGCTAAAACCGGGGGGTCCTCCGAGGGCGGGAATGGAAGTGCCCGCTGCGCGAAGACATGGGAGGAAAGTAGAAAGAGGCAAGCAAGGATCAGAATGAGGAAAGGGCAGTTCCGTACACGCAGAGCCATGACCACTCCAATTACCGAAGGGAGGACCTGAAACTTGAGGCTATCTTATACCCCTTCCCAGAGAAAACTTAACAGGCAGTGTGCTGGAACAATAATCGGCAGACCTCTCATTGTCCCCTTGTTCTCAAGGAGCCTTTGGTAGCAGGATTCATCTCCCAATTGAACCAAGGAGTCGCGATCAGGATCACCATGTCCCGCGGTGCTGAAGGGCGAGGCAGTTTCAAATGAGAAAACATTCTCTCGATAATAAAGCAGCTTTGGCATTTGCCTTTGTGTTTCTTTTTTCACACGGCGGCTTGTCCCAGGAGAGGATACCCGACGCAGAAAAACTCCTGTTTGATTCCGTGAATCGCGAACGAGTGGCGAGAAAGTTGCCGCTCTTGAAATGCGATGAGGGTCTGGCCCGCGCCGCACGCAAACATGCCGAACTCATGGTAGAGCAGAATCTGCTTCTGCACCGATTGCCAGGCGAGGCCGACCTAAAGGCTCGGGCACGAGAAGCCGGCGTGAGTTTCAGTCACATTACAGAGAATATCGGCATGGCAGCGTATGCTAGCGGGTTCCACGACGGCTGGATGCATTCACCCGGGCACCGTGCGAATATCCTCGATGTCGCCGTCGATTCCATCGGGATCGCGGTGGTGGAGGGCGGCGAGGAGTTGTTCGCCGTAGAGGATTTTGCCCGCGTTGTCACGCTTCTCTCGATCGAGGAGCAAGAAAAACGGATCGGGAAACTTATCGCCGCGCGCGGGTTGCGCTTGCTCCAGATCGGAGATGACGCCCGGAAGAGTTGTGAGCTCGACCGCGAATATTCCGGAAGCAGCAAGCCTCACTACATCGCGCACTACGAAACGCCCAACATCTCGCAGCTGCCTGAGGGTATAGAAAAGGAAATTCAATCCGGCCGCTACAAGGCTGCCGCCGTGGGCGCGTGCCCGCAGAGAAAGTCGTCTGGCTCTCCCCCCTTTCGCATCCTCGTGATGCTCTATTGATGGGGAGCCCTAGCCGCCGGGTTTCAGCACCTGGGGCTTTTGATTTTTTCTATCAGTCTCTCTTGATGTTTCCCGGGAGCGGTGGAACTTTATCCGAAAACTGCGCCAACGAGACCAGCCACGCTCGAATCTCTTCAGGAGTGCGCGCCTGCGGAGGCGGGTGGCCTGGACGATAAACCCTAAAACAAATTGAGTGCCCGCACGTCGGGTTTACGTGCGGGGCTCTTGACTTTGCCTTTTTCTCTCCGAGTGCATCGCACTGGGTAACCATGGCGCATGCAGTTTTGGGCTTACCCTTGACTCGCCTGGACTCGGCCACTGCAGCGCCTACTCACAGTGCATCGTTGGCGTTACGTTGGCCATGGTGCGCACGTTAGCCATGTAAGCCGTCGAATTGCTAAACGCGAATGTGCTTGCAGTGCAGGTGATGGGTTGCAGGCGAACAAAATTGAAGTTCAACGTTGGCACTAGCTTGGAGCCCTTCGGTTCACTCATAGCCGTATTCACGGTAACAACGAGGTCGTTCACTGCCTTATTGTAGGTGTTGACGTTTTCGACCAGCTTGTTGTAGCGGTCTACATCTTTTCTGCGCGCTGATTCACTCTCCAAAAGAGCTTTTATCATCACATTTTGCCCTTCCAAAGCAACATCCGCCAATAGCCCCTCAGCCTGCGAAACAGTCATCGCGTCCTGTAACCGGCGAAGTGTGTAAATTCCCGAATATCTTTCCTCTTTCTCACCTAATTCGATGCTGCACTGGGAATCGGCCGTGCTCATTTGCCCGCGTCCTCCCTCCACTAGGTACCAACGAATGAACTCAGCGCGCTTGTCCCGCCGTAGAAAAATCCTTTGGTATTTGTCCTTCCCGCTCATGAAATAATCCACGTCCTCTACCTGTCTGCCATCCTTGTAGTTTTTCAGGCCCTCGTCATAGTCGCTTTTGCTGATTTCTTCGGTTTTGTAAACCGCATCCAATCGAGCCGCCATCCGATTAAATGCGATGCACGGCACCGGCTCGTCAGGAACAAACGTCCTTTGCACAATAGTAGGCAGTCTCCTTTCCTGGGCCAGTATTGCACCGGACATAAATAAGATCGCTACGGAGGTTAGAATCGCTCTCATGCTCCTCCTCCTTCAGCCTTATTAGTGGAATTGCTGCTTTGGTCCGCCCCTTGTGCAAACAGTCCCGCAAGCGACCATGGTTATAGCGAGGGCGGGTAGCCGGAAACAAGACGTTAACACGAATTCGGATGCCCAATCAGGGGTTGACGTTTACCCCACGAGGTCAGGGAGGGTGGGCTCTCCTTGGGACTGGGGGCCTACGATCACGGTAACCTTCCGTTCTCCGAACACTCCCTCTCCAACGTTTAAACGTTCCAAGGATTCCTCGATCTATCCCTTTTTTTTCATATTCTTGCGCACTCTTATGCACATTTTTGCACTCATGCAAAACTCAACCCATTTGTTTTCAAGCAATTCCGTACTCGTTGCGCCATGCACGAGGGGGGGGGGCGTGGTACCAAGCACTCCCTGTTCACCAGATCGTCTGGAGTTGTATACAGCCTCGGATGTTGCGGTCCTTGGAGACCAATGGCAGGCCCTCGGAGAGGGCGGTCGCGCCAATGAGGCGGTCGCAGGGATCACCGGAATAATTCGTGGGAAGCTGGTTGGCCAAGACGGCAACTTTCACGGTGATGGCCCGGATGGCCGTCCGGGACGTGATCTTCTCGACGAAGTCCTCCACGGTTCCCCCAAAGCTAAGGTGGCCGTGAGTCGCCAGCCACGCCAGCTCCCACAAAGTGATCGCCGAGATGGCAATCCCGCCCTGTTTGATGGACGAACGGATAGCGTCGGCGGCCTTTTTCGAGAGTTTCGAGGGATCGCTGGCGAGCCAAATCAAGACGTGGGTATCCAGGAGGATCACTTGTTCATGACCTTCCACTGCTTCAGCGGAACTACGGGGTTCTCGATATCCCCGGTGATTTTGAATTCGCCGGCCATGAAACCGAAAAGATTGTTTTTGCGGGGCTCGACAGGAACGACCTTTACTACCGGCGTGCCGCGCTTGGTAACAATGACCGGTTCACCGGTTGCCTGGACGTCGTTCATGATCGAGAGGCACCGCGCCTTGAAGACGCTGGCTCGCATCTGTTTCATGGTGTCCTCCTTATGCCTATGGTCATAGTGACATGACCATATACAGAAAACCAGCGTCTCTGTCGGACGGAAGAATCAGGGGCGCTTCTTGCGGACCAACTGGAAGGTCATGTGCATGATCAACTTCCGATCGTCCGCGGAGAGGCGACTGAGAAGCTGGTGCAGCCTTTTGAAGAATTTCGCAGATTCACCAGAGCTACCCCATTCGTCGTCGTCGCCGGCGGAGATGCCTTTGGGAAGGGACGGGACCTCGGACCGCTGTTCCCCGTCGTAAAATAATTGGTACATCGGAACTTCGAGGGCCCGGGCCAACTTTTCGAGCGTCTCGATGCTCGGGACAGTGTGGCCGTTCTCCACACGGGAGACGTAACAACGCTTCATGCCGGTGCGCTGCTCGATATCACCTTGCGAAAGGTCTTTCTGCTCCCGGATGGCGCGTAAGCGATCTGAGATGACCATAATGCTCGTACTTATACCATGGTAGGAATCGGTGATAAATCCATTTTGAATCCCTTGCGGGCAGACCTAGATTAAGAAACGGGAATCACTCGAATTCGCGGCGAGGGGCGGACTGCGCGAGGCCAACGTGGCCGGCGGCGATGTCGGCCTTGAAGTAGTTTTCGCCCTTGATGGGGGAGCCAGCGAGGCGGCGGAGCATGGCGATTTGGCCGATGTGATTGAGGGCGTCAGCAACCGGAGCTTGAAAGAGGCCTTCCGCCGATCCGTGAAGCGGTTCGTCTGAGGCCAGATGGTCGTCGAACTTTTTCATGGCCGCAAAGAAACGTTCGACTTCGGCGTTCCACGGCAAGGGGGTGGAGTCGTGCCAGGTCTGCTGGCCTTGCGCGATAGAGAGCCCCCAGTCAAACAAATCACCCATGTGCGCGAGGATTTGCGCGGGCGTGCGCGTCTTGTCTCCGATATGGAAGCTGGCGAAGTGGTCCGGAGCGCCGCGCAGAGCTTTTCCGGCACGGTAGGCGACGGCGGCGACGGTGTGGCGAAGAAGTTGCCGCGCGGAATCGGGTGTTGGGGGCATCGATGCTTCCCTCCTCTCTCAAGAGTTGCCACAAAGAGTTTAAACGCAGAGACGCCGAGTACGCAGAAAAAAAGCGAAGAGAAAGCCCTCATCCCTGAGGAAGTGAGGCACGTGGCTATTGCTTGCTGAAGACGCGGACGTAGTCGACGAGCATTTGCTGCGGGAAAACGGTGGTGCTGTCGGGCGAGCCGGGCCAATCACCGCCTACGGCGACGTTGAGGATGATGAAGAAGGGGTGATCGAAAACCCAGGTGCCGCCGGCGGTCCATTGCGACGAGTTAAATGTAGCGTAAAGAGCGGTATCGACATAGAAGCGGATTGTGTTGGGCTCCCATTCGGCCGCGTAAAGATGAAAGTCGTCGGCGAAATTCTGGCCAGCGGGCAGGCTAAAGGGCGCGGTGACGTCGCTCGTTCGGCCGACAGTACACGGGCCATGCAGCGATCCGTGAACGGTGCCTGGCTGCTTGCCGATATTTTCCATGATGTCGACTTCGCCGCACTTCGGCCAGCCATTTGAGGTGATGTCGTTGCCGAGCATCCAGAAGGCGGGCCACATTCCCTGTCCTGCGGGTATTTTGATGCGCGCTTCAAAGCGGCCATAGGCCTGACTGAAAAGCCCCTGGGTTTTCAAACGCGCGGAGGTGTAATTCCGCGTTACGCCGTCGGCGCCGGTGTAGGTTTCTTTCTGCGCGGTGATGACGAGATTACCGCCCTTGATCTGGGCGTTCTGGGTGCGATTGGTGTAGTACTCCAGCTCGTTGTTACCCCATCCGTTGCCGCCGACGTCGTGGATCCATTTCGAGGAATCGGGCGACGCGCCGTCGGGCCCGCTGAATTCATCGCCCCATGCAAGTTTATAGCTCGCCGGAGGAGGAGGTTGAAGCATTGCACCTCCGCCGCAACTGAACAAGAGGAGCGCCCCGGCAAGAAAAATGGGAACCATGGCGGCAGGATGCACGGGGAATCGCGTTTTCGTCGAGAATAATTTCGCTCGCATGCCAGGATTGGTGAAATCTCTATGCCGCGATCAGGAGAGATTCATGACGCGCCGGAAGGAACCCTTCTCATTGTCGATCTTCTTCTGGAGCTGCAGGATGGCGTAGAGAACGGCCTCGGGGCGCGGCGGGCAGCCGGGGACGTATACATCGACGGGAATGACCTGATTGCAACCCTGCACGATGGCGTAATTGTTGAAGACGCCGCCGGAAGTGGCGCAGGCGCCCATGGAAATGACCCACTTGGGCTCGGGCATTTGATCGTAAAGCTGGCGGATAACGGGAGCCATTTTTTGCGAGAGGCGGCCGGCGACGATCATCAGATCGGCCTGGCGGGGCGATGGGCGAAAAACTTCGGCGCCGAAACGCGCGAGGTCAAAACGGGCGGCGGCCATGGACATCATTTCGATGGCGCAGCACGCCAAACCAAAGCCGAGCGGCCAAATGGAACTCTTGCGCGCCCAGTTCACGGCCTTATCGAGCGTCGTGAAGATGATGCCTTCGTCTTCGAGGAGATCCCCGAAATCGTCGGGCTTGGTCAGTGTGACATGTTTACCGAGAGATACGCTCATCAGGTCCTCGTCGCAAGTATGTTCTCACAGGGAGAGGTTCGAGACAAATCGTCTGCCGGCCTCACCCGGCCTCAAGATGTGACATCTCCTACCTTCCCTTAGAGTTTCCAGTCCGGTTGGGGACGGTCGGCTTGACGGGGCCGTGGTGCAACTGTTTGTGCGGCGGAGAAGCTCCGTGTCTTGCGCGCGCGCCAAATCAAGACAACGCATGTAGCAAGAAGGACAGCAGTCAGGCCGGCCAAGACTAGCGATTGCGAAGATGGCTGTGTCTGCTTCCAGTGTGTATCGATGTTGGCTAGAGGAGGCAAAGCGCCGCGACCCGGAGCCGCTAGGACTCGATTAGTCTCCGCCGGGGACTGTGAGCGCGCCTGGGATTTGGCTTGATCTCCGAGCGGCGGAAGCGCTCCGGTTCCAGAGACTTCAAACTCAGGGCCCACTCCTGCTTTCACTCGGCTTGCTGTATGGACTTGATAGCGACTGTTGCCGGTTGCAAGGATCTTGAAGGCTGGTGAACTAGACGAAAATTTCATGGTCGGTGAAATCATGACCGCCAATTGCTGCACCGGAAACGCAAACTTTGGATGAAACGCGACATGGCCATCGTAGGGCAGGTCGTAGTTGAACGCGAACTTGGTTGCTCCCGGCCGCAAAGGGAAATTCACCGTGTAGTGTCCGGGCTGGCCGGGCACGAGCGCCGCGGAAATCATTATACTCATCTTCTCTGGACCTGCGGCGAGGACAGAATCAATCTTGGCACTTGCCGGCAAATACATTTCGAATGTGCGTTCACCCGCCTGTGTCAGAGGCGGGCTGGACTCGTTCTTGATCTCAACCATGTCGGAAACGTGAAGCAAGTTTCCAACGGTTCCGGTGCGGAGGATTTCGATAGTGCCGGTTATGCCCACCACATATGTCGCTGCGTCGAACACTTGGATAGTGAGAGCCTGACCGGCGGAAGCCTGCTGATCATAGCTGACGCCCTGGTGAAACACGCGCACCAAGTGCGGTTTGTCAGGATATTGAACATTGAAGGTAAACGCCCCCTGTGAATCGGTCTTCGCGCGCGCCTCCTCCTGTATTCCCGCGTCCAGCCAGGCAAGGATCACCTCATCACCTGCAGCGGGTTCGCCGCGGCTCTGATTGCGGACCGAGCCGGTGATGTTGTCCGCGCCCCATGCCGCAGTTGAAAGACACACAAGCAAGGCCAGGGCCGCGAGAAATCCACGCATGCAGAGTCTCTTGGCGCAGAGACGATGGTCCATCATTCGGTTGCCGCATTCGTTGATGGAGTTGTCGCCGGGCGTGGCGCACGTCCGAACATGATGCCGGTCTCTACTTCCACCGGCTTTCCGTCGCGCAAGTAGGGTCTGAAGCGCCACTGAAACAGGGCGTCTGTAATGGCGTTTACCTGGTCGGGAAAGGCGCTGAGAAAATGAATGTGCTTTACCTTGCCTTGTTCATCGATGATGATCCGGACCGGAGCAGGATTGAATCTGCGCTGGCCAAAGACCGGATCAACTCTCTCCAATACGTTTTCGTCGCGCGCATAGTCCTTGATGCACACAGGGACTTCACCGCCTCCCCGCCCCGAAATGGGACCGGCCTCTGCAGGCAAAGTCATTTTGCTCATTTCCTGGATGAGACTCTCCACTAGCTTGGTGTCCCGGCTGGTAAAGACAAACTCGACGATGTGACAGCGGATTTGAGTTGCCAGGACGTGCCAATGCAACTCGGCGACGGGCGAACCGTAGTCAAAGCGCACGAAGGAATGGTTTGCGATTCTGACAAGAGTCGGCGGTTGTTCCACTTTGTAGTCCGCGTCCAGACTTTCTTTGTTGTAATTGATCAGCTCCAGCGCGTTCCCAGCCGGTGCAAGCGTGAAGAACAGGTCCTGGGCGACGATCAGAATACTGCCTCGACTTGTCCCCTTGGATGTTTCTGCAGGCCTGATTTGCGCGAGTACGTAGTAGCCACTGTCCGAGGGAGGCGGGCCGACGTACTTCTGGGTCCAGTCCGGCGAGAGAGTATAAGTGAATCCGAAATACTGGTTGCTAAAGACATTGTTGGCCACTCTCCCGCCTTCAGGGACGGGAGTCACCAAATCGCTGGCACCCGACCAGGCGCCCTTGACCAGAAGGACATCGGACGGGAGCGCGTTCGGTTGCGGATTGTTGGAAAAATCGCCACCGCTCTGTGGGGAGCTCTGGGCATGGGCTATGAGCGAAATCGAAAAACAAACAAAGGTGAGGGAACGCGAGAATCTAGGATGCATATTCAAACCCATAGTCTCCAAGAGGAAAAAACCGGGCGAGACATTCCGTGTCTCGCCCGGAAGAGTTGTTATAAAGAATTACAGTGAGCGCAGGAAGTTCAGGAGGTCCTGCTGCTGGCTGGGTGAAAGCAAATCAAAGGCCTCTTCAACCTGAGTGGCTTCGGATCCGCTGCTCTGGTGAGCCTCGATTGCGGACAATAAATTGGCGGTACGGCCATCGTGCAAGAAGAAGATCCGCTGCCCGAGGCCCCACAGTGGAGCCGTGCGGAATTGATCTCCACCAGCGCCGCCCTGGGAGACATTGTCCGCCAAGCCTGCGCCCATATGATGGATTTCTACGTCAGAGAACAGGTTGGCAGTAGCGTTGCTTAAACCCGGCGTCAAGTGAGAGGCCTGGGTGGTGAGCGACGGCGTATGGCAAAGTGCGCATCCGATGGCCCTAAAGAGTCTGCGGCCGTTGGTGATCGAGGTTGCTCCTCCCGGCGAGGTAGTGGAGGGTGTGGGCTGGTCCAGGAACTGCATGAAGACGCTGAACAGCGCGGTGTCGCTGGTGACGGTGGAGGCGCTGGTACCATCGGAGTGCGTAAGGTCCTCGGGGTAGCCGACCCCAGCGAGGTTCAGGCAGTTGGCTGGAAGCCCGCTTCCCATTTGGTCTTCACCCGGCAGCGGCCGATCTTGCGTAAACAGTTCGTTGGAGATGCCCATTTCCACGTTGTAAGCCTCACCGGCGAAGATCATCAGTGACTTGTTCTGCGCCTTCCAGCCAAAACGGCTGATGGTGCCATCGTTGCCGTTGTGATTGAACGCACCGCCGACGCCCAGAGAATTGTTTGCCTGGGCCGCGTGATTGGCCAGCAAGGTTGAGTCGTCAATGTTGGCCATCAGTCCCGTGCCAAACGTGGGTGTGGGAATGCGGAAGATGATGTTGTTTGCCGCCCTCGCAGCATTAAAGCTGGGCTGCTGCAAGCTGCAGGCGCCGGCATCAGCGCGGCCGGTAACCGTAAACAGGTCTTCCACTCCCCCATTGGGCGCGTTGTGGTTGGCATTGCCGAATTGGTCAAAGAAGAACGGGAAACGCGCTTCGCGCACCGGGCCGTTGGCCTGGACGAAATATGGGATGGTGTTGGTGCTGCCATTCACGACCCCGTTGGCGATCACCTGGCTTTGGGGGTTCGGCCCCACATTGGGAAAGATACCGGAGGCCGGGCTAGTTCCGCCCGGGGCCGGTTGCGAATGACACGCCCCACATGAGTCCAAGTTGAACCGTGGTCCCAGTCCCGGGTTATCCCCGGTAACGGTCTGGTGCTCGTCGAACTGCGCGAGTCCGGTTTGGAAGAAGGGCAAGTCGTTTGGACTGGCGGTGACGGAAGCAAACGGCTGGCCCGCGTTCACTCCCGTGTTGCTGCGTACTCCTGGATCGGTTTGGGCAAACGCCGTTCCGGTAAAGAATAACGCCGCTAAAATTGCGACAATCGATGCGAGCTTTGTTGTTTTCATTCCTGATCTCCTTCGACGAGGAGGTGCACAAGCCCCGCCTGTTTTGCGCACTTCTACGACCATCCTTCTAGCAATTGGGGGATCACCCGCCGAATGTAAGCCATTGCTAGGAGCTACCTGTAGTACCGACTAGTGAGTTCCATTTACTACTCGCCGCGTGAAGACTACAAGAAGAAGGGATTAGCATAACCGGTCTTTCGTTAGCATTTCGCGTAGTCGGTTTGTTTCCGGTAGCGCGCCGGAGCCTGGGTGAAGCGCCGTTCAAATGCGCGGATGAAGCTGGAAGCATGCTCGTATCCTACGTTGTGGGCAATTTCCTTTACGCTTAGGTAACTGTTCGCCAAAAGGTGCGCTGCTCTCTGAAGTCTTTGTTCGCTTATCCATTCGCCCATGCAAACGCCGGTCTGGTGCTTGAACAAGCGCTGGAGATAGGAAGGGCTCAGGTTGAATTCGAGGGCCAGATCACGAATGGTGAAAGTGGTCCCAGACTCAACCATCCGCAGAATCTTTCCCACGCGCCCTTCCAGCATGGTGGGCGTCAATGGGCGAGGCGGGGCAGGTGCGGCAAGTGGCATGCCTCCATCGGGAGCAATAGCATTTGCCCCATTTCTTCTTGCAAAGCTGACACCAGAATTCATAGTGCGCACCGGGACCTCCTGTAGAGAACATCTCGTATGTTGTGCACGCTTGGATTGGCTTGAACGCGGCTGAGGGAGAACTTCTTGTAAAGAGCCCAAGCGTTGGACGGTTGGGTTTGATTGGCGCAGCCCGAAGAGGCTTCGGTGGCCGTGCCGGAAGTTTGGCCTGCGGATTGGCTGGCCATGGCAAGCGCGAAAGTCAAGCCGGCGAGTAGACACACATGTAGTGTGACTTTTTTCGACCACATCCCGTAGTCCTCCAAATCGAGAATCGTTTGGAGATTATTTCTGGGCGCCCGGAGGAAGCGGAGTTGAAGAGTTGGACCCGGGTAAAATCGGGACGAAATTATTCGAGTGGAAGAGCTATGTCAATGGTACTTCTGATAACTACCCGTTCACCGGACATGGGAACAGGCGAAGACGGACGGGTGTGGGTGCGCCGGAGTTTCTTCGCATTGAGATCAGACGGCAAGGACGACTTTGCCGAACTGCGAACTGGATTCGAGGTAGGCATGGGCGGCAGCCGCTTCGGCGAGCGGGAAAACGCGGTCAACCGTGGGCTTGAAACGCCCAGAGGCCACCAGGCGCATGACGCTGTGGAGCTCGGACTTGGTGCCCATGTAGGAGCCGAGTAAGGAAAGCTGGCGGCTGAAGAGGAACCTCAGATCAACCTTGGCATCGAAGCCAGTGGTGGCGCCGCAGGTTACCAGGCGGCCGCCGGTGGCGAGACTGGCAAAGCTGTCGTCCCACGTGGCCGTCCCCACGTGTTCGAAGACGACGTCGACCCCGCGCTTATTGGTAATGCGGCGGACTTCCTCGTGGATTTTCTGAGTTTTGTGATTGATGAAAAAGTCGGCGCCAAGTTGTTTTGCCTTTTGCAGTTTTTCGTCGTTGCCGGCGGTGGCGATGACGCGCGCTCCGAAAAACTTGGCAACCTGAATGGCGGCGCTGCCAACTCCGCTACCCGCCCCAAGGATGAGAACATCCTCGCCGGGCTGCAGCTCGGCTCGGGAAAGAAGCATGTGCCAGGCGGTTTGGAAGACTAGCGGAATCGAGGCGGCCTCTTCAAAGGTCAGATTTTCTGGGTATGGCATGCAATTTACTTCGGGAGCGTAGACAAGTTCGGCGCAGCCTCCGTCGATCAGGTATCCGAGATTGGTGAATTGGCGGCAGCGGTTGTCCTGGCCAGAGACGCAGGCGGAACATTTGCCACAGGTGACGCCCGGGGCGAGAACTACCTTCTGACCGACGCGCACGGTGGTGACATCTGCGCCGATCTGGGCAATTTCGCCGGAGACGTCGCTACCTGGGATGTGCGGAAGCGGAATCGGGATATTGGGGTTGCCGCGGCGGACCCAGAGGTCAAGGTGGTTCAGCGCGCAAGCTCTCACGCGGACGAGGACTTCGTTCGGGCGGATGATGGGGTCGGGAGCGTCCGTGTATTTCAGGACCTCAGGTCCGCCGTGCTGATGGAAGACCACTGCCTTCATCGGGACGCCCCTCTCGAGACCTTCGAAGACTCGCGTAGTATTATGGCATGGAAGCAGCGGCGCTTCGTTGACATGGGCGATGCTGCGCCGTAGGCTGAGGTCAGGAAATAAGATAACGCGGAGACGTAAAGGGCGCTGAGATTCGCACAGAAAAGCAGAAGGGGCACAGCCAAGATTGGCTCTGCCCACAAGACGATGGACTTGTTTGAAGAGATCGTGAAGATGAGGCGGGCCGGGCGGCGCGCGGCGCTGGCCACCATTGTCCACACCAACGGGTCGATTCCGAGCTACGAGAGTTCGCGGATGCTGGTGCGCGACGATGGTTCGATCGCGGGAACGATTGGCGGAGGGTGCGTCGAGGCGGAGGTTTGGGCGGCGGCCAAGGAAGTGATGCAGAAGGAAGCACCGCGCAAGATGGTGTTCAATTTGAATAATGAGGCAAGTTACGACAACGGTTTGATTTGCGGTGGAACGCTGGAAGTCTTCGTTGAACCGATTCTGCCGCAGCCGATGCTCTACCTCTTTGGGGGCGGGCACGTTTCCATGGCGGTGGCAAAGGCGGCCAGCGCGGCAGGATTTGGCATCGGCGTGGTGGACGACCGCGAGGCCTTCGCGAACAAAGAACGATTTCCGATGGCACAGGAGATTTACACCAGCTACGAAGAAGCTTTCGAAAAGATTCATCCCAATGTGGCGAGTTACCTGGTGATCGTGACGCGCGGACACAAGGAAGACATGCGCGTTCTGGCTTGGGCGGTGCGCACCGAGGCGCGCTACGTCGGGATGATCGGCAGCAAACGCAAAGTTTTGTCGGTGTACAAGGCGCTGGAAAACGAGGGCTATAAGGCGGAAGAATTCGAACGCGCTTATGCGCCGATGGGACTGGAAATCGGCGCGCTCTCCCCCGAAGAGATCGCCGTCAGCATCGCGGCGGAACTCGTTGCGGTCCGCCGGAATGCGGCGACCGCTGCCCATAAGAAGTTGAAATCCGAAGCGTACGCTTCACCAATTCTCCAAACGGGCGAGCGCTGAAAGGGAGCACATGCTGGCCGCCGTCATCCTCTCCGGCGGGGCCTCGAGCCGAATGGGTTCGCCGAAGGCGCTGCTTCCTTACCAGGGGCGGCCGTTCCTCGAACACCTGCTGGAAGTGACTTCGCACCGAAACATTGGCGTCCGCAGAGTGGTGCTCGGCGCGCACGCCGAACCGATCGCAAAAGCCATCCAACTCGAAGCCGA
>Ga0137398_10000076_pt1 | contig 26710 bp, 17 predicted proteins | sample czorhiz216metaG_FD_106659 | JGI IMG/M metagenome (GOLD analysis project Ga0137398, IMG submission 106659) | Vadose zone soil microbial communities from Angelo Coast Range Reserve, California, USA - czorhiz2.16 metaG | ecosystem: Environmental > Terrestrial > Soil > Vadose zone | place: USA...
CCCAAAGGAATGTACAAGTAATCGCGGAGCCAGGTGCTCAAACTGATGTGCCAGCGCCGCCAAAACTCCTGAAGGCGATGTGACAAATAGGGCTGCCGGAAGTTGACTATGAAATGGAAGCCCAGCAATTGAGCGCTGCCGCGCGCAATATCGCTGTAACCGCTGAAGTCGCCATAGACTTGCCAGGCAAACGCGTAGGTTCCGATCAGCACAACCCAAAAATTCGAAGGGCCGAATTGGCCGCCAAAAGCCGCGTTTGCGAGCAGAGCACAATTGTCCGCGACTACGCATTTGCGCACGAGCCCGGAAAAAATAAGCATCAGGCCGTCGAAAAAACGATCCGCATCGAAGCTGCGGTCCTTTTGAACTTGAGGAAGAAGATGTCCCGGTCTTTGAATCGGTCCGGCAATCAAGTGCGGGAAGAGGCTGATGAAGAGACCATAGTCCAAGAAGGACTTAGCCGGTTCCAGCCTGCCTTTATAGACGTCCACGATGTAGGCAACTTCTTGAAAGGTGTAAAACGAAATGCCCGGTGGAAGAATCACGCGAATGAGGGGCAGAGGAATGTGGTGAATGCCCAGCGTCTCCAGCGCACTCGAAAAGGACCCTGTGAAGAAATCAAAATACTTGAAGACCCCGAGAATCCCAAAATTCAACACGAGCGAGAAGATAAACCACTTCTTGCGGTTCGAGTCCGTACGGCTGGGCGTGATTCTCTGGGCGATCAGAAAATCCATCGTGGTACTGCCGATCATGAGTGCAAGGAACCGCCAGTCCCACCAGCCGTAGAAAAAGTAGCTTGCCAGAAGCAGGAAAATGTTCTGCGCGCGATGGCTCAGGCGCCAATACATCGCTACCACGGGGATCAGGAAGAGGAAATAGGCTGGAGAGTCAAAGAGCATAGGACCAAATCAATGTTCTCATTCCAGTCTCTCGCACTGGGTCGGACTGAGCATATTTAAAGGGGCATGACCGAGACAATCCATCGAATCAGGGCATTGGAGTTAGGGGAAACTCTGAATTTCGATGAGGGATATACCTGTGGACCGGACTAGTGCCGGATCGGGCTCTGGGAGATGCTGGACGGCAACAGATCGGCCATTCGTTACGACGAGCCTGTTATTGATTCGCACGTTGCGCGTTTCGGCAGTCCTAAAATTGCATTTGAGGAGATTGCAGAACTCTTATTTGGCGGAGGATTCCGAGCGCGGCCGTGAACTTGCAATTTCTCGCAAAGAGGTGAATCTGTTTACTGCTCGTTTTTACAGCGATTCGAGCCTTGCCAACTTGCCAGGCACTCATCTTCGTGTCCCTGGTACTCGGGATGTGCCAAAAAGGAGCCGCGCCGTCTCGTTAAGGCATGTACGTTCAGGCTTTTAAGGTCTTAACCGGATTGTGAGGGGGTTGCGTGTCAGCTAGCTTACTGCCCTGGGCCATTTCCTTGTTCTGCGGCGCTGCGGTTGAAAGACGACAGGAGCGTTCGAAGGAACCCCGGGCCAACACCGTGAGAGGGTCGTCCGAATCTTGGGACTCTTACGGCGGTAGCTTCTCTAGGGAGTCAATCATGAGTATGCGCCAACAACAGTGGCCATGGTTTGCGATCCTGGCCAGAACCGGCAGAGAAAATTCGACGACGCTGCTTCTGGAGAACTTGGGCTACCAGTGCTTCTTGCCCGTTAGCAAGTCCAGGAGGCAGTGGTCTGACCGCATTAAGGAGTTGGAGGTACCGTTGTTCCCTGGTTACCTGTTTTGCAGGATGAATCCGCACAATCGCCTGCCCGTGCTCCAGACTCCCGGTGTTATCCAGATCGTGGGAGTCGGCAAGAGCCCGATTCCAGTAGAGGAAGAGGAAATCGCAGCCATCCAGTGGGCAGAGAAAAGCGGTCTATCGGTAATGCCGTGGCCGTACTTGAAAGTCGGCCACGTTGCGCGAATTGAGGACGGGCCTCTGTCCGGTTTGAGCGGAATCGTCGTAAAGATCAAGTCGGGATTGAAGCTCGTTCTATCCGTTACCCTTCTGCAACGATCCGTCGCCGTCGAAGTCGATCGCCACTGGTTGAGCGTCCATCCGAACGGAGGTTCAATGGCATTTAAGGATAGCACTGACTCCTCGACTCCGGTTGACCCGGCGCATCTATCTGGAGCGCAAAGCTTCCCGAACAAGCTAGTTGAGGCGGACTGATCGTGCCGGAAGAACTTATCATGCGAGAGAAGGAGGCGCCGGTGCTTCACAAAAATATAGCGCGTGCTAGTTTCCTGGTTTATCTGGCAATCATGGGAGCTGTCGCGGCACGGGCGCAGGAGGCAGCCCCCACAATTCCTCCCGTTCCACAAGTCATTGCCGCCGGCGGAGGCGGGGACGATGCTGGACACGGACAATCACCTGTGCTGCAGCACCGCAATAGCCGATATCAATTGCATTCATCGGATGTTCTGGAATTGAGTTTTCCTTTCACGCCGGAGTTCAATCAGGCTGTGACCATCCAGCCTGACGGATATATCACCCTCCGCGGCGTGGAAAGCATAAAGGTGGACGGAAAAACGATACCGGAGCTGGTTGATTTGCTGCGGAGCACTTACGCCAAGATCCTGCACGACCCAGTAATCAACGTGGAGCTGAAGGATTTTGAAAAACCATACTTCATTGTGGGCGGCGAGGTGGGGCACCCCGGAAAATTCGATTTGCGCGGAGACACCAGCGTCGCACAAGCGGTGGCCATTGCCGGCGGCTTGAGGGATTCCGCGAAACATTCACAGATCTTGTTGTTCCACCGCGTGCCGGACGGCTGGGTGCAAGTAAAAAAGGTAAACCTGAAGAAGATGCTCAAGGAGGCCAACTTGGAGGAGGATGCCCACCTGCAAGCGGGCGATTTCCTGTTCGTGCCAAAAAACACCTTTTCGAAGATCGAGCGATTTATTCCCACGTCGTCAGTCGGCATGTATACGAACCCAGTCCTACATTAGCCCGTTTTTCCGGAGAGTGAGGTTTAACGTCATGGTCGAGAGAAACTTGGACGCCACGGCAGCAGAGAGCACGCAATCCTTCAATTTGCGGGGCTTCCTGGAAATCGGTTTTCGGCAGCGCCGGGTGATCATCAACTCATTCCTGGGGATCTTTTCAGTCGCGGTGTTGTTGGCCTTCCTCCTGCCGAAAAAGTACGAAGCACAGATGAAAATTCTGGTGAGACACGAACGTGCAGAGTCGTTGGTGTCGCCAGAACGTGAGTCGCCGGTTCAGTGGCGCACCGAAGTGAGCGAGGAAGAACTGCAATCGGAAGCGGAATTGATCAAGTCGAGGGACCTACTTACAAAGGTAGTCGTCGCTTGCGATCTTCAAAATCTTGGCCTCAGTTCCTTCTGGAACAAAACGGGGGACAAAGACGACCAGAGGGTTTCGCGCGCGGTTCTTGCCTTGGAGAAGAACCTTACGGTGCAGCCCATCAAGCTTACGAATCTGATCAGCGTCTCTTACAAATCGAAAGATCCACAGCTTGCAGCCCGCGTGCTGAACTCTCTAGCCAGCCTCTACCTTGAAAAGCATCTGGCCATGCACCGTGCTCCGGGCGAATTTGATTTTTTTCATCAGCAAGCCGAGGAATACCGAAAAGCCCTGGCAAATGCGGAGGCCAAATTGACGGATTTCAGCCGCGAACAGGGAGTGGTTAATCCGGCGCTCGAGAAGGAAATCACCGTGCGCAAGCTCGCCGAATTCGAAGCGGAGGCGAAGGCGGCACAGGCCACCATCGCAGCAACACGGCAGACTATCCGCACGCTCGAGTCGCAGCTAGCCACTCTGCCCAGACGCGAGACCACCCAAGTGCGGACGTCGGACAATCCGCAACTCATGGAACGTATGAAATCCAAGTTGCTGGAATTGGAGTTGAAGCGCACCGAGCTCTTGACGAAATTCGAGCCGACTTACCGCCCGGTGCAGGAAGTCGAAGAGCAGATCGCTCAAACGCGCCAAGCTATCGCGACGGCTGAAAAAACGCCGCTGCGGGATGAGATTACAGATCGCGATCCGACCTATGAAGCACTGCGTTCCGAGCTTGCCAGGTCAAAGACGGAACTCGCTGCCACGGAGGCGCGCGCCGCGGCCATGTCGGCTCTGGTGCGTACGTACCGGACGGAGAGCCAGCAGTTGGACCACAAAGAGGTTCTCCACGAAGGCATACTGCGCGTCGCCAAGTCCAACGAGGAAAATTACATGCTGTACCTCCACAAGCAGGAGGAGGCGCGGATTTCGGACGCCCTTGACCAGCAGCGCTTTTCCAACGTGGTGGTTGCGGAACCCGCCACCGTGCCCCTTGCACCCCAAGGACGATGGTTGCTCGCGGTGCTTCTCGGCGGGCTCATCGCAAGCCTGGCGAGCGTGATGCTGGCCCTTGTGGTGGATCGCTGGGATCCGTCGTTTCGAACACCGGACGAGGTCGAGTCTTTCTTGGGAACTCCGGTAGTCGCAGCATTTCCGAAGAACGGACGGTAAAAGAAATGTTTCTAGATTACTACCGACTACGGGAGCAGCCTTTCGGCGTGACTCCGGACCCGCGCTTTCTTTACTTCTCTCCCGCGCATCGCGAGGCTCTGGCATCGCTCTTCTACGGGATCGATGCGGGTCGTGGATTTCTCGCTCTCATTGCAGAGCCGGGGATGGGTAAGACCACGCTGCTGTTCCAGCTTCTCAAGCGGCTGAAGGGTTCCGTCCGGAGCGCTTTCTTATTCCAAACACAGTGCGATTCCCACGAGCTTCTTCGCTATTTGTTGGATGCCTTGGGTCTCGAAAGCCGCGGTCAAGATCTTGTACAGATGCACGCGCAACTGAACGAATTTCTCTATCGCGAGGCGCTGGCGGGCAGGCGCGTGGCAATCTTCATCGACGAGGCCCAGAACCTTTCAGACACAGTACTGGAAACGGTGCGTTTGCTTACAGACTTTGAGGCGGCAGACAGAAAACTGCTCCAGATCGTTCTTGCCGGTCAGCCGGAATTGGGGCAGCGGCTGATGCGTCCTGGCTTGGCTCAGTTGCGTCAGCGCATTTCCGTCGCGGTAGGCTTGGAGCGTTTGCCGGCTGCGGAAACATTTCGCTACGTCAATCACAGGCTTCAGGTGGCCGGATACGACGGCGCCGAGTTGTTTACGCCCGCAGCTCTCACATTCATCGCGGAGCGCAGTGAGGGCATACCTCGGAACATCAACAATATTTGTTTTAACGCCATGTCATTGGGTTGCGCGATGGGGTGCAAGAAAATCGAGGCCAAAGTAGTCGAGGAGGCTCTGCACGATTTATCCCTGGAATCTCTCGTCCAAAAGACAAAAATGGCGCCCGCTGTCACGCCATCGCCCAACGGCGTAGCCCGGACTTACTATTCTTGGATGAGAGCCCATCTCTTCGGACGGAAGGCCTATCTAAACGCAGTTCTGGCTGCTTTCTTGGCGTGTTTAGGAATCTATGTTGGGGCGCGCAGCGGCGCAAGCACGACGCGCTCCTCTTCCCAGGCGACCCATCTCAGTTCCTCAAGCACCGAGGGAACACCCAGCTCGGAGCCGCAGTCAGCGCGCACGATCGCCGCTGAATTTTCCGGCGTGCAACCCCAGGCGCCCGCCGAAACCGAACCCCATACTGACTCTGCCAGCTCCTTAACGTATGTTGTTCAGCCGAATGATACGTTGCGAGACTTATGCCTGTCGATTGTGGGGCGCTACGACGCCGTGGTCCTCGAGAGGATCCGGAAGCTCAATCCAGAGTTGAAGAATCCCAACCGCATAGAGGCCGGACAGGAAGTTCGCCTTCCTCTGTCACTCACGGATTGAGCCGAAATCCGCTCTTAATGGATAAGAATTTCGATATCCGAAATCGGAGCAACTGAACATTCATGAGCAGGAATTTTGAACTTCTTCAACAAACGAGCAGCGTGCAAGGGCTGTTCGAAACGGCTGACCATCCGGCGGGTCTGGTGGGCACGGCAGAATGCGAACCGCGTCCTACGTCGAGCAAGAAGCCTGAGCTGTTCGAAACGGCTGACCATCCGGCGGGCCTGGTGGGCACGGCAGAATGCGAACCGAGCCCCCGGCGGACGGAGAAGCCTGAGCAGAAAGCGGTGAAGAGCGAGGCTTCGTCAATTCATTTGCCTGACCTGATTCGAGAAAAGGCCAGGAATTGGGGACAGCAAGTACGGAAGCGATACAAGGAGCGCCGGAGCGATCTAGAATCCATTTCCCGCGAGGAAGAAATCAAGCTGGTCCAGCGCATCTTCCCGGCGGCGGGTCAGCGTTCGCGCCAGATCGTCCTATTTTCCTCAGTGGGGAGTGATGCGGGGTGTGCTGCGATTTGTGTCCGCACGGCTGTGATCCTGGCCGCTCGAGGCGATGGACGCGTCTGCGTGGTTGACGCAAACCTCCGATCGCCCTGCTTGCATCACTATTTCAGCATAGAGAACTCCAGAGGACTTGCCGAAGCTGTCCTTGAACCACTGCCGATACAGGACTTTGCGCAGAAGCATGCGGACGCAAATCTTTGGATCCTGCCGGGAGGTTCCGCCGCCGGACAGCTGAGTTTCCCAGGGGTTTACGACCGCTTGAGTTCAAGGATGACGGAACTGCGCGGCCAATTTAAGTATGTCGTCATCCACTCGTCTCCTCTCGATCTGGATAGTGCTTCGATTCTACTCAGCAGTTGGACGGACGGTGTAGTAATGGTGGTGGAAGCAGACACCACACGGCGCGAGACAGCGCGGCGGATGAAGCAAAACCTTGATGCCGCGAACGTGAGCGTCCTGGGAGTAGTGCTGAACAACCGCACCTTCTCCATACCCGAGGCCCTCTATCGCAGGCTTTAGAAGGCTATCCCCGTGAGAGCGCGGGAGACGCGCCGCCGCGAACGCGTTCGCCGTACGAGCCTCTTGCAATTCACCACTTAGAATTTTCGCCCCCCGGCCTTTGCGTCCGTTGCGGAAGTCGCGGAGCCATATCGAGGATTCCAGCAAAGCAATTGCATTTCCCTACTTTGCAAATTCATTGGAGACGAAATGGCACAACAACAAACATGGCAATTTCCGAGCAGCATATCTGTATTGGCAGAGGAGTCGGAGAATAATCTCTATTTCGCCTGCAAGCGGGGAATGGACGTCATCTTGGCGTGCCTGTTGCTCATCCTGCTATCTCCTTTGCTGCTCCTCATCGCTATCCTGATCAAGCTAGATTCACCAGGCCCGGTCATTTTCAGCCAGGAACGCGTCGGATCCGAGCGCCAGTGGCTGGGGATGACGTCCCTCTGGGTTATTCGGAACTTTCGCATGTTGAAGTTCCGGTCTATGCATCAGAACGCAGACCCCGCTGTGCACGAGGCCTACATTCGGGATTTCGTCGAAGGACGAGCACGCCCTTCTGAAGAGAGCGACGGAAAATTCAAGTTGACCAACGACCCTCGCGTAACGCGGGTCGGGCGCATTCTCCGGAAGTTCAGCCTGGATGAGCTGCTGCAATTGGTGAATGTCTTGAAAGGTGACATGAGCCTGGTCGGGCCCCGTCCTGTTCCGCCGTACGAAGTTGCTGGCTATCGAAGCGGCCACCACAAGCGACTGGCAGCGCTGCCGGGCATCACGGGTGTCTGGCAGGTGAAGGGGCGCTGCCGGGTCACATTCGAGGAAATGGTTCGCATGGATATTGAATACGTTCGCGACGCGTCCCTGTTGCTCGATCTCAAAATCCTGTTTCTTACGATCCCAGCAGTCCTATCAAGGAGAGGTGCCGAATGAACACCACAATCCTTTCACTTGGAGTGAAGGAAAATCCCCCGACCGCCAAACCCCTGGGGATCGCGGTCGTAGGCTGTGGCTACTGGGGAATGAACTACGTTCGAATCTTCAACGAGATGACGGATGCGCGCGTGGTTGCGGTTTGCGATCAAAGTTCCGACCGCCTGAAGGAAGTGGGGAGACGATTCCCAGGCCTGTACTTGACCACCGAGGTCAATGATGTGATATCCGAGCCGGGCGTGGACGCCGTCGTGGTTTGCACGGAAGCGACGACGCATTACAGCGTCACACGCGACCTATTGCTGGGTGGGAAGCATGTCCTCGTGGAAAAGCCGCTGACCACCACCTCGGCCGATGCCGAGAAGCTCATTGCCCTGGCAGAGTCCAACTCGGCGATTCTGATGGTGGGCCACACGTTTCTTTTCAATGCCGGCGTCCAGAAAGTCAAGGAGTACGTCCAGAAGGGCGATGGCCGCGTCTATTACTTATACGCCCGCAGAACCAACCTGGGCCCCATCCGCCGCGACGTGAATGCCGTGTGGGACCTGGCTCCGCACGACATCGCCATTTTCAATTACCTTCTCGACAGCTCGCCGGAGTGGGTCAGCGCGGTAAGCGGCAAAGTACTGGGGAACTGCCGGGACGACGTGGGATTCATTTCACTCGGTTATCCGGGAAATATTCTCGCTCACGTTCACGTCAGCTGGGCCGATCCTGACAAAGCGCGGGAGGTCGTGGTCGTCAAGAGCGACAGGCGCATCGTCTTCAATGACCTCAACGGGCTCGAGCAAGTGAGAGTGTTCGAGAAAGGTGTAAGTCTTGTGGAGCAAGAGCCGCTCAACTATGGCGAGTTTCGCTTCCAGATTCGTGATGGCGACATCATCAGCCCTCGCATCGAAGCCGTCGAGCCACTCAAACACCAATGCCGCCATTTCCTGGAAAGCGTCCGCACCGGGAAGCGCCCGGTTAGCAGCGGAGTCGAGGGGCGGGATGTTGTGCGAGTTCTCGAAGCCGTAAATCGATCCATTGAATGCAAAGGACTACAAGTGGAGGTAGAAAGCAAAGGTGATCATGTCCACGCAAATGTCAATGCCAACAAAACAGCCGCCGCAAATTCCCTTCGTTGATCTTACCGCGCAGTACCGCACGATCGCTGCGGAGATCAATGAAACGACGTCCAGAGTAATCCAGGAAGCAGACTTCATCCTGGGACGGGAGGTGGGCCTCTTCGAGGAGGAATTTGCGGCCTTCTGCGAAGCTCGATACGCCGTCGGCGTCGATTCCGGCACTTCGGCATTAGAGCTGGCTCTCCGAGCGTATGACATCGGACCGGGCGACCAGGTGATTACCGCCGCCAACAGCTTTATCGCCTCGGCTTTGGCCATTTCCCATGCCGGTGCGACGCCGGTCCTGGTGGATGTGGATCCATTTACGCATACGATTGACGTGACGGGGATCGAGAGGGCCATCACCTCGCGGACCAAGGCCATTCTTCCCGTGCATCTCTACGGTCACCCGGCCCACATGGATCCCATTCGGCAACTCGCCGAGCAACGTGGGTTGATCGTGATCGAAGACGCATGCCAAGCGCACGGTGCCCGCTACAAAGGAAGGCGGGCGGGCTCTTTAGGTCATGCGGCAGCCTTTAGCTTTTATCCGGGAAAAAATCTGGGGGCCTACGGCGACGGCGGCATGGTGGTGACCAATGACGCCGACATTGCAAAACGCCTAGAGATGCTGCGCAATTACGGGCAGAAAGAGAAATATCACCACTTGTCCCAGGGCTTCAACCGCCGGCTCGACACCCTTCAGGCGGCCGTGCTGCGAGTGAAGTTGAAGTACCTGGAAAAGTGGAATGCAGCACGCCGCTGGCAAGCCGAACTCTACCATCGTCTGCTGGCGGGAACCGAACTTGTGCTTCCGAGTGAGGCTGTCGGCGCCCAATCGGTCTGGCATCTCTACGTCATTCGCACCGAGCATCGCGACCAGCTAAAAGAATATCTTGCGAGCCGAGGCATTGCGGCAGGCATTCATTATCCGGTCCCCATTCATTTGCAGCCGGCTTACAAGAATCTGGGGTACAAGCGGGGGGATTTTCCAGTCACCGAGCAGTACGCCCAGCGAATCCTTTCTTTGCCGATGTACGCGGAGCTGACGCCTGAATTGATCGACTGCGTTGCTAAAAGCATCCTATCTTTCCTCTTCGCAAACCAGAATGGTCCTGCGTTGTACGAGCAGCTTGTCAGGCACGCTACCCCGTCGTCCCTATGAATTCAGCGGGAATTCAATCACCCAGACCAACCAGCCAGCTGTCGTTGGCGGCTGGAAGCGATCTGGCCGCGAGAGCGGGCGGCTCGGCCTTACTGGAGGGTAAGGCTGAGCCGCTAGATACTTACTCGCGTTTCCGCACGGTCGTTGGAAACTCTCTCCTGATTGCCGTCCTCAGCCCTTTCATCGCATTGACAGCCGGCTATGTGCCGAGAATTCTTCTGGCGGTCGTCATTCTGGACATACCCTTTCAATTCGGCACTCACCTTTTTTATCGGGAAGTAGACGCCGCGCGTGGTGCTCTAGGGGGATTGAGCATCTCGGTCACAACCATAGCTCTGGCCGGTTTGTATGTATCGTGGTTCATCCGTTCACAGGCCACCCGAAACCCCCAAGAGCGCCCCTCAGTTAACATCAATCTGCCACTTCTGCTGTATCTCGCAATCACAGCCATTTCCGTATTCGTCGCTCAGGATGTCAGCCTCTCCCTGTTCGAGGTGTTCCTCCTTCTTGAAGCGTGCCTGGTGTATTTTTATGTGGCCAGCAATGTTCGAACCCGCCAAGACGTCTTGTTTGTTGTTTCGTTGCTCCTAATCGCTTGCCTTCTGGAAAGCTTGGCCATGATTGTTCTTAAGTTTACTGGCATGCCGTCAACCATCTGGGGTGTTCCAACCCACGTTCACATCGATACCGATGCGAAAGAGGGGTTCATGCGAATTGGCGGAACGGTGGGGTCATCCAATTTCGCGGCCGCCTACCTCAGCATTTCGCTTGCATCCGCGACCAGCCTGCTATTCACGAAACTTGGACGCGCGCACAAGTGGTTGGCAATGGCGGTTCTCGGGCTGGGAGGAGTGGCGCTGATTTTCACATTTTCGCGAGGGGGATGGATGGCCTTGGCGCTGTCGCTCACCTTGATTTGTTTGCTCGGATGGCGCCGGCTGGGATTCTCTCTGAAAACGCCGATGGCAATCCTCTTGATACTGGGGATGCTGTATTTGCCGTTTCATGGCGTTATTTCCGCTCGGCTCCTCGGGGATGACAAAGGGTCAGCGGAGTCCCGCATTCCTTTGATGAAGCTCGCATTTCGTATCATCGAAGATAACCCCATACTCGGAGTAGGTGCCAATAATTTCACGGTAGTAATGGACCGCTACTTAACCCCCGAGTTTCGAACCGGCTTTCTCTTTGCCGTTCATAACAAATATCTGTTGGTCTTATCCGAGACGGGGATCGTCGGGCTGTTGGCCTTTCTTGCATTCTTGCTGGATGCTTTGCGCAAGGGGTGGCAATGCTGGTCGCGCCAGGACCGCCTGCTCTCGCCACTTGCGCTTGGATTCGCGGCGGGCATAGCCGGTCATATGGTGCACATGAGCGTGGACGTTTTCCGTGGCCGTCCGACACAACAATTGGTCTGGCTGATGGCTGGCCTCCTGACGGCCATGCTTAGGATGGGCCAACCGCGACCGACTGCGGATCCCTTTTCTTACATCACGTGAAAGTCTTGTTTTTTTCTCGCGAATAGGGAAATAGGCGGCAACCAGCCAAGAAACAAATGTCGCTATTCCGCGGACAACCGGCTTCCCGAAGTCCAGGGGTAATCAGGGATCTTTTGTTGGCTATCGCGGCGATCAAGTTCATCAGCTTATCCATGTTCGATCGCTCTCGGCCGAAAAGTAGGCCATTCCCAGTTGAGCACTTCCCACTACATCTCCTCGTGAGGTTCGAAGGACTTCGTGCATGAAAGTACTCATCATGACGGCCATGTATCCGACGCCGGCAAATCCCGCGTTTGGTTCGTTTGTCAGAACACAGGCCGAATCGCTCAAGCGCGCTGGTGTCGAAATCGAGGTGCTTGTTTTGGGCGGCCGCTTTCGAAAGTTGATTTACCCCAAGGGCATCTTTCAATTGCGAAGGCGTCTTGCTGGGAGCTCCATTGATCTTGTCCACGCCCATTACAGTTACGTCGGCATGATAGCGCGCACACAATGGAAAGTGCCCGTCGTTGTTACGTTTCACGGAGATGACCTGCTGGGGACGGTCATGGAAGGCGGCAAGAAAACAAGGTCGAGCGCGCTGATCGTTGCAGCTGGGAAGAGGCTGGCCCGGCACGTAGATGCCGCGATCGTTCAGACTTCGGAGATGGCCAGCAAACTTGAGCAACCGAATGTTTTCGTTATCCCTCATGAAGTTGATTTCGAAGTCTTCAGGCCGACGGAAAGACAGCAAGCTAGGGCTGCGCTCGGGCTGGCGGCAGGCAAGAAGTACTTGCTCTTTGCGGCAAACCCACAAGTTCCCGTGAAACGCTTTCCACTTGCCAAGGCTACAGGCGATTATCTTCGAAAGCGCGACCCTTCCATTGAATTGTTGGTGGTTTCCAAAGAGACGCAGGAACGGCTTGCGCTCTACATGAGCGCATGTGATGCGCTGCTTTTCCCGTCCTATCAAGAGGGCTCACCGAACGTCATTAAGCAAGCTATGGCTTGCAATCTTCCCATCGTCGCCACGGATGTCGGCGATGTTCGCCAAGTCGTTGGGAAGACGAAGGGATGTTATGTCTTGAAACCGAGCGTCACGGAACTTGCTGTACGGATAAATGAGATTTTGGCGGATCGCAAAAGAACCGATGGGCGGGAACACATTCGTCATCTGGATTCCGCTGCGGTATCGGAAAAAATCATTAGGGTCTACGAGCAAGTGCTGCGAAAGCGCGAGGCGCGTTTCGTGGACCGGACCCAGAACAACCTGCTCATCGCGGGAAAGTAAACCCCAAGAAGAAAGCGCCGGAAACTAAACCATGTGTGGCATCTGCGGCTTCTACGAATACAAAACGCATGACCGTGTGGACCGACACGTGCTGGGCGACATGCTCGACGTAATCCGTCACCGGGGTCCCGATGATTCCGGCGTCTATCTTGACAAAGATGTGGCGCTCGGAATGCGCCGCTTGAGCATCATCGATCTGAGCGGGGGCAAGCAGCCGATCTCGAATGAAGACGGGACCATTGTCATTGTTTTCAACGGCGAGATCTACAACTTCCAGGAACTTAGGGAGCAGTTACGGAGCCGGGGCCACTCCCTTCGAACGGCGAGCGATACGGAAGTAATCGTCCATCTGTACGAGGACTTCGGCGAAGATTGCGTGCAGCACTTGCGCGGGATGTTTGGCTTTGCCTTATGGGACGCACGCCGCCGGCGGCTCTTCGTGGCTCGCGATCGCCTGGGAATTAAGCCTCTGTATTTCGCACAATCGGGCGGGCGGCTCATCTTCGGGTCTGAGATTAAAGCGATTCTTCAGCATCCCGCGGCGCAGGTTCATCTGAACGCCAAGGGTCTGAGCAAGTTCCTTTCGCTGAAGTATGTGCCAGCGCCCCACACTATGTTTGAGGGTATTTACGCACTGCCACCGGGTTGCAGCCTGACTTGCGATGCGGATGGCGTAAAGGTGCGGCGTTACTGGGACTTGTCGTTTGCCGGCCATCGTAATGGCAAGCGGAGCGAAGAGAGCTATGCTGAACAACTCGACGCATTACTGAGAGAGTGCGTCAAGCTACATCTCACGAGCGATGTCCCATTCGGCGCGTTTTTGAGCGGAGGGCTCGATTCCAGCACGGTAGTCGCGCTTATGAGCCAGTTCCTGAATGAGCCCGTGAAGACCTACTCGGTAGGATTCGAGGGCGATGCCGAAGCATTCAGCGAGCTGCCTTACGCGCGCATGGTTGCGAAGAAGTACGAGACCGATCATCACGAAGTGTTTATCCGCGCCGATGACTTGATCAACCTTTCAGAGAAAGTAGTCTGGCATCTGGATCAGCCCATCGCCGATGAAGCTTGCTTGGCCAACTACATGGTCGCAGAGCTGGCCTCGCGTCAAGTGAAGATGGTCCTCACGGGAGAAGGCGGCGACGAATTATTTGCGGGCTACGCGCGCTACGCCGGTGAAAGGCTGTCTCCCTTGTTCCAGCATGTTCCGCAGGTCGCCAAGTCATTGGCGCTTGCCGCGAGTGGGCACGTCCCGGGGCTGCGCCGTCAGAAGCTCGCTTTGTACGCACTCTGTCAGCCGGATGAAGTAAACCGCCTCGTCAACTGGTTTCCACTTTTCAACTCGGAAGCCAAACAAGCTTTGCTTTCCGAAGATTTCAAACAGAACCTGAACGGCGGCGAGGCGAGCGCCGTGTTCGCCGAACATCTGGCTCGCACGGATGCCACGGACCCTCTGAACCGCATGCTCTACGTGGATACGAAGCTCTGGCTGCCCGACGATCTGCTTGCTCGGGGCGACAAGACGAGCATGGCCGCGTCGCTGGAGGCTCGCGTTCCACTTCTGGATCATAAGCTGGTGGAGTTTGCAGCCTTACTGCCGCAGCATCTGAAAGTAAAAGGCCTGACGCGCAAGTACTTGCTAAAGAAAGTGGGGCAGGCCTTGCTTCCGCCGGAGATCATCAGCCGGAAGAAGAAGGGATTTCCCATGCCCATTTCTCTATGGTTCCGGAAAGAGGCTCGATCATTTCTCCGTGATGTTCTCTCCCCCTCCGCATTGCAACGCCGAGGGCTCTTCAACCCCGCCTTTGTCGAAAAATTGCTCAGTGAGCACGAGAATGGCTTCGCCGATCACGGCTCGTTGCTGTGGGGCTTACTCAGCATCGAACTTTGGCAACGCGTTTTCATGGATTCACAACAACGCCCGGCGCAGCTGACGAGAGCTGTCGCAGCGCAAGGCTGATGAAAGTGCGGCGGGGATCGGGAAAGGAACATCCGTGAAGGGGCCTGCCAATAACCGGATATTGATGCTCCTGGAGAATCAAACATACCCGCGGGACTTTCGGGTTCGCCGGGAGGCCACTGCACTGACCGCTGCAGGCTACCGGGTTTCGGTCATCTGTCCCGCGGGCCCGGGACAACCTTTTCGGGAAACATTGAATGGTGTGCGTCTGTATCGTTATTCGCAGCCACCGTCAGGCAATGGTTTCCTCGGGTATCTTTGGGAGTACGGGTATGCCATGGGCGCCACGTTTGTACTCTCCTTGGTGGTTTTCTTCCGCGAAGGCTTTGACGTTGTCCATGCTCACAATCCACCGGACACGTTTGTATTCATCGCCGCTTTTTACAAGTTGCTTGGCAAGCGATTTGTCTTTGACCATCACGACTTGTCGCCGGAAATGTATCAGGCACGTTTCCCGGGCGGCGGAAGTCTCGTCGTTCACAACGCACTCGTCTTGCTGGAGAAACTCACATGCTGCCTTGCCGATCGCGTCATTGCTACAAATGAGTCGTACAAGAAAATAGAGATGGAGCGCGATCATGTGCCGGAAACACGCATTACCGTCGTGCGCAACGGGATTGAACTGCACGATCTCCGCCCCGTCGAACCTGACGGCACTCTGCACCCGAAGGGAAAAACTATTATTGGCTATATCGGCGTGATGGGGTTCCAGGATGGCGTGGACTACCTGCTGCGTGCACTGGGTCACCTGGTCCGGGGTTTGGGGAGAACGGATTGTTTTTGCATTCTCGTGGGCGGCGGAGATGCTTTCCCTTACCTGAAATCCCTGACGGAGCAGTTGGAGATCTCCGAATACGTATTGTTTACCGGGATGGTGAATCATTCGGAAGTGGCACGCTATCTCGGCGCGGCCGACATCTGTGTTGCTCCCGAACCGTCAGCTCCCTATAACGATCGCTCGACGGCGGTCAAGCTGATGGAATACATGACCCTGGCGAAACCCATTGTGGCTTTCGATCTAACGGAGCATCGCTTCACTGCACAAGGGGCGGCGGCCTACGCGAAACCGAACGACGAGCGCGAATTCGCTCGAACGATCGCGGAGCTTATGGACGACCCAGCGCGCAGAAAAGAGATGGGCTTGCTCGGGCGCAGGCGAGTAGAAACCGAGTTGGCCTGGCAATATTCGATTCCGAAACTACTGGAAGTCTATCGGACCGTCTTGCCTGCGCCGGCGGGTTCACGGCAGGCTTTGCCACATGGAGGAGAAACAGAAAATCAGACTCGACGCCCGCCCCTCGCGCGAACGGCGAGCTGCCAATCGGGTGATCCGAGATGAGTCACGCCCGAGAAGATCGGTTGCCGGGTTTTGGTCCAGGGCGCTCTGCGATAAGAGCGTCCCATTGAATGGGGGTAACGTTCTTGAACATCGTGCGTGTGGATCCTCGTAACGATCAATTGTGGCAGAGGCTCGTGGACCAGGCTCCAAGCGGCGTTTTTCACTCGCCGAGCTGGATTCAAGTGCTGACGGACACGTATGGCTGGCAGGCCAGCGCTTACGTGATTCTCGATGACCGCGGCGAGCCATGCGCCGGGATTCCCTTCTGCCGGATCACGGACATTCTGGGAGAGCGGATTGTGGCCCTGCCCTTTTCGGATTATTGCGATCCGCTGGTCAATGACGCGCACACCTGGCGCTTTTTGATCGACCAACTGTTGCCCGAGCACTGTCCCATTACCGTGCGCTGCCTGCATAATAGCCTGCCTCTTGCCGATGAGAGATTCTCTCTCTTCAAGGAGGCCAAGTGGCATGGTCTGGATTTGCGGCCGGAGCCGGACGCACTTTGGGCTGCCATGCACGATTCCACTCACCGGGCCATCCGGAAATCTCAGCGGGAGGGCCTCGTTGTTCGCCTCGCACAGTCGGAGGAGGAACTCCGGGTATTCTTTGAGATGCATCTAAAAGTTCGAAAATATAAGTATGGTCTGCTCGCGCAACCTTACAGTTTCTTTCAGAATATCTGGCGTCATTTCGTAGAAGCGCAACATGGGTTTCTTCTGCTTGCTCTCAGTGAGGATAAGATCGTCGCCGGTGATTTCTTTCTGGAATGGAAGGACACGCTCTATTACAAGTTCAATGCGTCTCTGCCTGGCGATCTTTCTCACCGGCCGAACGACCTGCTGATCTGGGAAGGGATTCAACACGGAAAAAAACGAGGCCTCAAGCTTCTGGATTTTGGTCTGAGCGACATCGACCAGGAAGGTTTGGTGCGCTACAAGCGAAAGTTCGGCACCGAAGAGAAGACCATTTCTTTCCTGCGGCACGAGCCCAACGGCGGGCCAACCCCGGTCGAGAAAGAAATGCGAGAACTTCTAGGCAAACTTACAAACCGTTTCACCGATCAATTGGTTCCCGATCCGGTCACCGAGCGGGCGGGAGAAGACCTCTACAAATTGTTCACCTAAGTCGACTGGAACCCGCACTGTGCTCAAGAGAAATCTGCTCTTCGTGCTCATTCACGCAGGCATGGCGCTTTCAGCCCTTGCCAGTTGCACGGCGCCTCAAAACCCGATTGAGGCCGAGAATTGCCGGCCGGGCAATCCTTTCAGTGAGTGGTACATTGTGGGAGCAGGCTCCCCAAACATCCAGGGCTTTGCCACGGACATAAGCGTAAACGCCGGCCAGCCCGTGTTCTTCAAAATTTCAACCGATGCCTTCCTATACCGTATCGATATCTACCGCCTAGGTTATTACCAGGGCAACGGAGCACGCCTCGTAGCGTCCATCCTCCCCTTGGCGTCGTTGCCCCAAACTCAGCCCCCATGCTTGACTGATGGTTCGACCGGGCTAACCGACTGCGGCAATTGGACGATATCGGCGTCTTGGGCGGTACCGAGCGACGCCACCTCAGGGATCTATTTCGCCCGGCTCATGCGGCCGGATACCGGCGAGGCCAGCCCTATTATTTTTGTGGTACGCAACGACTCCAGTAATTCCGACATCCTGGTTCAAACGTCCGATACCACTTGGCATGCTTACAACGACTACGGCGGGAATAGTCTCTATGTGGGAAACCCAATGGGCCATGCCTACAAAGTCAGCTACAACCGGCCGTTCAATGTCCCGAATATGTACACGTGGTTTTTCAGTGCCGAATATCCAATGGTTCGCTGGCTCGAGGCCAATGGCTACGACGTCAGTTATTTCACCGGCGTGGACACCGATCGAAACGGAAAGTTGATCCTTCAGCACAAAGTCTTTATGTCTGTGGGGCACGACGAATACTGGTCCGGCGGGCAACGCGCCAACGTAGAAGTTGCCCGCGCGGCGGACGTGAACTTGGCGTTCTTTAGCGGCAATGAAATCTTCTGGAAGACGCGTTGGGAAACAAGCATCGATGGCACAAATACGCCGTATCGCACACTGGTTTGTTACAAAGAATCAGAACAAAATCACCCGATCGATCCTGCCGATCCACCGACGTGGACAGGAATGTGGCGCGACCGGCGCTTCAGTCCACCGGCCGACGGGGGCCGGCCGGAAAATGCATTGAGTGGGACTATTTCCCGAGTAAACGCGCTTCGCAGCGACGCCATCTTCGTCCCTCAGACAGATGGGAGAATGCGCTTCTGGCGAAATACCAGCATTGCAGCACTCGGGCCGGGTCAGATCGCTGCGCTGCCCGCGGGAGTGCTGGGCTACGAGTGGGATGTGGACGATGACAACGGGTTCCGGCCTGCAGGTCTCTTCCCTCTGTCGACTACCACTTTGCCTGTTTCCACCTATCTCCTTGATAACTACACCATTGGCAATGGCATTGCCACGCACCACCTGACTCTGTATCGCGCTTCGAGCGGCGCGTTGGTTTTCGGCGCCGGCACCATGTATTGGGCGTGGGGACTGGATGCCACTCATGCCATCCCGGGAGCCCCTACCGATCCCAATATGCAGCAGGCCAACGTCAATCTTCTTGCCGACATGGGAAGTCAACCGGCGACGCTAGAGAGCGGCCTAGTGCCCGCGACAGCATCCACTGACACCAGTCCACCTACTTCGACAATCACCGCGCCTTCTTCAGGTAGCACGGTCACGGCAGGCTCTCCGATTACTATTTCTGGCACCGCCGTGGACTTCGGCGGCGGTGCGGTCGCCGCGGTTGAGGTCTCGCTGGACGGGGGGCAAACCTGGCATCCCACAGTCGGTCGGGAGAACTGGAGTTATAGCGCCACATTCGCGAATAGCGGAACGCTTAGCGTCCAGAGCCGGGCTGTTGATGACAGCGGCAATTTGGAGGTTCCCGGCGCAGGCATTACGCTTGCTGCGGCTCCGCAGCCGTGTCCCTGTACAATTTGGCCGGCGACGGCGGCTCCGACAAATGTTGACGGTGGCCCGGACTCGCCCATAGAGCTGGGGGTTACGTTCCGTTCCGACGTCGACGGCTATATTGCTGGTATTCGATTCTATAAGAGTGCTGCTAACATCGGCACGCATGTGGGCAACTTGTGGAGCAGCTCGGGGGCCTTGCTGGCTACCGCCGCCTTCAGTTCAGAAACCAGCTCGGGCTGGCAGCAGGTCAACTTCTCGCCGCCCGTGGCTATCACCGCCAACACCGCCTACGTGGCCTCCTACCACAGCACGGGGGGGCACTACAGCGCTGATTGGGACTACTTCTCGGCTTCCGGAGTAGACCACGCTCCTCTGCATGCCTTCGCAAACGGGCTAAGTGGCGCGACAGACGGGTTATTCGTGTACAGCGCCATCAGCGCCTTTCCCACGAATACATTCAGCTCAGCGAACTACTGGGTGGACGTAGTTTTTACGAGCGGTTCCAATTTGTCAATTGCAAAAGCGTCACTTCCGCAAGGAACGCAGTCGGTGCCCTACGGCCAAAGCCTTTTCGCATCGGGTGGAACGACGCCTTACAACTGGTCGCTGCTTTCCGGATCTTTGCCAGCAGGGCTGACGTTGTCTTCGGCTGGTCTGATTTCCGGGACTCCTACGGCCGCGGGCGTTTTCAACTTCACTGTGCAGGTGACCGATTCAAGCAATCCACAGCAATCGACCGGCGTCCCGCTGAGAATTGTCATAACTGCCCCGGGGAGTTGTCCTTGCACGATCTGGCCGGGCGCGGCGACTCCCACAAATGTTGATATCGGACCTGACTCCGCGGTGGAGCTGGGGGTTGCATTTCGTTCAGACACCGACGGCTACGTCACTGGCATTCGCTTTTACAAAAGCGCGGGCAACACCGGTACGCACGTGGGCAATCTGTGGACGAGCACCGGTATCTTGCTAGCCACCGCGACTTTTACAGCTGAGACTGCCGCTGGTTGGCAGCAGGTGAACTTTTCAAGTCCTGTGGCCATCACTGCCAACACCGTATACGTAGCCTCCTATTACAGCACGGCGGGGCACTATAGCGCCGACTGGGACTACTTCTTAGCTTCCGGCACGGACAATGCTCCTCTGCATGCACTGGCCGACGGAAGCGCCGCTCCGAACGGGGTATTTGCGTATGGCAGCACCAGCGTTTTCCCCAACAATACCCACCAGTCCGCGAACTATTGGGTGGATGTGGTGTTCAACACGAGTCCGCAATGAGAGAAAGCAAGAGTTCTGCTGTTCCGGCACGCATGGCCTTTGGATCTGCCGGCAGCGCTAGGGTCTCCTGATGAGCTCGAATCTACGCAAAACCACCGGCAATGCGCTATCCATCCTCACGAGTGACGTGATGAGCCGGATGACAAGCTTTGTCTTGTACGCCTTGGTCGCGCGGCGCCTGGGTGCGCAGGAATTTGGCCAGCTTACTCTTGCATTCACGTTGTTCTACACGTTCCAGGTATTCGCCGTCGGGGGTTTGAAGACGCTCATCGTTCGGCAAGTTGCAAAAAACCGGACGCAAACGCGTTTGTATTTCATCAACGGCTGCATGATTGTGGCGCTCTCCTCACTTGCTTCCATCGTTGCGCTATGGAGTTTCGTCCATTTAATGCATTACCCGCCCACGACGAATCGAGTCATCTTGTCGCTCTCGCTCGGCCTCCTCCCCTACACCATCTCCGCGGTCTCGGAGGGCATCTTTCAAGCCTGGGAGCAGATGCGCTACATCGCGTACGTCAATGTGCCCGTGAATATCGCGAAGGTTGCCGGGGCTTTCCTGCTCCTGACCGCGAACCGCGGTCTATATCCAGTCGTCCTGATTCTTCTATCTTCTCTTGCGTTCGTCGCCGCGGTTGAAGTTTGGATTCTGCTCCGGAAGTTTCGCTCGCCGCCAGCTTCGATTGATTTTCATTTCTCGCTGGCGACGGTGCGCTCTGCCGCCACCTTTCTGGGTATCGACGGGACGCTGGCCGTCATGAGCAGTTTGAATATCCTCCTTCTCTCTAAACTGGCAACCGAGACTGAAGTGGGCCTGTACAATGCAGCGACGCAATTGATGGTGCCTCTGCTTCTCGTCTACCAAAGCATGGCGCAGAGCATATTTCCAGTAATGTGCCGGAAGGTTGAGCCAGGTTTTCAAAGCTTGAAGCGGATCGCGGAGCAGGCCATTGAGTTGCTTCTCGTTCTTGCTCTGCCGGCCGCGGCCGGGCTCTTTTTTATCGGCGACCGAGTGCTTTCGCTTCTCTACAAGAACCCGGCATTTTCCCAGGCTTTCCCGGCTTTGCGCATCGTCGCCTGGGTTCTGATCTTGCAAGGATTCACCAGCGTGCTTGGCCAGGTGCTGGTAGCCAGCCACCGTGAGAAAATCACGTTGAGAATCGTCGTCGTCGATACCTTTGTCAACTTGCTCGTCGGCTGGCCGCTGATCGCCATGTTCGGTTTGCGCGGCGCCGCCATCGCCTTGCTCCTAACGCGAGTGGCCGATTGTTGTCAGCACTACATCCCGGCCGCGCACTTGCTCTCCGGTATTCCCATCGCCGGCATCGTTTGGAAACCGCTCGTAGCCGCAACGTGCATGGCTGCTTATCTGGCTGTCTCCACGAGCCGACGGGACATTCTAACCTGCGTTTCCGCCATGCTGATTTACGGCAGTGCGCTGGTGGCCCTCGCCATCTGGGCATCCGGCGGCCCGCGCCAATTCAAGGACAAATTTCTCCCTCTGCTGTCGCAGTAGTGTCGCGAGAACACTTGTGCTAGATCAAAGCCATTCCACAGTTTCAGGAAATCGTTTGCGGGTTGCGCTGATTTCCTTCGGGTTTGGCGAATACTGTGTCCGATTGGCCAGCGCTCTGGCTCAGCACGCGGAGGTTCTGCTGGTTCTTCCGGACGGCGCGGTTAGCCCGCACACCGCCAAGCTCGATGACGCGGTGCACCTGTTTACCTTCCGGAGCCCCAGGCTCCGGCAGCCGATCCAGCAATTCCGTAGTATCCGCGCGATCTTGCAAAGGGTCCGGGACTTTGCCCCACACTTGATTCACTACCAGGGCGCGCATCTATGGTTTGATCTGGCCTTACCTTTGCTCCGGCGGTATCCAGTAATATTTACAGTCCACGACTTCCGGCCGCACCCCGGCGACCAGCTCTCACGGAAAACCCCATTCTGGATTGAGATGTTTGCGCGGCGTCGTGCTGACGAACTGATTGTGCATACGCAACACGTCAAAGGTTTGGTGCTCCGAGAGTTACACGTCGATGAGGAGAGGATCTCCGTCATCCCGCACATTCAGATTGGCGAGAAGCCGTCTTCATCTGTCCAACATGAGGAAGAGCGCTTGATTCTCTTTTTCGGCCGGATCTGGGAATACAAAGGGTTGGAGTATTTGATCCGAGCCGAACCCTTAATCAGTGCTCGGCTGCCGGACGTGCGTATTCTTATCGCCGGTGAAGGGGAGGACTTCTCCCGCTACACCCGAATGATGGTCCATCCGGACCGCTTTGTCGTTCATAACGAGTACATCTCCGAAGAGCGCGCTGCCGAATACTTCCGGCGCGCCAGCGTTGTTGTTCTGCCGTACATCGAGGCTTCCCAGAGTGGCGTGATCCCCATTGCCTATTCTGCGGGAAAACCAGTCGTGGCTACGACCGTAGGTGGGCTCCCCGAAATGGTCGATGACGGCTCCACCGGCTACCTGGTCGCTCCCCGGGACGCTACTCAGCTGGCGGACGCTCTTACTCGCCTACTGCTCGACAAGCCCCTTCGCCGCCAGATGGGCACGAACGGGAAACGAAAGATTGAGGTGGAATGCTCTCCGTCCGTGATCGCTGAAAAGACGATGGGTGTCTATCGCCGCGCCGTCGAGCGAATTGCTAAAGCTTCAAAACGCGTGCCGGTCAGAGTCACTGCGGATGCAAAGCAAGACAAGCCTCCAAGTAATCCGAATGAAAAGGTCTACTTACGGGAGTTTCCATAAATACGAAGGAAGAATTCGTAACCCTAGTGGGGCTCAGTAATTTCACCCCTTTCGATAGGGTATTCACTTGATTGCACGAGTGACTTCTCTCTGCTATTGACTACCATGAGGGCTGAGACTTCGGCGCTGCCGATGCCAAGCTCTCTGTTCCAGCCCAAAAGACTCCTTCAAGGTTGGTGAAAACCTCATGGACAGCGCGAAAATCGAGGACGCTCCTGGGAAGTAGCCGCCGGTCTTCGAATTCGCCGCTGACGCAACTGCCATGTTTTTTGATTCTACAGCGTACGTCGTCTTCTTGAGTTTTGTCACGCTGCTGTACTGGCGCCTGCCCTTTCGCAAGCAGAACTATCTGCTGCTTGCGGCCAGTTACTTTTTCTATGGTTGGTGGGACTGGCGATTCCTGCTTTTGATGGCGGGCTCGACGCTGGTGGATTTCATCGTGGCCCGCAAGATTGCTTCGGCCTCCAACGAGCGAACCCGCCGGTCCTTGCTGTTTTTCTCTATCATTCTGAACTTCGCCTTCCTTGGCATATTCAAATATTTTAATTTCTTCCTGGATTCAACGGTTCATCTCGCCGCTCTGCTGGGACTGAAGCAGATTCCCGTCAGCCTGTGGCGCATTCTTTTGCCGCCGGGAATCTCTTTCTACACGTTCCAGGAAGTCGCATACATTGTGGACGTATATCATCGGAAAGTAGAAGCCGCTGAATCGTTCGTGGACTATGCGCTCTTCATCAGCCTTTTCCCTCATCTGATTGCAGGACCGATCCAACGGCCATCGCATCTGCTTCCGCAAGTACAGAAGCCCCGTTCGTGGGATCCCTCCAAGGCTTTCGACGGCTTGATCCTGATTCTGGAAGGGCTTTTCCGAAAAGTGGTCATCGCTGACAACTGCGCTCTCATTGCAAATGCCGTCTATTCTGGCAATTTCGGCGGGCCCAACACAATGACCGTGCTGCTCGGAGCATATGCCTTCGCTTGGCAGATTTATGGTGACTTTAGCGGTTACAGCTGTATTGCTCGCGGCAGTGCGCAGCTTCTTGGCTTCCACTTTATGGTCAACTTCCGCCAGCCTTATCTCGCAGAAAGCCTGCAGGATTTCTGGCGCAGATGGCACATTAGTTTAAGTACCTGGCTGCGTGACTATCTCTACATCCCGCTCGGTGGCAGCCGTCTAGGAAAGGTCCGGACCTATATCAACCTGATGCTCACCATGCTGCTTGGAGGTCTGTGGCACGGAGCCAACTGGACCTTTGTCATCTGGGGCGGAATCCACGGTGCGGGGCTTGCCATCGAGCGTTTGCTGATGGGCGCCCGTGAGGTGGTTGGATCCTCCGCCAACTTCATCGCACGCTGGGGCCGCAGAGTTATCATCTTCAATCTCGTTTGTCTGGCCTGGATCTTCTTTCGGGTTCCTTCTCTTTCGGGCGCGTGGGAACAGGTCGCAGGCCTTGCGACTTGGCAGTGGAAGCCTGAATACCTTATTGCCATTGAGTTTTTCGCGGTCTATGCCGCGATCCTCTTCCTGCTGGACTTGCAGATCGAAGCCTCCAACGGGGAACATGTGTTTGCGTCGCGCCCCTATGCATGGCGTATCGTCACCGCAGTCGCGTTCTGCGTGCTGATTACACTTTTCGGAGCAAATCAAGAAAATGCCTTTATCTATTTCCGATTCTGAACGGAGGAACGCTGCCCGGGCGATTGCGGTCCTGCTTACCTTGCTAGCCGCCTATTTCGGTGTACTCGAGATTGTGACCCGCATTGGTTTCCCGCGCATCAATCATGTCTGGCGCACCATCCAAGCAGACCATCGTACGGCTGTCTCACTTCGGCCAGCCCTCGCGCATGAATCAGCCACCATGCTGATTGTCGGTAACTCCTACTTGGAGCTCGGCGTAAACCGCGACAATCTGCAACAGGAGATATCACCCGCATACTCTGTGGCCTACCTGCCAATCCAGGGCACGAGCTATTTGGATTGGTACTTCGGATTGCGCCGGCTCTTTGCCGAAGGTTCTCGTCCCGCCATCGTTGGAGTATGCCTCTCCACGCGAGACCTGATTTCGGATGCGACGTCTGGCGAACCCTTCGCCCATAGCCTCATGCTCGAACACGATATCCTCAAAGTCAGGGTAGCAGGCCGCTTGGACAACACCACGACGAGTGACTATTTTTTTGCCAATTTCAGCAGTTGGTTAGGACATCGCGGAGAGATTCACAACTGGCTTCTGCGAAAAACCGTGCCCAATGTAACGGATTTAGCGTCCTCTTTTCGGCCAAGAAACTTGCCCCTCCCGCCCGGTGACCTTGTCGTAGCAAAGGCGCTGCCACGCCTGCGCTTACTTAACCAGTTGTGTGGGGAAAATGGAGCACGCTTCTTCTTACTCATTCCTCCATCGCTCGATGTGCAAGACGCTTCCAATGCTCTTCAAGAGGCGGCTGGCAGAGAGGGTATGCTCGTTGTGCTGCCGTACCAACATGCCGAATTACCGGAGAGCGCGTTCCTGGATGGATCGCATCTAAATCCCAGAGGCGCTGCTCTTTTTACCGAGCGCTTGGGGCCGACGCTACTTCATTCGCTTTATCGAAACTAGAAGCCGTTGTACAACCCTCGGATGTGTATTGGAGACATCAGGTCAGTTAGGTTGTGCAACAGCTTCCAGTCTAAGAACTACCTAACGTCAAAGGAGAAAATACTTATGAAAGGAAATCGCTTTTTATGTTCCACTCTGTGCTTGTTCTCGTGCGCCGTTTCGCCCACCCTGCGCGCCCCAAAACTCTGGCTTCGTGTATCTCGTGAATTTCGGCAACGCTCAGCAACCCGGCAGCATCTTGGGCTATGCAATTAGCGATAACACTGGCGCGCTAACCGCCGTTCCTGGCTCGCCTTTTCAGATTCAACTTGGTGGTCGCTTGCTCAAGCCAGCTCTGGCTCTTTTGCACCAGTTCCGTGTTCGCCCTTCTATACCGAGGCGATCGAGCCGAGGGCCAGTTGGCTAACCGTGGACCCTCGGGAAAGTTCCTTTACACCATGAACTCCTATTACGGAGAAATATTTGTATACTCCATTGACCAGAATACGGGGGCACTCACACTCCCTTCATCATTCCAAACGATCCTTCTGCGGCAAACAAGATCGGGCCCAGCCTCACTTGGGCGGCCGCGCACCCCAGCGGCGTACAGGACTCACGGAGAGAGCGGTCCCTTGACGCAGGTCCTCGGCTCGCCCTTCCCGGCAGGGGCTAACGCTGCTCGAACACTGGTTGTAGCGGCGCCACAGAATAAGGACTGATGCACCAGAACGTGCTGGAGGGAGGCGACCGGTTTGCATCACTTCATGCAACCACTCGTCGACACTCCCTCCCGCACGGGATTGAGAACCACTGGGCCGTGGCCAGGAAAACTGCCTGGCGCCGCCGCCGTTTCGCGGTCGGCGCCTTGTTCTATACACGTCCTTGCTTGGCCCTTAACTTTTCCTCAGGGCTATCAACTTAGTGTTGGTAAGCTCCGAGGTCCGAACCACCGCCTTGCGGGCGCGCTTTGCCGTTGATGTCCGTGTAGATGTACTTTTTCAGGTCCGCGATGATCGTCGCCGGCACGCCAGACAGGGTGC
>Ga0137398_10000077_pt1 | contig 26224 bp, 17 predicted proteins | sample czorhiz216metaG_FD_106659 | JGI IMG/M metagenome (GOLD analysis project Ga0137398, IMG submission 106659) | Vadose zone soil microbial communities from Angelo Coast Range Reserve, California, USA - czorhiz2.16 metaG | ecosystem: Environmental > Terrestrial > Soil > Vadose zone | place: USA...
GGGTGCATGCTGCGTTCGTCTTGGAAGTATCGAGATGGAATGGCAGCAGTACGCCGGCCGGAGGGTTCGTAGTATTTGCAGGGTCGGGTTGCTGGAATGCCGGACTCTGGTCGGAGAACCCACCTACGCCGCGGTAGCTTCCGAAATAATGGTCGAAGGAACGATTTTCCTGGATGAAGATGACAACGTGCTCGATGTCAGTCAATTTGGAACAAACGGACGAACCGGGGGAAGTACCTCCACCGCTGCATCCATGCAGCATTATGGCCGCGAGCTCTGCTGCGGCCGTGGCAGCACCAATTTTCAATAATTCTCGACGAGTAACATTCGTGGAAGGCACGGGGAGCTCTATCTTCATCCTTTCACTGCGTTGGATCCGCGAAGCTGACGCGCCACCGGGCAACTCCCCATGTCAGGCTGGTCCTGTGATTGAATCCTCGCCATTGCAGGAACGGCGCGGCCTGCAAAATTCCTTTGTGAAGCTAGATAATCCTCCTGCTTGGCTGCCCTCGATGTCAAAGGCTTTCAGAATGTGAGCTTCATCCCGAATTGGATTTGCCGCCGGAGGTTCCATCGGCGCGCCTCACTTCCGAAGCCCCACGCGAAAACACGACCTACGTACTCTCTATTGGCTGCCGACTTGAACGAGTAACGCTTGACTGTAGAAGTGCCTTCGGTCTGCGTGAGATTGGTGGGATTCGAATCCACCGATTGTAACAAAACAAAGGAGTTTTGCGGTGCAGCCTGGCCTTCTAAGTAATTGAAAGGAAACGGATGGAATCCTTAGTGCCCCCTTAATGCCCCTTGGAAATTGTGTTTTGATCGTGGTCGCAGCAAGAGGGATTTGAACCGTCAACCTCCTGGTCCCGAACCAGATTTCACGCCTGTATTGAAATCCATGGAATTCTATGGCCTCGAAGCGATTGATAATTGAAACCTGTTGCGGCCCACGGTGTAGAAGTCGATTGAAGCCTTCGGACGCGAAGTGCCCCCGCGGCTACAAAATCTTCTACGGTGTGTGATGGATCGGAATTGATATCCCAAAGCAACGTCGTTATCCTCATGGTTCTCTAACCTACTGCTTTTTGCGGCAGAGCGTTATTGACTGAACGGATGCCTACGAGGGCTTGCTCCATTCGTCTTTATTAAATCAGGGAACGATTCAGGAGACAGCCATGACAAAATCAAGGGTCACGCTTCCAGCCAGGATGCTTTTTCTTGTTGCTGCCACCATGATGGTGGCCCTCGCGAACTCCAAGACACAATCGAAACAGGAGAAGCGGCCGTTTGGCAAGACACAAGATGGCCAGCCTGCGGATCTTTATATTTTGACCAATAATGCGGGATTTGAAGTCGCAATCACGAACTACGGTGGCACGGTGGTCTCGCTCAAAACACCTGACCGGAATGGAAAAATGGCCGACGTTATTCTGGGCTACGACTCCGTCAGCGGCTATGAAAATGGAAAGGCCTATTTCGGCGGCACCATCGGACGTTACGGAAACCGCATTGCTCATGGAAAATTTATCCTGAATGGAGCCACCTATACATTGGCAAAGAACGACGGGGAAAACCATCTTCATGGCGGCTTGATCGGCTTTAACAAGCGCGTGTGGAATGCCAAGGATGTTTCAAGCTCTGCAGGACAAGCTCTTGAACTCAGTTATATGAGCAAGGATGGAGAAGAAGAATATCCCGGAAATCTCTCCGCCAAGGTGATCTTCACGGTGCTGGCGGATAGCAACGCGCTCAAAATCGAGTACAGTGCCACCACAGATAAAGAAACCGTCGTCAATCTCACCAACCACGCTTACTTTAACCTGGCGGGTCAAGGCAATGGAAACATTCTCGGGCATCAACTCACTCTCCACGCCGGAAAATTCACGCCGGTGGATGCGACCCTCATACCGACGGGTGAAGTCCGGAGCGTGCGCAACACACCACTTGACTTCCTAAAGCCGACAGCCATCGGCGCTCGAATCGCCCAGGACAATGAGCAATTGACATTCGGCCAAGGCTACGATCACAACTGGGTCTTGGATCGCACCTCGGCGGAGGTGCTCTCCGTCGCCGCGGAAGCCTACGACCCGCAATCAGGCCGTGTGCTTAACGTTTCAACCACCGAACCCGGTATTCAGTTCTACAGCGGGAACTTCCTGGACGGAACGATTCAGGGCAAGGATGGCAAAGACTATCCACACCGCTCTGCCTTCTGCCTGGAAACACAGCATTTTCCCGATTCACCAAACCATCCGAATTTCCCGTCAACCGTTCTTAAGCCTAGCCAGCACTTTCGGTCGACAACGGTCTATAAGCTCTCGACCAGGTAGCAGCAGCGCAGCCTCCCTTACTTCAGCTACCTGCGGCCGATGATTGCGCGGATGAAATCTGCTTCTTCCTGGCGATAGGGAGTGCCGTCGCCGCGAAATATTTCGTGGAACCAGATGGCGGGTTCGCGGTCAGTGTAAGGATGTTGCCAAGAGTCCCATGGAAGATAGGTTTGTGTTTTTCCGGCGACCAGACCCCAGTTGATGGCGGCCACGTGATATTTCTTGGCGATGGGCAGCGAGCCCTGGAACGTGCTTCCATTGCCGCGAGCCATATACTCGGTGCAAAGAATGGGCCGATTGTAGGGCTGCAGCCAGACAATGCGTTTTTCGAATTCCTCCGTCGTGTCGTAGCTGTGAAAAGAAATTACGTCCGACATGTCGATTTGAATCTTTTCCATAGGGTCGAGTTTTTCAGGCGAGGACCAGCCGCCTTTCCAAACGCCGCTCGTCAATGGCTGCGTAGGATGCGCTTCTCGCGCCCAGTCGAACACTTTTGGCAAAAGCAGGAGAATCAACGCAACTTTGTTTTTCGGCTCCAATTCGCTATAACTTCCTTGGTTTGTGTTATCTGGCTCATTCCAGACGTCCCAGCCAAGAACTCGCTGATCTTTTGCGAAAGCCCCGACAATACCTTTAACGTAAGCTTCGAGACGGGGATATTGCGAAGTGTCCTGCAAGGCTCGGGCGCCGGGGCTTTGCACCCAACCGGAGTTGTGAACGCCGGGACGCGGTTCATGTTGTTTCCCAAGTTGCGGATTGGTGTCCCAACAAGAATCGAATAAGACGAAAAGCGGCTTGATGTGGTGTTTGTCTGCAACCTGCAGGAAAGTCTCAATACGCTTCTTGAAGCTTTGAGGATCTTGCTGCCAAAGAAGGTCCTGGAGAAACACACGCATGGTGTTCAAGCCGATAGATTCCGCCCAACCCAACTCCAGTTCGATTCGTTTTGGGTCAAAGGTATCGGCCTGCCACATTTCAAGCTCGTTGATGGCATAGGCCGGCGCGTAGTTACTGCCCACGAGCCAGGGCTGCTTGGCGTACCACTCGTTGGCGGCCTTTTCTGTCCAGCGCTGCGGCCGCGGTTTTGCTGCCAGCACGCAAGTGCTCAATGCAAAACTCATCAAAGAGCCGAACCAGATTTTCTTGAGTATTGCTGTGCGCATTTTCTCTACCTCCTTGGTTTACAAGTTTTTCGAAGTTCGAAACGGAAGTGCTGCGTCCAGTTGCGCGGAACCGTGAAACATCTGCTTGCCGGCTCTGCTACGGCGCCAACGTGCTCACATGCACGTAGTCAAATTTGGCGGTGAAGCCTGACCCGCCCATGGACACCAGCCCGATGCGCGCGCCGGCTCCAAGACTGTGAGTCCAGGTACCGCCTTTTATCCATGTCTGTCCATCAATGCCGGAGTAAGCGGTGTACGTCTCCCCGCTGGTGACGGCCCGTCTTACAATGCGCAACCAGGTCCAATCCGAGGGCGGGCCTGCCAGGGTGCTTCCATAGCGAGGAAATCCGTTTGGGACAGGCGCGAGTTCCTTGGCGAATTCAGTTTGTCTGGTATCGAAGATGGATACGTGCACGAGCTTCACGTAGTTGTCGTCATCTCCATAGATAACCACACCCGCTTGAACAAAATTCTCACAGCATCCTACTGCAGGAACATTTAAGTTTACACGCGTTTCGACAATGTAGTCGCTGGCTGGCGCTGCTTCGACGAGAACAGAGGCATTGTTGCTGTCTAGAAAAAGGTCTGCATTTTGTGTGTCGAACTGAAACTCTTGCCCGGTTAGACCAAAGGTTCCCGAAGCTGGCCGCCGCACCCAGCTCCATTGCGGGCTGAGCGTGGGGCTGTTGAATTCGTCGGAAAAAGTTGCCATCAGCTGGCCGGCTTGGTCCGGTGTGGCGAACGTTGGGGTGTACTGACTCTTGTCTCCCGGTTGCGCTGCCGGGGCAGGCTGTGGTGCATCGGAGGGTCCGAGCCCGCCGCGTACGACAGGCCATTCATTCACCCAATCGAGAGCGTCCAGCATTCCTGGACGCTTGGTGAATCCGGGAGCGCCCGCAAAATAAGGAGCGTTTCTATCAATGGCATGATACAGAAACCAGTCCTGCCCAGCCATGTCGGTAAACACTGCATTGTGTCCTGGCCCGACCCAGCGGTTCCCGTTCATGCTGATGACCGGAGTGCCCCCGACGCGGCTGTCCAGCAGGGAGATTTTTTGGCTATCGAGGAACGGTCCTAAAGGATTCGCTGCACGGCCCGCGAAAACAGCATACCCGCTGAGCGGTCCGTTGCAGCAGTTCGACACGGAAACGAAGATATAGTAGAAGCCGCCGTGTAGCACGATATTGGCTGCTTCATAGCGGTTGTCGATAGTGATAGGAGTTTCACTGGCTGGATCGGAGGTCAAACCATCTGCGGAAAGCGTCCGAGCTGAGATTCCTCCGTTGAAACTGCCAAAATAAATGTAGCTCTTGCCGTTAGACTGAACCACTTCGGGATCGATGACGGCCCGCCGCGTACCCGGACAACAGGGCGAATCCTCCGGCAGGACTACGGGAGTGCCACTGTCGATCCACGGACCCGTCGGGCTTACGCTGGTAGCCACCCCAATAGCGGCGCCCCCGCCAAGAAGGCTCGTGTCGGAAGCGGCGTAGTAAAGAAAGTATTTGTTGTTGAAAAACTTGATGGCGGGAGCCCACAGTCCTGCAGTGGGCGCCACCCAGGCTGGGCGGATGTTGAATACATCGCCCAAATAACTCCAATGTACAAGGTCTGAGGTCTTGTGCATGGTGATCAAGTGAAAGTTGAAGTTGCCTAATGAGTCTTTGTCGGTGTCATTCAATGGGTCGGTGGTGCAGTACATATACCAGAATGTGTCGCCGGGTTGTTGTCCCCGGATGATGGACGGATCCGGACAATCTTGAACTGTGCCTCCAGCGGGGATCTGGATCAGGAGGGGATTGCTAAACGTGCTCGGTGGAGGCGGCGGAATGGAACGGTCACTCCCGCAACCAGGCAACCAGAGAGTGAACATCGCGAAAGAAGAGATGGTAATCCGCGACCAGCGAGCGATTCGCATGCCCTTGACCTGCCTCCTTCCAGATTAGGCGGTGTATGATAGCCGGGTACCAGGAGTATTGTAATCGATTACATTAAATCAGGTCTCACGGAAACAGTGAGAATGACCCTTCACCGCGCTAAAATCAGCAGGAGCACGCTACCGTGGTTGTCGTGGCAAATCGTGTTGTGTCTGTCTTCCGCAACGGCGCAAGTTCCAGTACCTCCGGTTACCGGGCCCCGGGCCGAAAAAGCTACACCCCCTGCCGTCAAGTTTGCCGACGTGACGCAAGAACTCGGAATTCGCTTCAAACATGAATCCTCGCCGACAACACAAAAATATCTTTTGGAGACGATGGGTTCAGGCGTGGCGCTATTCCACTGCGACAACGACGGCCGGCTGGACATCTTTTTCGTGAATGGCGCCCGCATCGAGGATCCGATGCCGAAGAGCGCCGTTCCTCACAAAGACGATCCGCGTTATTTCAACCGTCTCTACCATCAGAAGGCAGACGGCAAGTTTGAAGACATTACAGAAAAGAGTGGAGTTGCGGGTGTCGAGTATGGGATGGGTGTGGCAACGGGCGATTATGACAACGATGGCAACGAAGACCTCTACGTCACAGGTTACCCGCGCAATCGTTTGTATCACAACAATGGAAATTGCACTTTCACGGATGTCACCGAAACAGCGGGCGTAGCCGGCGCAGGCTGGTCCACAAGCGCTGCCTTCGTCGATCTAGACAATGATGGTTTGCTGGACCTAGTTGTGGCTCGCTATTTGGACTGGTCATTTGATAGGAACATCTACTGCGGTGAGCACCGGCCCGGGTACCGGGCCTATTGCCATCCGGACGTGTTTGGCGGCGTCTCGCTTCTCGTGTACAAGAACGAGGGTAGTGGGCGGTTTACCGAAGTGTCTAAAACGGCGGGAATGGGCGCTGCGGGCGGCAAAGCTCTAGGCATCGCAGTCGCTGACTTTGATCGGGATGGCCACATTGACTTGGCAGTAGCCAATGATTCAGTCCGCCAGTCTCTATACCGCAACAAGGGAAACGGAACCTTCGAAGATACTGCCCTTCTCGCAGGCACCGCAGTGGATGACAACGGACAAACTTACGCCGGCATGGGAGTGGATTTCGCCGACTACGACAACGACGGCTGGCCGGACATGGTCATGACAAATCTTTCTGGCCAGCAATATGCGATCTACCATAACTCGGGGGACGGCACGTTCACCTACGAGTCTCCGAATTCCGGCTTGGGTGCGATCTCCCAGCCCTACTCGGGGTGGGGCGTCAAGTTCATGGATTATGACAATGACGGTTGGAAAGACTTATTCGTCGCGCAAGGTCACGTGCTCGATACAATTCAGCTCACTTTTCCCCACCTGCGTTATCTTGAGCCGCCTCTGCTGCTGCGCAACTCCGGGAAGCAGTTTGTAGATGTTTCAGCGCAGTCCGGCGCAGTATTCCAGCGGCAATGGGCTGCCCGTGGCCTAGCAGTCGGGGACATCGATAACGATGGGGACCTGGATGTGGTCATCACCACCAATAATGGTCCTGCCTACGTATTGAGAAATGAGGGCGGAAACGCGAACAACTGGCTGCTCCTTCGCCTCGTCGGCCAGAAAAGTAACCGCGATGGCATCGGCGCCGTGATTAAGCTGGTGGCCGCATCTGGAAAGGAGCAATACGCGACCGTGAGCACGGCAGGGAGTTATCTCTCCGCAAGCGATCGCCGTGTTCACTTCGGCCTAGACACCGAGCCCTCCGCAAAATACTTGGAAATCCGGTGGCCAAGCGGCGTGGTGCAGCGAGTCGAAAATGTCACGGCCAACCAGATTCTGACAATCACCGAGCCGAAAACTGCAGCGAGCAAGCCCTAACTCAGCCCCCAAGAAGCTTCATTGGTCCTTAGTGGCCGCTATTTGGAGGCGGACCTGTTGACTCGCGGACTACAAAATGGGTCTCGACGTTATATTCCTCGCCTACTTTCGAGTCTCCGCGAAGAATTCGGAACAGGGCATTGAAAGCCTTCCCACCCAGCTCCGTGCGCGAGAGCCGGATGGTAGCGAGAGGGGGATGGGTGAACTGGCCAAAATCAATATCGTCGAAGCCGACGACGGAGATATCTTCGGGAATGCGCAAGCCCGCGAGACGGATGGCCCGAAAGGCTCCTATGGCACTAAGATCGTTGGAGCCCAGAACCGCGGTGGGCCGTTGCTTCAACTGCAGAAGGCGAAACATGGCCAATTCGCCGCCGTCGATCTTGTGGTTGCCCTCGACCATCAGACCGCTGTCCCCGACAAGGCCATACGCGCTCCAGCATTTTAGAAATGCGGACTTGCGGGTGCGCGCGGATTTCAAATTCATCGGCCCGCTGATGAATCCAATGCGGCGATGGCCCACGGTGATGAGATGATCGACCGCTTCGCGAATGCCCTGCGCATAATCCACGCGGATATTACTGATGCGGTCGCGAACCCTTCCCACGTCGAGGAAGACAATCGGAATGCCACGCCGAGCCAGATCGTCGATCAGTTCCGGATCCATTTCGGAAGTCATGATGGCCACGCCCTCTGCCCTGCGTTCCAGGAGACGGCGGACGCAAGTGGCCATACGGGCGGGATCGTAGTTCGTGTTGGTGAGAACGACTTCGTAGTTATTCTGCAGAGCCAGATTTTCAAACCCTTTCACTAACTCCGGAAAGAAAGGGTTGGTGATATCAGAAATAATGAGACCGAGAATGCGGCTACGGCCGGAGACAAGGCTGCGTGCCTGGCTATCCGGATGATAGTCGAGCTTGCGGATTGTCCGCCAGACCCGCCGCGCCGTGTCGGGGCTCACGAGCGATGAATCATTGATGATGCGCGAGACCGTCGCCGTAGAAACTCTGGCTTTCTTGGCCACCTGCTTGATGTTCATTTGCTTATGAGGCCCCCAGCCAGAGTGGAGCTCGGGAACTTGGCGACAAAAGGGATTGCATTCGCATCACAACTAGTTTTTATCACATAAATGCTTGACAAGCTAGATTGTGAAAGGTATGTTCTCCGGCAGTTTTGGGGGAATGTAACCGATTACATTTCAGGGCTAAGGATAATCAGGCGGCTGCAAGCGCAGCACGCCAATCAGCTTCTGCCTCCCATTTCCACTGCCGGGGGCGAAGTTTCGGGGTGAGTTATGAAAACAAGCCAACTTTTCAGAATGTTGTGGACCCTGGTGGTATTGACTTGTGCATCTGCGCTAACAGGCTTTGCTCAGAGCGACCGGGGCACGATCACGGGAACGGTGACCGATCCATCCGGCGCCGCTGTGGCACGTGCGAAAGTCATAGCTGTCAATACCAACACTGGAGCGTCGTTCGAAACCACTACAACGAGCGAAGGCAGCTACACCTTGCCGGAGTTGTCTGCGGCTCCTTACAAAATTTCCGTAGAGGCTCCTGGGTTCAAGACGACGACACAGACGATCCAGCTTCCGGTGCAGGAAACAATACGCGTGGATTTCAGCCTAATTGTGGGTGCCGCCAGCGACCAAGTTACGGTTTCCGGCGATGCGCCGATCCTTCAGACAGAAAGCGCGGTCCAGCAGACCAACGTCACCGAAAAGCAGGTCAGAGAATTGCCCCTGCAGGTGAGCGCCGAGTTTGGCGGGCGCACTCCACTTTCATTTATCTTTCTGGACAGCAGCGTCACTGCGGGAACCGGTGCCAGTACCCCGGGGAATGGCGGACGTAGCACGGATGCCTCCAATTTTCGCGTCAACGGAGGGCAAGCGCTGGGCACTTCGATCTTGATTGACGGGGCAGGCACGCAGCGGGCACAGAACGGAACATTTTTCTCTGAGGTGGCGCCCGGCCCGGACGCCTTCCAGGAATTTACGGTTAGCACGAGCAGCTACTCCGCGGAATTCGGGAGTTCTTCTGGCGGCGTGGTGAACTTTACTCTCAAGTCGGGCGGCAATGGCTATCACGGCGAAGCATATGACTTGCTGCGCAACACGTCTTTGAATGCCAACAGCTACATCAACAATGCAAACAAGCTGCCTCGCAACCTGGATCGCGAAAATGACTTCGGCTTTAACGTTGGCGGACCGATCTGGATTCCCAAGCTCTACAAAGGGACCAACCGTACTTTTTTCTTTTTCAACTATGAGGGGTATCGATTTACGCAGGGTGAAAATGTGCGCCTTACGGTTCCAACCGTAAAAATGCACACGGGCGACTTCTCGGAGTTGCTGACTGACCCCTACGTGCTGAGCTTTTTCGGGGGACCCATTTCCATTTACGATCCGACAATCGCACCGGGGTCTCGAACCACGCCGATTCCGGGAAATCGGCTCGACACCTATACGAATCCCACCACGGGCAAGTCGGTGATCGATCCTGTGGGCATGGCTATCTTGAGCAAATTCCCGATGCCCACTGGTGCAGGAGTATTCCATAACTACAATTCGTCAACCATGATACCCACGTCCATGAACAACTACGTGGGAAAAATTGATCAAGTTATTTCGGATCGGCAGCACCTGTCCGGCAGCTACTCATATCGCATTCAGGACACCATCAAGGGCGGCTTCCCGCGCTTTCCGCTGCCCTTCATCGCACAGGATCGGTGGCACCAAATTTTCAAGTCGCACTATGCGCGCATGCAATACGACTACACCATCAGCCCCAGGTTGGTGAATCACTTGAACCTGGCTTGGAACCGGGCGGATGTCGCTAACATGAATACCGGTTTTGGCCACATTCCTTCCGTAGAACTCGGTCTTCCGGCGAATGCTACGCAAAATATCGCCTTTCCACGCGCCGGCTTTCCTGGATATGGGTCAGAAGTGACTTCCGCCGATCCGCGTGCCTACCAGAACATTGGATCTACATTCTTCTCCGATCATTTGCCCGACAACACGGTGCAGCTCGCAGACGCCGTTACCTGGGTGACAGGGCGACACACCTTCAAGTTCGGTGCTGACGTAAAGTGGCAGCAATTGAACGTGACCCAGTTTGTGGATCCCGGCGGCACATATAATTTTCGCAACGATCAGACGGCCTCAGACGCTCCGGGGCAGGGCAATATGGGTTGGCCCATCGCGAGCCTGATCACTGGTGCCACCGAGTTTTCCTTCGTGAACATTCATTCTGTCAGGCCGGCGTGGCGGTACTTCACGCCTTCCTTCTTCGCCAACGACGACATCAAGATAACGCCCCGGCTGACCTTGAACGTCGGCGTGCGCTACGAAATCCCCTACCCGCGCGTGGAGGCCTTCAATCGGATGAGGGATTTTGATCCGACGGTCCCCAATCCCGATCCGCTCATAGCAGGCGCGCGCTTGGGCGCCCTTGTGGGTGCTAGCGGTCAGGGAGGTCTGCAAGCTAAGAATCGCGGATTGGTGAGCCCCGACTACTCGGACTTCGGGCCCAGGCTTGGGATCGCTTACTCGCTCAATAACAAGAGCGTGGTTCGCGGAGGAATCGGGCTCTATTACGCTCCTCTCTTGGCGAGTGATATCGTCTCCGGGTTGGAGGGTTACAATACTTCCCGACTGATCACTCCCAACGGCCGACAGTCGACTGCCTTCCTGGCGGCTTATCCGGTGGCACTCGTACCCGATCCCAATGGGCAATTCATCGGCAGCGATGTGGATTATTTCGACCCGAACTTCAAGCTTGGACGCACTCTTCAATACAGTCTTGATTACCAGCGTGAAATCCCAGGAAACTTTGCTTTGACCATTGGCTACATAGGTAGCCATGGAACACGCCTGCGATCAAACTTCAAACGCTTGAATGCGGTGCCCTTGAATGTGCTGAAGCTGGGATACCCACTCTTGACCGAACCGCTAAGCATAGCCCTTGCCAACCCGGCGCAGGTCGCCTACGCATCCAGCGTCGGAGCGCCTTTGCCAACCAGCACTGCCGCGGTATACCCAGGCTTCAACGGGACCGTGGCACAGGCTTTGCGCCCATTCCCTCAATACGGTCAAATTAACCAACAACTGGAGAGTCAGGGCCGCAGCCTGTACAACGCTTTACAAGTCAAACTCGACCGGCACTTTTCCAAAGGATTCCAATTTGGTTTCTCTTACACTCTCTCGAAACTGATTACGGATGCCTCGGAAGATCTGTTGGCCCGTTCCCCAATTCAGAATGTCGTTCAGAATCCGTACGATATCCGATCGCTCCTCACGGTGTCTCCGAATAACGCCGCGCACGTCGCGGTATTCAGTTACATTTATGAGTTACCGTTCGGCAAAGGCAGGCGTTTGCTCTCCCAAGGAGGAGTGGCAGACAAGATTGTCGGGGGGTGGCAGGTCAGCGGCATTCATCGCTACCAATCAGGTCTCCCGACGACGGTTCTGAACTCGGATCCGGCATATACTGATCAGTTCCTGAATCTCGTGGGTTTCTACAGCAGTATTCGTCCCAATCTGACGGGTCAGCCGATTTTTACGGGAAACAGCCCAAGCGGCACTATTTTCCAACTTCTGAATCCAGCGGCGTTCTCGTCTCCGCCCACGTTCCGGAATGATGCTGTAACAGGTTCGGACGTTACTCAGTCCCAGTACAAGAATTATTACGCCAATCCAAGTATCTTCTTTGGGAATGCTCCTCCCGTGATTAGCAACGCGCGTTCCTTACCCTTCTACAGTGAAAACTTGAGCATCTTGAAGAAGACAAGGATCACGGAAAGATACACGATTGAGTTTCGGACTGAAATTTTCAACCCATTCAACCGGCATCGTTACTTTGGCCCCGATAACGACTTACGCGACGGCGGAAACTTCGGCAAGTCCGGTGTAATCGACCAGCCATATATCTATGACCCGCGCGTGGTCCAGTTTGGATTGAAGCTGATTTACTGAACAGAGTCGCACGACGAGCGGCGTGAGAGAATTATTTCTCTCCAGCGCTCGTTCTGTACTAGCTTGTTGCCATGCTCCGCTCGCTGGATCTTCTGGTGATACTTCTTATGTTGACGAATACCCTAGCGGGCGATTTATCGCCATCGGCGCTCGCCACCGATTTATCGGGCGCTGAGCAACACGCCAAGAACCAAGCTGCCGCATTTGTATCCGACGGCGTAGTCGCGCTTGAACATGGCGAAATGGCCGTGGCCAAGGAGCTCTTTCAGCGTGCGCTGAAAACGGATCCGAGAAACGTCACTGCGATGACTTATCTAGGAATCATTGCAGATCGCGCCGGTGAACTGGCCGAGGCGGAGCGTCAGTTTGCCGCCGCGGCATTCGCCGCTCCGTCATCTCCCGAAGCACGCAACAACCATGGGGCGATTCTGCTGAAGCTGGGGCGTGCCCAGAGAGCGGCCAGTGAATTTGAGGTCTCGCTGCGGCTCGACCCAAATCAGCCCGGCGCACTGGTCAACCTAGCACAGATCCGTTATTCCGCTGGGACTCTCGACGCTCTCCGTGCGGCGCGTGAGTTGTTCGAGCGGGCACATCGCCTCTCGCCAGATCCGGAAACTGCGCGCGCTCTGATTGTGATTGCCTTGCGTCTCCATGAGGCTGCGGCAGCGGTAGCAGCATATCCGGATTATTCGGAGCGCCTCTCCACTGCGCCACCCTCCGTTGCTGGGCCCGCCGCCCGCTCCGAGTTGGGGGCTGCTTTGCTGGAGGCGGGTTTGGCGAAGGAAGCGGCGGCAGAATTGGCCGGGGCAGTCGGCGGTGATCCTTCGAATGCGGCCGACGTCGCGCTCCTGGCGCGCGCGTATCATCAGCAGCAGGACGACACTTCCGCTGCTCGAACCTTGGAATCGGCGCTGGCACGTGGAATAGAAGCCGCGCCCCTGTATACGGCTCTGGCCGAAATCTACGAAGCGCGTGGCGAGATCGAAAAGGCGATTCCGGCGATGCGGCAAGCCATTCAACTCGACCCTGGGAAGGAATCGTACCGCTTTCGTTACGCCATGCTCTTGACGGACAGCAGCGCGCCTCAGGCCGCGGTCATTCGTCTTCGCGACGCTCTGTCGGATTTTCCGGATTCCGCCAAGCTGTGGTTCGCCATGGGCGTAGCCCAGTTCACCGACAACAAGACTGACGCTGCGGTTGAAGCTTTTACCCGTGCTCTCGAGCGCGAGCCCAAAATGTCTCCGGCGCTCGCCTATTTGGGCATGCTCCGTGTCGATCAAGGCAGGATTCCGGATGCGCTTGACTACTATCAGAAGGCTCTCGACGCCGACGAACATTCCGCGGTGAATCACTTCCTTATCGCGGAGGCATTCACGAAACTCCCAGAGCCCGACGACGCACAGGCACAAAGACATTTGAACCGCGCACTCGAACTCGATCCAGGTTTCGTACAGGCGCACATGACGCTCGGCAAGATTTATTTGCGCACTAACCGCTTTGAAAACGCTGCTGCCGAACTAGAAGGTGTAGTCCGATTGGACCCGAAACAGGCGGAAGCGTACTACCAGCTGAGCAGAGTCTATACGCGACTCAAGCGGCGGGAGGATGCGCAGAAAGCCGCCGCCCGATTCGAGCAACTGAGCAACGAGCAAAAGCAGCAGTCCGAGAACGAGCGGCGCGAAATCGTGCGTCGTCTTGCTGATGTGCACTATTGATTCGTCCGTGAGGTTTCTTGTGCTGAAACGTAAATTCCTGGTCGCGCTGGCGATGGGCGGTTGCGCGGCGTTCTCGCTCTGTCACGCATTCCCGCAATCGAATCCGGCGGCCGAAGAATGGACTGCCTCGTTCGAGAGCAATTCCCTCGATGCCGCCAAATGGGAGCGTTTCACCTTTGAAGGCGGGGCCGGCGGTACGTTCAAGGTGGAGAACGGAGAGCTGAGAATGCGCAGCGTCAACGGCTCACGCTCTGGAGTACGCTCCAAGCAGAAATTCACTGGAGACCGGTTTATTGTCGAAGCCACGGTCGCGAAGGTCGGAGCTGCGCTGCCCGAGCCAGGTAGCGGAGGGCTGACTCCGGGAGACGCCAACCTTACCGTTCTCTTCGACGACTCAGGCCGCAACCGGATCGAATGGATCTATACGAGCGAAGGGACCTTTGAAGCCTGGGCTGTTGTGAATGGACAGGCCGAGCGGCTCGACAATCGCAAGCTGGCCACAAAAATTCACAACCCAACGCTCGGCATCGTGCGCCGAGGTGATGAATTCCTCTTCATGCTCAATGGACAGATGGGACTCCAAAAAACAGTTAAGAACCTGCCACAAGATTTTTGGCTGATGCTCTATGGATATGGTTCTTCGGAAAACAACTGGAGCTCAGCCCGCGTCGTCACCACGAAGCGGACACAGCCTTGAGCCGGGCGACCCAACAACCTTTGGCGGTGGGCCTGCAAATGAGTAGGTTCGGAATGATGTGGCAAAGCGCCGGACTCGAAGCTCCAAGTGACGCGCAACAAGAGAAAAGGGTGACAGCTTGGTAGTGAACTACCGGAACATTCCGCGTTGGCTGGGAGGCTTGCTTTTCGTTTCCCAGTTTTGTGCTCTGATCCTCTTCGCAGAGGACAGCTCTGTGCCCGCGGCGATTTCTGTCGACGCCAGCAGAGTAAAAGCAAATATCAGCCCCACTCTCTATGGCCAATTTGACGAATTCATGTTTGAGGGGGTGAAGGGCGGGCTGTATGCGGAATTAATCCGCGACCGGAGCTTTGATGAGAATCCCAATGCGATCGGCCTGCCACGCTATTGGGAGCGTGAACCAGACGACCGTAACGACGATCCCGCACTCCATTTCCGGTGGGATGATTCCGTTTTCTATCCGGCCGCTACCGATTTTCAAACGGAGCGGGTCGAGCATTCCTTGCGTGTGGACGTCTCTTCGAAAGATGATCAGCGGCGAGGTATCCGCCAGGGAGGAATTCCCATACAGGAAGGAATTCCCTACCACGGATACCTTTGGCTGAAGACCAGAGGTTTCTCCGGTGAAATTTCCGTGGCACTTGAAGCAGACCAGACAGGCGGGGAGGCCTACGCGCAGGCGCGGATCCAAAATATCTCGGACGCATGGCGGAAATACGAGTTCACGCTGACCCCCTCGAAGAGCGATCCGCTGGCAAAATTCGTCGTTCTCTTCCGTGGGCGCGGACGCATGTGGCTAGACCAGGTTTCTTTGCTGCCGGGGAACGCCGTCGATGGAGTCCGCGCCGATGTGTTTCAAAGAATTAAGGCACTGCGGCCCGCCTTCGTTCGCTGGCCGGGCGGCAATGTGGCTCAGGACTATCATTGGATGTGGGGTATAGGACCGCGCGATCAGCGCACCACATGGCTGAATCTCTCCTGGGCCAATGAATTGGAACCTAGCGACTTCGGGACTGACGAATTCATCCAATTCTGCCGCAAAGTCGGCGCGGAACCTTCCATCACTGTGAACGTGGAAGGTCGAGGAGCCACGACCGCGGAGGCCGCGGCATGGGTCGAATACGCCAACGGCCCTGCCAACTCCAAGTACGGTGCCATGCGGGCCGCCAATGGCCATCCAGAACCATTCCGGGTGAAGTATTGGGAAGTGGGCAACGAGATTTGGGGAACTTGGGTGCGCGGTCACAGCGATGCAGAGACGTACGCGAACAACTTCAACCGCTATGCTGCTGCGATGCGTACCGCGGATCCCTCCATCCGCCTGATTGCCGTGGGCGACAACGATCTGAACTGGGACCGCGCCGTTCTCCGCATCGCTGGCGCAAACATGGATTATCTCGCCGTTCACCACTACTACGGCACCGCGGAAATGGGCAATGACGCGCGTAATTTGATGGCCCATCCACTTCACTACGAAACGTTTTACCGCCAAGTGCAGCAACTCATTCATGAGCTGGCGCCGGGACGCGAGCTTAAGCTCAGCATCAACGAATGGAACACCTCATTGCCCCTTCCTCGCCAGCACTCTATGGAGTCCGCTCTCTACGCAGCGCGGCTTATGAATATCTTCGAACGCAACGACGTCGTAGCCATGAGCGCGGTCTCGGACATGGTAAATGGGTGGTCCGGTGGCATCGTGCAAGCAAGCCGACATGGCGTGTTTGTGACACCCACCTATCTTGTCAACGAGCTTTATAACCGCCGTCTTGGAACGCAGCAGTTAGTTGCCCGGGTGGATAGCCCAGTGTTCGACTCAGACCGCGAAGGCAAAAATGTTCCCTACTTGGATGTCGTCGTAAGCAAGGCGGCCGGCGGAAAGCAAATATTCATCAAAGCCGTCAACACGGATCCAGACGACACCCTTCGAACCACGGTCCAGGTTTCTGGCGCCCGTGTCTCTCCGGAAGCGGAAATGGAGACCATCACCTCTGATTCTCTGGCGGCGGCCAACAGCTTCACATCCCCCGACACCGTTTCCACGCACAAGGTCGCACTTCGGGCAGGCTCTAGCTTCGTTGTGGACTTACCCAGACATTCCGTTTCGGTAATAACGCTGGAGGTCACAGACTAGGGCAATGAACGACGGCGCGCAATATCGAAGAGTCGCTCCCTTGCAAATTGAGGTATGCACGGGAATTCCAAATTCCGAATCGAGGCCAGAACTGTGAATCTGACCAGCATCGACTGGGCCATCATGCTCGTGTACTTCATTTTCGTTCTGGGTATCGGTTTTCTACTCAAACGCAAGGTGAAGACAAGCACTGATTTCTTCCTCGCGGGCCGTGCGATCCCAGCCTGGGTCTGCGGGCTGGCGTTCATCTCCGCCAATCTCGGAGCGCAGGAAGTCATCGGCATGGCTGCTTCGGGCGCGAAATACGGCATTGCCACCAGCCACTTTTATTGGGTAGGCGCTATCCCCGCCATGGTTTTCGTTGGCATCTTCATGATGCCGTTTTACTACGGCTCGCGTGCTCGCTCCGTGCCCGAGTACCTTCGTCTGCGATTCGACGAGAAGACTCGCGGACTTAACGCCATTTCCTTCGCCATCATGACGGTTTTCTCGTCTGGTATTTCCATGTACGCCATGGCGCGGCTGATCCAGATCCTGCTTGTCCTTGACGGGCCATTCCAACGTCTGGGAATCCCCCCGCACTGGATCTTTCATTTCAGCATCGCCTTCTCTGCGCTGATCGTGCTCGGGTACATCTTCTTTGGAGGGCTGACCAGCGCAATTTACAACGAAGTCCTGCAATTCTTCTTGATCGTCGCTGGCTTCCTTCCACTGGTTTGGTTGGGCCTGAAGAATGTCGGTGGATGGCACGGACTCGTTCAAAAGCTGCCGGAGAGCTATTCGCACTCTTGGGTTGGCATGGGAAGCCCCCACACCAATCCCCTGGGTGTGGAATGGTTTGGATTGGTCATGGGTTTGGGTTTTGTCTTGTCTTTCGGATACTGGTGCACGGATTTTCTTGTGGTGCAGCGCGCCATGGCCGCCGATTCCATGACCGCCGCCCGTCGTACCCCACTGATTGCGGCTATACCTAAGATGCTTTTTCCCTTCCTCGTGATTCTTCCGGGGCTGATCGCGGTTGCCTTACCCGCAAATCCGGTCTCTGTGGGCTCCGCATCGATGTCCGTTCCTGCAACGGCTTCGCCCGAACATGCCTTATCGGGGAAAGGGCTCATCCCGGCAAAAATCAATCAGACCACCGGGCAGCCGCTGCTGGATCAAAATGGCAAAGCAATCCTTGACTATGACTTGGCCATTCCCAACATGCTTCTCCACTACTTCCCGACAGGAATTCTCGGTCTCGGTCTCACCGCACTGCTGGCAAGCTTCATGTCCGGCATGGCCGGCAACGTGACGGCGTTTAATACCGTTTGGACCTACGACATCTATCAGTCTTACATCCGGCCCAACGCCAGCGACGCCCACTACCTATGGATGGGAAGGGTGGCAACCGTATTTGGTATCGCCCTCTCTGTGGCCGCCGCCTATGCCACGACTCGCTTCAACAACATTATGGACATGCTCCAGTTGGTGTTCGCTTTCGTGAACGCACCGCTGTTTGCGACGTTTTTGCTGGGCATGTTTTGGAAACGTGCCACAGGCCACGGAGCGTTCCTTGGACTGATTTCGGGTACCACTGCTGCCGCAATTCATCACGGTCTCACCTTGCCAGCAGGCGCGGCGCCGGGGATCAAGGGTGCCTGGCTCGGCCCTGTTATCCACTCCTATCCGAGCGAGATGGCGCAAAACTTCTGGACCGCCATCTGGGCGTGGACGACCTGTTTTGTCGTGACGATCGTCATTAGTTTGCTGACACGTCAACGCGATGAAAAGGAATTGGTGGGCCTCGTTTACTCGATGACGGAGCGTCCGAGTGAAGAGCACTTGCCGTGGTTCAAACGGCCAATCGCTTTGGGCCTCGCCGTTATTGTGCTCACGTTGATGCTGAATCTGATCTTCTACTAAAGAGGGAGGCCCCAATGGGCTTGGACATTCGGTTGCCGATTGGCGGGTTGTTCACAGTCATAGGAATCTTCTTGACCGGCTACGGCGTTCTGGCTGACCAGGCCATTTACCAGGCCTCTCTCGGGGTCAACGTGAATCTGAGGTGGGGCTTGGTGATGCTCGTCTTCGGCCTGATCATGGCTGCATTTGGCCAGCGGGCGGACCGGCGTTCCAAGCACTAACTCTTTTAAGATCTGAGAGCACCAACGGCGCATGAACATCGCAAAAGAATCGGATTGGCTGCACAAATTCCATCTGCTGTACGGAGCGTCGGGGCAGGTTTTTCGTGCTCCGGGGCGAGTCAACTTGATCGGAGAGCATACGGACTACAACGATGGCCTCGTGATGCCCGCCGCAATCGAATTCTATACGTGGATTGCGGTTGCACCTCGCGACGACCGCAGGCTTGTGATCCACTCCACGAACTTTCCGGACAGCATCGAAGTTGATCTGCAAGCTGACGAGCCAAGTCCGCGAAGTCATTGGACCGATTACGTCGTTGGAGTGGCGGTCATGCTTGGGCGCGCCGGACACCGCCTGCGAGGCGCGAACCTTTTAGTACACGGCGAGGTGCCGATTGGAGCCGGGCTGAGCTCTTCCGCGGCCATCGAGGTTGCCGCCGGTTTGGCCTTGCTCGGCGTCTCCGGCCTTGCAATGCAACGCGCGGATCTCGCGAAACTGTGCCAGCGAGCTGAGAATGAGTTTGTGGGTGCTCGCTGCGGCATCATGGACCAGTTCATCTCGTGTTGCGGACGCGCGGAGCACGCCGTTCTGCTGGATTGCCGATCCCTGGATTACCGGTTGCTGCTGCTGCCGGACGAGGTCTGCCTTCTCATCTGCAACACCATGGTCAAGCATGAATTGGCCAGCAGCGAGTACAACGCGAGACGCGCCGAATGCGAAGAAGGAGTCCGCCGGCTTTCCCGTGTCTTGCCGCATGTACGGGCATTGCGCGACGTCAGTTCAAATGACCTGGAGAGATACTCTGCCAGCCTTCCCGAAACAATCTACAGGCGATGCCGCCACGTCGTTACCGAGAACGAACGCGTGACGGATGCCGCCAGATCCCTTGAACGCGGAGACCTGCCTGCGTTTGGAAAGCTGATGCACGATTCACACCTCAGCCTGCGCGACGATTATCAAGTCAGTTGCGCCGAGTTAGACCTCATGGTTGACCTTGCTAGAGGATTGGCGGGCGTTTTTGGAGCACGAATGACGGGCGGCGGATTCGGCGGCTGCACCATTAACCTGGTCCGGACGCAAGCGGTCCAAGAATTTCAGCGCGACATGGCCAGCGCGTACGAGAAGGCTACGGGCCTCGCGCCGCAGATCATTACGACTGCAGCCGCGGAGGGGGCGGGCGAGGTGCAAAAATGACAAAACCGTTGCGTTTCGCCGAGAATACTACCTCTACACAAGCGGACCGCCCATCAGCGCCTACCATTCCAAGGATCTCATCTGAATGGTTATGGGCAATGCATATGACAAGTTAGATGAGCTCTCCATAGCTCGTGAATGAAAGGTTGAAAATGGGGTCCCTGAATCTCATCGAGCATCCGCATCGCCGCCTCAATCCGCTAACTCGCGAGTGGGTTTTGGTGTCTCCACATCGCACGCAGCGGCCTTGGCTCGGTCAGGTCGAGAAGCACACCACCGAAGCACAACCTGCCTACGATCCCGGCTGCTATATGTGTCCGGGAAACACCAGGGCTGTCGGAATCCGTAATCCTGAATATCTCACTACGCATGTTTTTGATAACGATTTCCCTGCCCTGCTTCCTGACACTCCCGCAGGCAGTTTCGAGCAGAAAGGATTGCTAGTAGCCCGCGGCGAACCTGGCGTCTGCCGCGTGGTCTGTTTTTCGCCGCGCCATGACTTGACTCTCGCGCGCATGTCGCCAGCCGAAATTCGCCTCGTCGTGGACCTATGGACGACCCAGTACCAGGAGCTGGGCAGCCGCTCCTCTATCAACTACGTTCAGATCTTCGAGAATCGTGGCGCAATGATGGGTGCGAGCAACCCGCACCCGCATTGTCAGATTTGGGCAAGCGCAAGCATTCCGAACGAGCCCTCAAAGGAGCAGCACACCCAGCTCGAACATCAGACGTCTCACGGCTCCTGCTTGCTTTGTGATTACCTGGCGCTAGAACGCGCCAGTGGGGAACGCATCATCTTTGAAAACCAGCACTTCTCTGCGCTGGTTCCTTTCTGGGCGGTTTGGCCCTTTGAAGCGATAGTGCTCTCTCGCGCTCACCTCGGAGCCATGTCCGATCTCAACGCGGAACGGAGCGAGGCGCTCTCGGATGTTCTAAAGAGCGTAACGATGCGTTACGACCGTCTTTTCGAGATCTCGTTTCCGTATTCCATGGGGTTTCACCAGCGCCCGACCGACGGGCAAGCGCATCCCGAGTGGCACTTGCACGCGCACTTTTATCCGCCGCTGCTGCGTTCGGCGACCGTCCGTAAATTCATGGTGGGGTACGAAATGTTGGGCACGCCACAGCGTGATATCACCGCGGAGAGTGCCGCTGCACGGCTCCGCGAGATTTGACCTTCTCCTCAAGAGACAATGGTTGAGTTGTCCGTTCCGGCAGGAGTTGGCCGGGCAAGGCACTACAAAGTCGAGTTCGAGAATGTGAATGCCACAAGAGGGTCGAGGTGTGCGGCTATTGCCGCAATGGAAGAATCGTTGACGCCCCGTAGCACCTGTTTTATGAGCAACCAGTTTTTAATAGCTGTTGGGATTGTCATCCAACGGCTGACTCCGGTTAGGGACTTGTATCGCCGATGCACGTGCCAAGCTCTTCGACTGAATTGCCTCCGAACATTTCTCCGTAAAGTTCTTGCCAATCAGAAGCATAAATGAAACAGGCGATGGGGCTCGAATTTACCAGCGATAAGAAAACAAGGAGTTTGCCGGCAGCCTGGCCTTCAAAAGAATTGGGAAGAAAGCCCTCCCCAAGAAACACCGCAGGTCTCGAGGGCTGGATATCTGCGCTTTCAGAACGTCTGGCAGCATCTGCCAACTAAGCTTGAAATTCCCTTTTGACGTTTTTCGTTTTCAAGGCCCACTATAAGTATCTAAGTATCAGGGGCTCGAAAGTTTGACGAGGATGAGGTTTAAGCACTGGCCCATCAGTCAACCTTTCAAGTTGCGTTTTCCCGTTTTCGAGGCCTCTTAGTACATAGGGGGAGTCTTCGTCGACTCCCCTGGGGGCTGGGTGGAGCCGTCCCACTTCGGTTAGCCACCTAGCTTGATTGCGTGCCGCTCGATGGTCCCAGGCCGGACGCTAAGGTAGAAGCCCTGGCCATGAGCCCACGCTCAACGTGTGCCATGCGGCAAATCACGGCGCGCTTCCGAAAAGACGAGACATTGTCTGCTCTCGCTATGAACATCACACCCGCACATCTCGACGCACTGCAAGCACTTGGCTACACCAAGGCGGAGGCTCGGTTTCTCTACCTCGTTGCAACACATTCCGGCTACTTCACCGCACGGCAGTTCCTAAGCTTTACGGGCGCTCATTGGGGCAAGCGCACGACCACTTTCTGGAGCAAGCTCCAAAGCCGAGGGCACGCTCGCACGGAATGCTTTCCTAAACGCGGTGTCGTGTATCACTTGTTCTCGCGCCGACTCTATCGCCAGATCGAAAAGGAGAACCTCCGCAATCGCCGTGACCATGAGTTCGACTTCATCCAACGCCGCATTGCCATGCTCGATTTCGTTCTCCTGAACCAGGGGTATCAGTACCTGGAAACCGAGGCGGAAAAGTTCCAATACTTCTGTGAAACTCTGAGTATTGGCAAGCAGTTTCTTCCCGCCAACCTCTATCTGAGCAGGAAGACTCCCGTTCCAGCCGTTCGGTATTTCGTCGACAAGTTTCCCATGTACTTGACTCCTTCCTCGCCTGTCGTGACATTCACGTATATCCATGAGGGGGCTCCGGGGTTCACGGATTTCATCCGTCACCTGAACCGCTACCTCCCCCTGTTTCGTCAGCTCCGCGAGTTCCGGCTGGTCTACGCTTCCCGGACCGATTTGCACTACCCAAAAGCCACGGAAATCTTTCATTCCTTCGTGAAGATTCCACTCGAATCGGACATTACCGAGGACCTGCTTCGGTACTTCCGAGTGCGCAAGGCGTGGGAGGAGAAGCGCTACCGAGAAGTAGGCGAGGGAGATCTGACTTTCCGCAACCAGGTGCGGAGCCGGTTCTCTGGGGACAGATTTGAAGGGTTGTATCGCAGCTGGAAGAACGGTCACATCAGCGACAGCGCCATCCGGCATGAGATCGGAATCAATGACGGGAAGCATACGGTGAGCTTTGACACGTTTGTCCTGCACCCGATCGGTGTCGCTCATGCTGATTCTGCTATGCCCGGGTGAAGAAGGTAAAAGTTGCGCTCTGCATGCTTGAAATTGCCACTGGCTTCACGCCCCGGGGCCCGAAGTGCTTGAAACACGGGAAATACGCAAGAGAGGAAAGGGAATGTCACCGTGGGAAAAAGTCCAAATCGGGCGGGAGCGACCCCACTTTTTTGCGGCCAAGCCGCCCAAAAGTTCTTGGGGTCGCTCCCGCCCGCACAAAGACTTGTGCCGTTCCTTTTTCCCACAGTGACAAAGGCTTCGGATGAAGAACACCTCGGAATTGATAGCTGTCAATGATGGGGATTCGCGTCGTCAACAAGTGAGAGTGGGATCGATTACCTCGAAGTGGAGGTCTATGGAAATTGCATCTTCAACTCCGGAGCCAGTCTGGGATTGTACCGAGGCTGCCCGATTCCTGCGACTGCATCCAAAGACGGTCAAGCGCATGGCGCGCAGCGGCCAGATCCCCGGATGCCGACTTGGGCGGCGATGGTATTTTCGGCCCTCAGATTTGGACGCTTTGCTTCGAACCAGTGTAAGCTCTTCGGTGAAGGCCAACAGGGTTGCGCCGCAACTCTCCTCTAATCCCAAAAGGAGAGCATGATGTTGCGGCTAACTCGAAACACGTATCAACACGGTTGGATTGAAACCCGACCGTCGAAGAAGCAAGGTCTCGTATTCGTGTACCGCTGGCGCGAGCGAAAGCCCGACGGGGGATACGCGAAACGATCCGAAGTAATCGGTTCCGTTGCAATGCTCAAAACCGAAGCCAATGCGTGGCGGGTCATCGAACACCGCAAACTCGATGTGAACTCCGATCGTCCTCAAGGATACACCGTCACGATCGGCATGCTCGTGAACCGGTACCTTGAAACAGAGCTTCCCGAGTTGCGGCACTCGACCGGCAACGCGTACAGGTCATACCTCAACAACCAGATCAGACCACGGTGGGGCAACTTTCCCATTTCCAAGGTAAAACCCTTTGCCGTGGAACAGTGGTTGAAGGGGCTGGACCTGGCTCCGAGAACGAGAGGGCATCTCCACAATCTCATGCGGGTGCTTTGGAACTGCGCTATGCGATGGGAGCTCACCGAGATCGGCGAGAATCCCATGAGGCTGGTGCGGGTTCGGGGCACGAGCAAACGGCAGCGCGAGCCGATGGTTCTTAGCGTTGCTCAATTCCATCTCTTACTCGGAGAGCTCGATGAGCCCTTCCGCACGATGGTTATCCTCGATCTCGCCACCGGGCTCCGCTGCAGCGAGCTCTTCGGGCTCAAGTGGTGTGACGTGCTCTGGGATAACCTTACGCTCCTCGTGCGGCGAGGCATCGTCACGGGGATAGTGAGCGATGTCAAAACCAAATACTCCAATACAGGCATCCCGCTTGATCCTGCGCTGGCCGAGGTGCTGTTGAATTGGCGGCGTAAAACACTGTTCAAGAATCCCGAGGACTGGGTGTTTGCAAGCCCTTTCGTGGCAGGCAAGCTGCCCTGGTATCCCTGGGGAGTGGAGAGGCGTCATATCATTCCCGCAGGCATTCGTTGCGGCATCGGACGAATCGGCTGGCACACGTTTAGGCACACTTTTAGGACTCTGCTCGATGAGACAGGTGCTCCGATGAAAGTGCAGCAGGAACTCATGCGCCATGCGGACATCCGAACCACGATGAACGTCTACGGCAAGGCCATGGATGAAAGCAAGCGCGCGGCGCACGGTAAGGTCGTACGCCTCGTATTGCCTTCGAAGGTGGCTTAATGCCCCTTAGTGCCCTTTGAAGTTTTTGCTATCGGATTGAAAAGAAAAGAATAAGTTGGTGGAGCCGATGGGATTCGAACCCACGACCTCCTCGATGCCATCGAGGCGCGCTCCCAACTGCGCCACGGCCCCACCGGAGGAACAACACCAATCCTAACATCGCGCCAAGTCTTCGTCTACGACGCCACTCAGTTGGTCGTAAAGAGATGCAAAGCAGCGCGGGCACCACATTTTTGGTACTTGTCGTAAGCTTGGGCGGCGCGGTGCCGGATCGCTTCGTCGCCTTCGTTGGCGATCCAGCCATTGAGAGCGGCCTTCAAAGTGTAAGCTTCCGGAGCCATCAGGCCGGTTGTCCAAAGTAAGGGCTCCGCGCCGGTTTGCCGTATGTAGGGACTGAAGAATGCTTTGCTGGCACAGGCCAGGATAATGGTTCGGCGCGGTTTGCTTCCCTTGGTTCCGGCAATGGGAGAGATTTGAAAATCCATGAAGGCATCATGTCCAACATAGGCAACTATATCTGCCGCGCCTTCCGCAGCGATCGAAACGTCGACTGAATTTAGTTTGACGCGGATATTTTCTGAACTTATGCCGGCGGCCGCGGAGAGGAAGTCGGTAACCGCCGATTTGATCTCGCTGCCTTGATAAGCGTCGGCAACCAGGTAGACATCTCTATTGCGATTTTTGAACACGCAACGGTCGAGAATCATCTCTTTGGGACCCCGTCCGGAGAAAAGCAGTTGCCACTCCTCGCTGGACTTGAAAAACGTCTTAACACCAAACCTGGCGCCCCAATACAAGTTGCGCTGCGGGTCGCTCCCATTGCCAAGCGCGGGCGGAACCGGAACGATGCCTTGATGCTGATTGTCCGCCAAGGCGACAAAGACGTGGACGACCCTTGGTGAGGCTTGCCCCGCGCAGGGACCTGCAAGCGAGAAAAAACCTAGAATCGCGAGGACGGTCAAGCGCGAAACGGTGTGGTTCAGTTGCACAGGGATTCTTCCTGTTACGATTCTACCGCTCGAAACGAGTTGTGTGAACGAGATGTTCGTTTAGAATACGAGCCTATGGCAAAACTGACTTTTCTGGGCGCGGCAGGAAGCGTTACCGGTTCCAAATATCTAGTCGAAGCGGCGGGCAAGCGGCTGCTGGTGGATTGCGGAATTTTTCAGGGCTCGCAGGAGCTGCAAGACCGCAACTACAAGCCGCTGCCAATCGACCCGCAGACCATTGACTACCTGGTGCTGACACACGCGCACCTCGACCACACCGGTTGGCTGCCGGTGCTGGTGAAATCGGGTTATCGCGGACCGATTTTTGCTAATCCCGCCACGATTGAACTCACGACCATCCTGCTGAAAGA
>Ga0137398_10000078_pt1 | contig 26145 bp, 15 predicted proteins | sample czorhiz216metaG_FD_106659 | JGI IMG/M metagenome (GOLD analysis project Ga0137398, IMG submission 106659) | Vadose zone soil microbial communities from Angelo Coast Range Reserve, California, USA - czorhiz2.16 metaG | ecosystem: Environmental > Terrestrial > Soil > Vadose zone | place: USA...
CACTGGCGGAAGGAACGGGCGGATTCACGATTTTCAACACAAACGACCTGCTGGGTGGACTCGAACGCATCGGGCGAGAGCAGAACGAGTTCTACATCCTGGGGTACGTGCCCGGCGATACGCCGGAAGGAAGCTGCCACACGCTGAAAGTGAAGCTGAATCGCGGCGGACTAAATGTGCGCGCGCGCAGCGGATACTGCAACACGCGATCCGCGAACGTGCTCGAAGGCAAGCCCCTGGAAAAACAGCTCGAATCTCACGCCACGGGCTCGCAGCCCGGTTCGATTCATGGCGTGTTGCAGGCGCCTTATTTCTACACCGCGCCCGAGACGGCGCGAGTTAATCTGGCGATGGAGATTCCCGCGGATACATTTCAATTCAACAAAGAAAAAGGAAAGTATCACGCCAACTTGAACGTGCTAGGTATTGCCTACCGTGCGGACGGAACCATCGGGGCGCGATTCAGCGACACCGTTAACATGGACTTGGAGAAAGATGAATGGAAAGAGTTCGCCAAGCTGCCATATCGCTACCAAAACCAGTTCGACGCCACACCGGGCACCTACAAGCTCGCCGTGGTGCTGAGCGCGGGCGGCGATGCCTTCGGCAAATTCGAATCGCCACTGGCCATCGATCCCTATGACGGAAAACACTTCAGTCTCAGCGGAGTGGCGCTGACGAATTCCCCGCAGAGGCTGGACGATATTCCGACCGGCCTGGATTCCGTGCTGCTCGAAGACCGCACCCCGCTGGTAGTCAAGGGCTTGCAGATCGTTCCTTCCGGCAGCAATCGCTTTAAGCATACGGACAACGTAATTCTGTACACGGAAATCTATGAGCCGCTGCTGACCTCGCCGACCCCGCCGGTTGTGGGCATGGCCTACCGCATTTTCGAGCGATCGACCAACAAGCAAGTATTTTTCACGGAAGTCGTTCGCGCCGATGATTTCATCCAAAAGGGAAATTCCGTGATCCCCATAGGAATGAAAGTGAAAGTAGACGACCTGAAACCCGGTTCCTACCGCTTGGTGATGCAGGCCGTCGACAGCGCGAAGAATCATGCGCCGGACCGAAGCGTGGACTTTGACGTAACGGAGTGATGGTGCTGTCGCAGAAATAAGAAATTTCCGCACGGACATTTTGGAGTGCGGGAGCTTGCTCCCGCTTTTCCAGCTACCGGGACGTTGAATTGGATCGTTAGCCCGTCGAGGGGAGAAAAGCGGCGGCAAGCCGCCGCACTCCCCAATTGCACCTATAAGTCCTTCCCTAGCTGTACTTTCGACCGTGGTAGAGATTCGACACGCCACCAGGACTTCCGCAACTTCCTCGCCGGGGAGGGGTTAATCTAATCGTGACCGGCCATCCGCCGAATCTGCGATCGAGCAGGAGAGTGTTATGAGGCTGCCAGCGCGCCCCGCCTCAGCTTTTTTCCTGAAGTTTCCAAAGATTTCCGCCACCCCGCGGTCGTTTCTTGCCGCCGCGCTTTCTTTCGCTTGTATTTTTTCGCTCGGCGTGGATTTGCCCGCGCTGGCCGCGATTCCCGCAGCGGCGAAGGACAAGAAGCCCAAGACCGATCCTGCGCTAAAAGGTTTGCCGATTGCAGGACTCAGTCCCGATGAAGCTATTCTTCATGCGTTAAACCGTCTCGCTTACGGCCCGCGTCCGGGCGACATCGAGCACGTGCGCCAAATGGGACTCGCCAAGTGGATCGAGCAGCAACTCAATCCCAACTCCATCGATGACAAGGCCATGGAAGCGCGCCTGCAGGACTATCCGACGCTGCACATGTCCACCGCGAAATTGATAGATGAATACCCGCAACCCAAGCAGGCGGAAAAGCAAGCGGAGAAACAGGCGCAGGCACGCGCGCAACAGGAGCAGCGTCGCTCCGATGCGGCCGCCACGGTCGTCGAGAAAGATATGCAGAATGCGCCAGGGCAGCCTGCCAATTCAGAAGCTCCGGCCGCCATTCCCGTTGCCGCGCGGCAACCCTCGCTAGACAATCCCAGCGCGCCCGCGCCGATGAAACAGCAAACGCAAGGGAACGCACCGACAAATGGCACGGGAAAGCGCGACGTTCTGGGCGGCGGCGACCCCAACAACGTTCCGCGCGCGATTGCCGAGGACAGCAAGAGGCCGCAGCGCGTGGTGGCGGAACTGAGCATGGCCAAGGTGACGCGCGCGATTTACAGCGAGCGGCAACTCCAGCAGGTGATGGACGATTTCTGGTTTAACCACTTCAACGTTTTCGCTGCCAAAGGCGAAGACCGCTACTACCTTACGTCTTACGAACGCGACGTCATCCAGCCGCACGCGCTGGGAAAATTTAAGGACCTGCTGACCGCGACGGCCAAAAGCCCGGCAATGCTTTTTTACTTGGACAATTTTCTGAGCGTGGATCCGCGAGCCACGCAGCGGCAGGCTGTCGAGCGAGCCATGCGCCAGCAGAGGCGCCGCGTAGGATTTGGCTGGCCTCCGCGTCCATCGGCAAACCCGCAACAAGCGAAGAAAAATGAGCGCGGGCTGAATGAGAATTACGGCCGCGAACTGATGGAGTTGCACACCCTCGGTGTGGACGGCGGTTATTCGCAGAAAGACGTCACGGAAGTGGCGCGCTGCTTCACGGGCTGGACGATTGACAAGCCGAGGCAGCACGCGGATTTCAAATTCGATGACAGGCTGCACGATCCCGATCCGAAATACGTGCTGGGGAAAAAGATTCACGCGGGCGGAATGAGGGACGGCGAGCAGGTGATCGACCTGCTTGTGCATCACCCGAATACGGCAAAATTTATTTCCACAAAACTGGCGCGCCGGTTTGTTTCCGATAATCCACCGCGGGCGCTGGTGGAGAGCATGGCACGGACGTTTCAATCGAGCGACGGCGATATCCGCGCGGTGCTGAAGACCATGATCTGGTCACCGGAATTCTGGTCCCGGGAATCGTACCACGCGAAGATCAAGACGCCGTTTGAACTGGTGGTTTCCGAGGTGCGCGCCCTGGGCACGGATGTGGACACGCCCCTGCCGCTGGTGCAGTGGGTAGGGCGAATCGGCGAGCCGCTGTACCAGTGCCAGCCCCCAACCGGGTATGCGGATAAGGCCGATGCGTGGGTGAATACCGGTGCGCTGTTGAACCGGCTGAACTATTCCCTGGCTCTTGCAGGAAACAAAATGCGGGGAGCACGCACCGATGTGCCTTCGCTGCTCGGTCTGGACTCCTCGGCGGACGCGAAGAGCGCGCTTGACCGCGCGGTGCAAGTATTCCTCGGCGGGCAGGCGGGGCCGACCACGGTCGAGACGCTCGAGAAACAACTCGATAACCCGCAAGTGTTGCAGGCGAAGCTCGATGATCCGCGCAAGCAGGTAGATCTGGGCGTCGTCGCCGGGTTGGTGCTGGGCGCGCCGGAATTTCAAAGGCGGTAAAACACGAGAGGTGGCGATGAGTTACAAATGCTGCGAAGGCGTGAGAGGCTTGAAATTTTCGCGGCGATATTTCTTGAAGCAGGGAGGCGTAGCCATGGTCGGCCTGAGCGCGATGCCTGCGTTTTTGCAGCGCGCCGTGGCGGCCACGCCGATGCCGAACAAAAAGCAACTCGTCGTGTTGTTTCAGCGCGGGGCGGCCGATGGCTTGAATATCGTCGTGCCCTTCGGCGAATCGAATTACTATCGCATGCGTCCGACGATCGCCATTCCGCAGCCCAATCGTGGCGGCACGGGTACAGCGATCGACCTCGACGGATTTTTCGGTTTGCACCCGAGCCTCGCGCCCCTCGAGCCGCTCTTTCACAAGAATCAACTTGCGATCGTGCACGCCGCCGGCTCGCCCGATCCGACGCGCTCGCACTTCGACGCGCAGGACTTCATGGAATCGGGCACGCCGGGCCTGAAAGCGACCGAAGACGGCTGGCTGAATCGCGCTCTGGAAACCGTTCCGGAGGAGAACTCTTCGCCGTTCCGCGCCGTGGCGATGGGGCCGAACCTCCCGCGCATGCTGCACGGAGGCGCGCCGGCGATTGCGCTGCCGGACCTGAAGCAGTTCAAAGTGATGGCGCAGGCGCCGGGGACGGGCCAAATGGTCGAAGGCGGATTTGAAGCCATGTACTCGCAGACCGTGGATCACGCGCTGCACGGCACGGGCACGGAGACGTTTGAAGCGATCGATCTCTTACGCAAGGCCGATCCCGCCAAGTATCAGCCGGAAAACGGCGCGCAGTATCCGGCCAGCCGGCTGGGCCAAAGTTTGCAGCAGATTGGGCAACTGCTCAAAGCGAACATCGGTGTGGAAGTTCTTTTCGTCGATTGCGGCGGCTGGGACAATCACGTCAACGAAGGCGGAGTGCAAGGCCAGCTCTCGAATTTGCTGAAGGATCTCGGCCAGGGTCTTGCGGCGTTCCATCAGGACATGGGCGCTCGCATGCAGGACGTCGTCGTCGTGACCATGAGCGAGTTCGGACGCACCGCCAAGGAAAACGGCAATCGCGGTACCGACCACGGCCATGCGAATTGCATGTTCATCATGGGTGGCGACGTGAAGGGCGGCCAGGTCTATGGCAAATGGCCCGGCCTGAACGATCATCAGCTTAACGAAGGCCGCGACCTTGCTCTGACCACGGATTTCCGTTCCGCCGTCGGCGAAATCTTGGCCAGACACATCGGCGTGAAAGAGCTCAACGCCGTCTTCCCCGGCTTCGACAACCATCCCCGCAAATACCCAGGAGTGATCCGCTCGTAAGAGGCAACAAGTTGCCGCCGCCGGCGTCCGCGCGTGATTCCGGCGCAGGACTCCCTATTTCAGCTCACGGATCCAAATGTTGCGATAGCGCACGGGATTGCCGTGATCCTGCAGCGCGAGCGGCAATTTTTCCGGCTGCGCCTTGTAGGGCGGGCGCTGGCCATGGGCGGTCGGTCCGCTGAGTTCCACGTTGTCCTGAACAAGCACGCCATTGTGCAACACCGTCACGCGAGCGGGACGCAGCAGTTTTCCCTCGGAATCGAAACGCGGGCCGTGGAAAACGATGTCGTAGCTCTGCCATTGGCCGGGCGGACGTGAAGCGTTAACGAGCGGAGGATATTGACCGTAGACAGCGGACGCCTGGCCATCGGCGTAGGTCTTGTTTTCGTAGGAATCGAGCACCTGAATTTCGTACAGTCCCATCAGAAAAACGCCGCTGTTGCCGCGTTCCTGGCCTTCCCCTTTTTGCGGGACGGGTTCGGCAAATTCGACATGTAATTGGCAATCGCCGAAGGAATCGCGCGTGTTGATATAGCCGGTGTTCGCCACGACTTCCGCATAGCCGTTTTCCGCTTTCCATTTTGCCGCAGTGCCATCTTTGTCAATCCAGCGCGAGAGATTCTTGCCGTCAAAGAGTACAACGGCATCAGACGGCGCGCGTCCTGGCGACTCTTGCGTGCTAGCGGTCGCCGGATCGATCACTGGCGGCAGCGGTCGATTGAGATCGTGAATCTTCCATGTGGTTTGGACTTGCGCATAGCATGGGTGAGAAGAAGCGGCGAGGAGCAAGACGGTCCGGACGATCAGAAAGTATTTCTTCATGGGCAACACCTCAAAGTGGCAGTGGATGGATTCTACGTCCTAACTGCTTGCAATGGTACGATGAGTTTCAAGAAGTCTTGCCGGCCATCTCCACGCCCGCTCGCGTATGGCCAAGCAAGAAGGTCACACGATTTATTTATGACTGTCATCATGCCAGTGGAGCCAGGGTGCCATGGCTTCTTCTTCGAGGAAATATTCGAGGCCGCGTAGTCCTTCGGCGGTCGTGATGTTCCACGACGCCGGGTACTCATCGCGCTGGCCATTCGACAGGTAATACTCAATGATCGCTTTCTCCGGCCCGGCGTACTGTGGATTGCGAGTGGAGAACCCTGCATCGCCTTCATGGCGCACGTACATCAGCCACGCAGCTTCGCCATTGATTAGCGCACCGATTGCCGGCCAGCCCGCCGCGTGCTGCATCCAAACTTCGGAAAATTGGGTGCGGCGGATCTGCGCGAGGCGCACGCGAAGTTCGTCCGGGTCGGTGACTTCGTACAGAACCTTGTTGATTTTCAGTTCCATGAGCTTTTCTCCGCGGATGGCGGCCGAGCCCGACGAAATCTTCGCACATCAAAGTTCATGCTTGAAGAAGAAACGGGGCGGCAACCAGCCGCCCCGTTTCTTAGTTCTTGGTCTGACTAAAAACTGACAACTAATAGTAGCTACCGTTTTCAGCGGGCTGCGTCTTCGCGGATACGCATGCCGTAGAACGAACGGTAGACGAATAAGAAGGAGACCACGAAGAAGGCCGCCGCGAGAATGTGCGTCAAGCCGCTGCCCTGTGTGGCGGTCAATTGCACGGCGAGTTCGACGGCCAGCAGGCCGAAGAGCGTCGTGAATTTAATGACGGGATTGAGGGCGACCGAAGACGTGTCTTTAAACGGATCGCCCACTGTGTCGCCAATGACCGTGGCATCGTGGAGGGGCGTGCCCTTCTGCTTGAGCTCGACTTCAACGATCTTCTTGGCGTTGTCCCAGGCGCCGCCGGCGTTGGCCATGAAGATGGCCTGGTACAAGCCGAAGATGGCGATGGAGAAAAGGTAGCCGATGAAGAAGAACGGCTCGACGAAAGCGAAGGCCAGTGTGGCGAAGAATACGGCGATGAAGATGTTCAGCATGCCCTTCTGCGCGTACTTGGTGCAAATCTCGACGACCTTTTTGCTGTCGGCGATGCTGGCGGACGCAGCTCCTTCGAGCTTGATGTTGGCCTTGATGAATTCGACGGCGCGGTAAGCGCCGGTGGTCACGGCCTGCGTGCTTGCGCCGGTGAACCAGTAAATCATGGCGCCACCTGTGACGAGACCGAGGACAAAAGGCGCGTGGAGGAGCGAAAGATTATTGACGTTTTCGGTTAAGCCCTTGGTGAGCGCCATAATGATCGAGAAGATCATGGTGGTCGCACCGACGACGGCCGTACCGATGAGGACCGGCTTTGCGGTGGCCTTGAAGGTGTTGCCCGCGCCGTCGTTGGCTTCCAGCATTTCCTTGGCGCGCTCGAAGTTGACGTCGATGTTGTAGTCCTTCTTAAGTTCCTGCTTGATGTTCGGGACCTGCTCGATCAGCGAAAGCTCATATACGGATTGCGCGTTGTCCGTGACGGGACCGTAGGAGTCGACGGCGATGGTCACCGGCCCCATGCCGAGGAAGCCAAAAGCCACCAGGCCGAAGGCAAACACGGCCGGTGCGAGCATCTGCGTGCCGAGTCCCATGGTGCTGATCAAGTAGCCGACGGACATCAAGAGGACCATTGCCAGGCCGATGTAGTAAGCGGAAAAATTACCTGCAACAAAACCGGAGAGAATACCAAGTGATGCGCCGCCTTCTTCTGCCGATGTGACGACTTCCTTTACGTGGCGAGATTCCGTGGAGGTGAAGACCTTCACCAGCTCAGGGATGATGGCACCCGCGAGCGTGCCACAAGAGATGATCGTGGCAAGCTTCCACCACTGCGAGGTGCTGCCGCCAAGGTCCGGGATGATCACCGCCGAGACGAGATACGTCAGGGCAATCGAAACGACGGAGGTAATCCACACTAGGGAAGTGAGCGGCGCTTCATAGTTCATTTCGTCGGCGTTTCCGTATTTTGCTTTGGCGATGAAGGCGTTGATGAAGTACGCGACGGCGCTGGCGATGAGCATGACGATGCGCATGACGAAGATCCAGACGAGCAACTGAACCTGCACGGTGGGATTTTTCACCGCAAGGAGAATAAAGGTGATGAGCGCGACGCCGGTTACACCGTAAGTCTCAAAGCCATCGGCGCTTGGTCCCACCGAATCGCCGGCGTTATCGCCCGTGCAGTCTGCGATGACGCCGGGGTTACGCGCGTCGTCTTCCTTGATTTTGAAGACGATTTTCATGAGGTCGGAGCCGATGTCGGCAATTTTCGTAAAGATGCCGCCGGCGATACGCAGCGCGGCCGCGCCGAGCGATTCGCCGATGGCGAAACCGATGAAGCACGGGCCGGCGTAGTCGCCCGGAATGAACAGCAGGATGAAGAGCATCATCAGCAGCTCGACGCTGATGAGCATCATGCCGATGCTCATGCCAGCCTGGAGCGGCGTGTTGTAAATCGGATAGGGCTTGCCGCGCAGGCTGGCAAACGCAGTGCGCGAGTTCGCGAAAGTGTTCACACGAATGCCGAACCAGGCCACACCGTAGCTACCGGCAATGCCCACGAGACTGAAGATCAGAATGATCGGCAGAGTGACCGCAGTGGGATGCACCGGAGCGAGCCAGCCGAAGTACATGACGATCACGACGGCGATAAACACCCACAAGATCATCAGGAACTTTCCCTGCGTAATGAGGTAGGTTTTACAGGTCTCGTAAATCAGCTCGGAGATTTCGCGCATCGATTTGTGAACGGGCAGGTTTTTCAGCCTCGAATAGATTGCCAATCCGAATCCCAAGCCAAAGATGCAGATGACGATGCCGAAGAGCAGAAGCTTGTGGCCGTCGACGCCGAGAAAGGTGACCTGGGATAGGTCGGGCAGCTTCAAACTAGCCTCGCCGCCGGCTTCGTCAGCGAGAGCCGATGCGGCCCCCAGCAATGTGAGCAGGGCAGCAGGCGCTCCAAACTTGATGAGTTTGCAGCGGAAAGACCAGGCAGTTGCCAGCCACGTAAGCATTCACAATCCTCCGTAGATCATTCGTTCACAGGGAAATGGCTTCCCAGGATAGTCGTTTCTGGCACACTTTTTCGTCCGAGCGCTTTTTGGCGCGACCGCAGAGCGATTTGTTCTCATTCCACCAGGAAGAAGCTGCCGCGCGCCGGTCCGGGGCTGCTCCAAATAGGGCCGGCGAAGCGCCCTGACGACGAGGCACACGGGCTGCACAAAACGCCGATTTATAACATTTTATCAATGGCCGGTCAAACCACCGCCTATGAGAAAGGGAAGCGCAACCCCGTATCGCTTGGAATAACGGCGCGACACGTTTTTAGCCAACCGATGGTAACATGCCAGAATCGTTTGAAGACGATTGGCCCTTTCCAGATGGGGGTTCATGAGTACCAAGCCAGTGTTAGAAGCGGCGCCGAGTGCCGCCGCAAAGAGCGACCTGCGTCACGAGGGGAATCGAGCCAAAGTCGAGGCATCTGACCGCGCGGCTGTGCTGGCGACGGCGGGCCGCGCATGAGACATCATTTTTTCATTACAGGCACAGACGGCGGAGTCGGCAAGACCGTACTCTCAGCGTTGCTCTGCGCGGCACTCGACGCGGTTTATTGGAAGCCGATCCAGACGGGCACCCTCGAAGGCTCGGACCGCGTGACCGTCATGCGACTTGCCGGGATTGGCACGGATCGAACGCTCGACGAGGTGTACAAATTCGTGCCGCCGGTTTCACCGGACCTTGCGGCTCGCTGGGCGGGAGTGGAAATCGACCTCGGGCGGATCAACATGCCCAGCAGTTTGATCAACGACTGGTTGATTGTGGAAGGCGCGGGCGGCGTGCTGGTGCCGATCAACCAGAAACAGTTCATGCTTGACCTGATGGTGAAATTCAAATTACCGGTGATTGTGGCGTCGCGTAGTTCGCTGGGCACGGTCAATCACACGCTGCTGACGCTTGCCGCGCTGCACGCAGCGGAATTGCCAGTGCATGGCGTGGTGCTGATCGGCGATCAGAACCGCGAGAACCGCGAAACCATCGAGCGATTTGGCCACGTCCGGGTGATCGGCGAAATTCCCAAGCTCCCGAATCTGCACCGCACCGCACTCATGCAAGTCTTCATGAACCATTTTGACCGCGCCGCGTTTGCGCAATAGCTGCCGCCCGGCCAATTCCTGGTGTTTAGAAGAGTCGCAGCAACTTTTGGCTCCGCTCGAATCGGCGAGTTCGGGGCGAGCATGGCAAGCGCCGTGCGCGGACAATAGAACATGGGTTAGTGGGAGGAGTGGCGAGTGCCGTCGAGCCTAAGCGGATGGAAGCAGAAAGTGGTGGCGTTTGCGAGCGGGCTGGGCGCCCCGGGGCTTTTTCTAATTTCCTTTCTGGATTCTTCGGTACTGACGTTTCCGATCATCAACGATTTGCTGCTGATCCATTTGTCGATGGAGCATCCGGCACGGATGCCGCTGTATGCGTTCATGGCCACGTTGGGATCGGTGCTGGGTTGCGTGGTGCTGTATTTCATTGCGCGAAAGGGCGGGGAAGCGATTTTTCACAAGAAGGCAGGTAAACACGGGCATGCCATTCGCCACTGGGTGGAACAGAACGGGTTCGCGGGAATGTTGATCGCGGCACTTCTGCCACCGCCGACGCCGTTCAAATTCTTCGTGCTTGCGGCAGGGGTGTTTGAAGTGCCGCTGTTCAGCTACACAGCAGCGATCACGATTGCGCGGTTATTTCGATATTTTGGCATTGGTTACCTGGCGATCCGGTATGGAGCAGACGCGATGCCGTATTTAATGCACAACAAGCTGCAGGTCTCCGTTTTTGTGATTTCGCTGGTTACTGTGAGCTATGTCCTTTCGCGAGTGTTACTTAAGCGGCGGACGCGTCCGGAAAATGATCCCTAATTGAGGGAATCCTCCCCCTCCCTCTGTTTTTGTAAGTGTTGCATCTAAAGGGCTTAGATTGCACCAAAATTGCGCAAAATGCGTGTTTGCAGAAGTGGGGATTCTAAAGGACTTAGTTAGCTGAATTGACGCCTTCTTGTACAAAGGGTCGACGGACGAATTCATACGCCGAGCCAGGATTATTAGTTGAGATCATTCGCTTCGGTCAGGATGACAGTCGAGACGGGCGGCGGCGCTTAGAACGCGGACGTTGTGCTGGCTCGTTCGGGCTCGTACAAAAAAGAAAAGCGGGAGCCGAGTTCCGGGACTCCAAAGGTACCGCGGTATAGCGCACTGAAGATAGCAACACACCTACTCTCGAACATCTAGCGAAATTTGCCGACGGAGCGCTATTTCAACCAGAATTCTCGCGAGACGGGGTCCCAAGCGAGCTCTTGAGAGAGAATTTTGCCGGAGGAATCGGCATCCATGAGGGCTTGAACGCGTGAGCCGAAGCTGGCGTCGCGGGAATAGGGGAAGGCGCGCAGGGTAATGTGAAAACCCTCGGGAGTTTTCTCAACAGCAGCTTTGGGGAAGCGCGCGGCCTGGAGGAAGCGACGCGCAACGGCGGTGTCGCGCGCGGCGTCGAGGGCGCGCGAGGGTTCGGGCTTGTAGGAAGTGACGGCGGAGTCTGGTTCGAAAGATGCGGCGGGGCCGACTATCATTTCAAAGTCGTGCAGGGCGCTTTCCGTTTCGACGATGCCATGCCAGCGGAAGGGCGAGCCCGATTCGGGAAACGCGGCAGCCTTGCGAGGCGATTCGCTACGATAGGTGCGCGATTCCACGGCCGCCAAGGCGTTGCCGTGGAGAACGAAGCGCAAAACGAAGTAAAGAATTATGGTGGCGAGCGCGAGGGAGGCGCCCACTTTGCCTCGCGGGCCTTTTGATTTGGCGCCGATTTCCTCGGTGACCAGCCCACTGAGCGCGGGGAGAAGGATGCCGGCAAGAAGAATACCCAAAATCCAGAGATCGAGAGAGGCGACCCAGTCCAGAGCGAAACGGCGCGAGGAGAAGGGCCAGAAGAGTTCCACACCGGTGCTTTGGCAGAGATCCATGAGCAAATGGAGAACGCAGGCGGCGAGAGCGGCGATGAAAATAGGAAGCGGCGAAATTTGTTTCTCCGTTGGCCCGCTTCTGCGCAGGAGAAAGGGGAAAGTGACGAGCAGACTGAACAACAGAGCTGCAGGCAGCGAATGACAATAGGTGCGATAGAAGGAGAGAAAAGCGGAGGGGCCAACAAATTTGCTGAGCGAGTCGATATCGGCGACTGTTCCCGCGACGAGCATGGCAATGGCGACGGAGGGAGTGAGGCGGGGAAAAGCAGCACGCTTCAGGGTGTAGGAGGCCAAGGCATGGGTGAGAAGATCCATGGGTAAAGTTATCTCATGAAAAGAGTTCCTGGTGATTAGTTGTAAGTTGTCAGTCCAGATTTTCTCGGGCACCGCGATGTCTTGCGAACTGTTGGATAAGGATTTATAAGGATTCACGAATTTCGCGGTGATTGCCGAGCTGGGCGCGGCATACTGCGCCCCTACGAATACAAAAACAGGGCGAACTGAAGTTCGCCACTACAAGGGCAGCGGTTACGCAGGATTGCCGGGGACGAGGAGTTTCAAGGCGCGGGGGACGATTTTGAATTCGACGGGGAGGCGGGCGAGGGGTTCGCCGTCGACTTGGGCGTAAAGAGGGTTTTTGTCGAGCGGCTCGCAGATGACAGTGTCGGACTTGTGGAAATGCACGCCTTCGGTGCCGCGGAGGTTGCCCATCCACAGCGTGGGCAAGTAGCTCAAATAGCGGAAGCCACTTTGGGTCGTGAGGGCCATGATTTCGAACTGATCTTCGAAGAGATCGGCGCCCGTGGTGATTTTGAAGGGGCCACCGTAATTCTTAGTGCGGCCGACAATGGCCAGAGAAGCGTTGAGTTTTTGATCGCCGATGACAATTCGGAAATGCTGGAAATTGTAACGAAAGACTTCGCGGGCGCCTTCCCACCAGTAGGCCAGCATGCCGATGCGGGCTTTCAGGTCGAGGTCCAGGGAGTAGACGATCATGCCGTCGGGTCCAGCTCCGCCGACGCTGAGGAAATACTTTTTCTTTTCGGGCTGCTCGAGCGGGGTCGCCAGGCCGAGGGCGATTTCTTTCACGGTACCGCCGACGAGCTTCTCGGCGGCGCTGGGAATGTCCCAGGGCAAATCCAATTCTTTGGCGAGGATGTTGGCGGTGCCGCCGGGGAGCAGGGCGAGGGGGACGCGGTGGCCGTTTTGATTGGCGGCCAGGCCGTTGATGACCTCGTTGAGAGTGCCGTCACCGCCGCAGGCGATGACCAGGCCGCGGCCTTCGGAGGCGGCACGCCGGGCGATTTCGGTGGCGTGGCCCGGGCCGGTGGTCTCCGCAAGTTCGGATTCGATGCCGCGGGCGGCGAAAATGCGGCGGGCGGTGTCGAGCGTGCGACGGCGGCCTTTGCCACCTCCGCCGGCGTTGGGGTTGTGAATCAGCAAAGCGTTTCTGAGACTTGTGGTCATCGTTGGTTCAGGGTCATGCCGTTCGTGTACCAAGACATTCATTCTATATAATACCAGTCGAATTCAAGCACTTCGTCTTGCAATCGAGTTCTAAGAGAGATTTCTTGCTTCGCTCGAAATGACGGGCGAAGGAGGATGCCGAGGTTTCATGGCCAAAGCCGCGCCAGCTAGTGTCAAAAAAGAGATCGAGAATCTTCGTGAGAAGCTACGCTATCACGAATACCGGTATTACGTGCTGGACGATCCGGAGATTTCGGACGCGGCGTATGACCGAATGATGAACCGGTTGAAGGAGCTGGAAGCCGCCCATCCGGAACTGGTGACGCCGGATTCTCCGACGGTGCGGGTGGGCGGTGCGCCTCGGGACGGTTTTCAGAAGGTGCAGCATGCAAGGCCGATGCTGAGCCTGGATAATGCGTTTTCCTACGATGCGCTGCGCGATTGGGACCGGCGGGTGCGGGAAGGAAGCGGGCAAGAAAAAATCGAATACATCGCCGAACATAAGTTCGACGGACTAAGTATCTCGCTTCAATACGAGGATGGTGTGCTGGTGCGCGGAGCGACCCGCGGCGATGGCACGACGGGAGAGGATGTCACGCCGAACGTGAAGACGATCCGGTCGATCCCGCTGCGCGTAGATGCCGGAGTGTTGAAGAAAATCAAGCTTCCGGCGAACTTCGAAGTGCGCGGCGAGGTGGTGATGACCAGAAAATCGTTTGAAATGTTGAACCAGCAGCAGGAAAGGTCGGGCGGAAAGATTTTCATGAATCCGCGAAGCGCGGCGGCGGGGGCAGTGCGCGTGCTGGATCCAGCGATTACGGCGTCGCGGCGGCTGGACTTTTTCGCATACTACCTGCTGGTGGATGGAAAAGTACCGTTCGCGAACCATTCCGAGTCCCTGCAGGCTTTGAAGCAATTACACTTCCGCGCATCGGACGACTGGAAACTCTGCGCCGGGATCGAGGCGGTGATTGCGTACTGCGAGGATTGGGATGCGAAACGCGAGAAGCTCGCTTACGAGATTGACGGCGTGGTGGTGAAAGTGAACTCCATACCCATTCAAAATGAACTGGGTTACACGTCCAAGGCGCCACGGTGGGCCATTGCGTACAAATATCCGGCGCGGCAGGAGACGACGGTGGTCAACGACATCATCGTGCAAGTGGGGCGCACGGGGACGCTGACGCCGGTCGCGGTGCTGGAGCCGGTGCAAGTGGGAGGCGTCACTGTCAGCCGTTCCACGCTCCACAACATGGATGAAATCGAGCGGCTGGGATTGCAGATTGGCGACATCGTGCTGATCGAGCGGGCCGGCGAGGTGATTCCGCATGTCTTGAAGGTGGTGAAGCCTGGGAAGAATCGCAAACCGTTTCGCATGCCGAAGCATTGCCCGGAGTGTGGGAGCACGATTCATCATGCGGAAGGGGAAGTGGCGTACCGCTGCGTGAACGCGGCTTGTCCAGCGAAGAGGAGAGAATCGATACTTCATTTTGCGGGGCGGCACGCGATGAATATTGATGGGCTGGGCGACAAGATTGTAGATCAGCTTGTCGACAAAGGATTGGCGAAGGACGTTGCCGACCTGTATTCCCTGAAACTCGAGGAAGTTGCCGGGCTGGAGCGCATGGCGGAAAAATCCGCGCAAAACCTGCTGGAGGAAATCGAGGCGAGCAAGAAAAATTCGCTAGCGCGGTTGATTTACGCCCTGGGCATCCAGTTTGTGGGCGAGCGCACGGCGCAATTGCTGGCGGAACATTTTTCGTCGCTAGAGGAATTGGCGGCGGCGAAAGAAGAGCAGCTTGTCGAAGTCCCCGAAGTGGGGCCAAAGGTCGCGGCCAGCATCGTCGAATTTTTCTCGGAGCCCGCCAATCGGCAGCTCATCAAGAAGCTGAACAAAGCGGGTGTGCATCCCACGGCGGAAAAACGCAAGGTCAAGAGCGACAAATTTGTCGGCAAAAGCTTCGTCTTCACCGGGGGCCTCGCGAATCGTTCACGCGAAGAAGCCGGCGAAATCGTGCAGCAGCACGGCGGAAAAGTTTCCAGCTCCGTCAGCAATAAGACCAACTACGTCGTTGTTGGCACCGATCCCGGATCGAAGTACGACAAAGCAAAGGAACTGGGCGTAACTATTCTGACCGAGGCTGAATTCGAAAAGCTGCTCGGTTTGAAATAGGGTACACCTACGGTGAACCGTTAGACTTCCTACGTCCGATCAGGAACACGACGATCTGCATAGCTGCGCGCTTGAGGTAGGTAGCTAGTGCTTGTGGTTTAACTGCGACAGCGATCACGGTGGTTGCGAACAGGAGAAACAAAAATGATGCGAGAGAAATCTCAAGAGGTTTCAAGAGATACTTCAGTCCCAGTAAAAGACCCAGCGGGACCGAAACGAGTACCGCGAGCCGGACAAAAAGTCTGAGAATGCTTCCGAGAGGGATTGGGCTTGTCGTGGCCCGGTCTCAAAGAACAAGCAAAATAGTGGTCTCCCTCGCGAAGCGTGTCGATGGCAGCGTCCCATTCAGCGACTGCTTGCGCATCGCCGTTCTTGATTCGCCTGTACGCATGTGCAAGCAATAGCGATACCTTTTTTTCGTATTCATCCGAATTACGCTGCGACTCGAATTCCTCGTTGAGTTTCACTGGGTCTTCCGCTGCATCCGAACTTTCGGTGAAATACATCATTCTCTTCTCTAAATCGGAGAGTGGCGCTCTTTCTAGGCTGGCTTGCTGTGTTGTTTGCTCGACGAGAAAATCCTTGGCGGCACGGACATCCATGCTGCAGATTGTAGGTCTCTGCTCAGGGCTACGACAATGGTGAACTTCTAAGAGACGTTCGCGGTATAATTAGCTTGGCGGGCGGGCCGGGTGATCGCTGGCTTGGTCATCGCAAAATGGCTGGGCGGGAGGAAAGTCCGGACACCGTCCTGAGGCACGTTCTTCACTTTTGTGGGGAGCGGAACTCTTGACAGGGCAACGCGCCTGGTAACGCCAGGGGGCTTGCCACGCAGGGTCTGCCGGAAGGCAGAGTTACACGCTACGGCGTGTGGCGTCGCGACTTAGTCGTGACGCGGTGCGGCTGGGCTACGGAAAGTGCCACAGAGAATAGACCGCCGGCGGAGTGGAGCGCGGTGGCATCGCACAGGGAAACCTGTGAGACGTCTTCGAAATGCTCACGTCGTTTGGCAAGGGTGAAAAGGTGGGGTAAGAGCCCACCGCTCCGGTGGCGACACCGGGGGCACGGAAAACCCCGCGTGGTGCAAGGCCAAATAGGAGGGGAGAGCCGGCCCGGCTCGATGAGTCAGCGTTCATGAAAATGAACGCGCTCCTTCTGCGGTGGCGCGAGCCATCGTAGATGAGAACCCTCGGGTAGGCTGCTGGAGTCACGGTGCGAATCGTGACCTAGAGGAATGATCGCCGCGTACACAGGCCGTTTACGGTTTGCGTGCGGCACAGAATCCGGCTTACAGGCTCGTCCGCTAATTCTATTGAAATTGCGGCGCTTTTGTTGAGGAGCTTGGCATTTTCGTGCCAGCTCCTTCCAGCCCTTCGCCGTTTATGCGCCGTACCCTTTCGCGCAGCGCCGGTACAAAAGGCGCGTAATGCCGTTCAACGGTTCCAATCTTATCCCCCCCCAATAGGGCAATGTGGATGATGAGCTCAACTAAGATAACTCGGCTCTTTTTTATGCTGGCGCTCTCATCAGCAGCCTCCGCGCAAGAATGGCAATTCTACGGTGGCGACGCGGGCGGAACGCGATCCTCGCCGCTCAGACAGATCAATCGCCAGAACGTTGCAAGCTTGAAAAGGGCGTGGACGTATCACATGGGAGAGGCAGACCGCAAAGGCAGCGGCGCAGATCGGGATCGCGTTGCGCCGTTTGAATCCACCCCCCTGGTGATTGATGACCTGCTCTACTTTTCCACTCCTTCAAATCGTGTAATTGCACTCAATGCGGAAACTGGTCAAGAGATATGGCAGTTTGATCCACAAGCCGGGCGAGCTGGACCTCGCGAATTCTTCCAGCACCGGGGCGTTGCCTACTGGCAGAGCAAGAAAGGAGACGACCGGCGGATTCTATACGGTACTTTTGACGGTCGTTTGATCGCTCTGGACACGAAAACCGGAAAGCCTTGCCACGATTTTGGAAAAGACGGCGTAGTCAATCTGCGAGCTGGAATTGCGGACGCTTATCCTGGTGCGGAATATTCGGTGACGTCGCCTCCAGCCATCTACGAAGATCTGGTGATTACTGGAGCCGCTGTCCCCGAATACCCTTCGAAAGGCCCGAGTGGAGAGGTGCGCGCGTTTGACGTTCGCTCGGGCAAACTTGTCTGGACCTTTCACACCATCCCTCAACCGGGAGAAATCGGACACGAGAGTTGGGAGGGAGATGCGTGGAAGGATCGCGCCGGCGCGAATGTCTGGTCGATCATGAGCGTGGACATTGAGCGCGGTTTAGTTTTTCTCCCCATTGGTTCGGCTTCATACGATTTCTACGGCGCGGACCGCAAGGGCCTGGATCTTTTCAGCAACTGTTTGGTAGCGCTCGAGGCTGCCAGCGGCAAGCTCGTGTGGTACTACCAGATGGTGCACCACGATATTTGGGATTACGATATGCCCGCCCAGCCTGTGCTGATCACGGTGCGGCGGAATGGCCGGGATGTTCCTGCGGTTGGACAGGTGACCAAGATGGGATTTGTATTTATCCTCGACCGGCTCACGGGAAAGCCGTTGTTTCCGGTGGAGGAGCGCCCAGTTCCCAAGAGCGACGTGCCCGGCGAAGCTGCTTGGCCGACCCAGCCTTTCCCGGTCAGACCTCCACCTCTTGTCCGGCAGTCGTTCAGCGAAACTGACATCAGCACGGTGACTCCGGAATCCAATCGTTGTTGCCTTCAGGTGTTTCATTCGCTTGAGAGCCGCGGAATGTATACGCCCTACGGTCCCAAGATGACATTAGTAGTACCCGGCACATTGGGGGGAGCAAACTGGTCCGGCGCTTCTTTTGATCGAGGTTCCGGCTATTTGTTTGTCAACGCAAATGAGTTGGGAGCGGTTGGAGCGATGGAACCGCAGGCCGCCGACGCACCGGAGCAATATCGGCGGGCGTCCAAAGATGGCGAATATGCTCGATTCTGGGACGAGCACCAACGGCCATGCCAGAAGCCGCCTTGGGGAACGCTCAACGCCGTGGACGTGAATAAGGGAGAGATCGCCTGGAAAGTACCACTTGGAGTCGTCGAGGAGCTGAAGACGACGACTGGCACGCCGAACCTTGGCGGCTCGATCGTGACCGCCGGCGGGGTGGTATTTATTGGGGCGACGATCGACGGCCGTTTCCGAGGATTCGATGCGAAGACCGGAGAGCAATTGTGGGCTGCCACGCTTGAAGCAAGTGCGCACGCCACGCCTATAACATACATGGGCAAAAAGACCGGCAAGCAGTTCGTTGTGATTGCAGCCGGAGGCGGCGGATATTTTAGAGGGAAAGTGTCCGATACTCTCGTGGCATTTGCGCTCCCGGATGAGTAGAACAGATCAATTCCTAATTTGAAGAAATGGTCTATCAGTCGAAGCAGCGTTCATTCGCAGTCTGGGAGTGGAGAATCCAAGATGTTTCGATCACGGACCGAAATTAGGTTTCGCGCGCACTGCAGCGCACGGTCAATCGTGATTGCCAGAAATAATTGCTTCTGGATTCTGCTGACACTGGCAACAGCGCATCAAGGAATTGCACAATCGGACATCGTCGTCGTTCGACCTAAAGAAATTCACGATGTACTGGTAAATCCTGGAATGGGCATTACGACTTTTCAGAGGTTCAACGGCCAAGCGACGAATGCCCCATTGAAGTGGTCCGAAGTCGGGCCAGTCACGAAGCTGCCGCAAGCGCCCACGAAGCCGGATTTTCCGGAGAGCTCCATCTCGTATTGCCGCTGGTATTGGAACGTCCTTGAGCCTGAGCCTGGCAAGTTTCATTGGGAGATCGTAGATCTTGCATTGAAAGAAGCTCGAGCGCATGGACAAACTCTCGCCATTCGCCTAATGCCATACTCGAACCAGGATCCGCTGCCTGCTTGGTATCGGAACTCGGCCGCGCGGCGTGCCAACAAACCGACGGACAAGGACGGAGAAATCTGGCAGCCGGATTTTAGCGATCCTGTGTATCTGAAGTACTGGGGCGAGCTCGTCGCTGAGGCGGGAAAGCGATATGACGGGAACCCCTATCTGGATAGCGTAGACATTTCTTCCGTGGGCTATTGGGGAGAGGGCTGGAGCCCGTACATGCCGCCATTTCCCAATCAAAAGGAGCTTATCGATATTTGGCTGAATGCCTTTCGGCGCACGCCGTTGTTGATGAACTTTGATGAGCAACAGGCGCTCACGTATGGCACAGAACATGGCGCGGGATGGAGGCTGGATTGTCTGGGGGACATGCGCACAAACTCGGACAATGAATATTTTCCGGCAGAAATGCTTGAAGTTTACCCACAGCAGGTGGTGCGTGCTGGCATTCAGGACACTTGGCAGCGCAAGCCGGTCTCACTGGAAGTGTGCTTCACGGTTGCCGGTTGGAAGGAGAAGGGCTACGACCTTGACTATATATTGGAGCAAGCACTGCGCTGGCATGTGAGCTCCGTGAACATAAAGTCCGCGCCGATTCCGTCTGAATGGAGAAGTCAATTCGAAAGCTTTCAGAAAAAGATGGGATATCGTTTTACCTTGCGGCGATTGGAATACCCAAAGACGGTAAACGCCGGCTCGATGATGCCGATTCACATGTGGTGGCTGAACGCGGGAGTCGCTCCCATTTACAGAGAATTCTCGCTGGCCGTTGAACTGCGATCTTCCAAGACCGCGACCATCATTCGAGTCCCAGTGGACGTTCGGAAATGGCTTCCCGGAGACGCGGTATTCGACGGCACGCTGTATGTTCCGGAGAATCTGGCCGAGGGCACATACAATTTTCGGGTCGCGATGCTAGATCCATGGACCGGGCAGCCGGCGATCCGATTCGCCGTCGAAGGCCGGCAAGACGACGGCTGGTATAACATGGGTTCACTCACGGTAAAAGCACAGTGAGTTATTTCACGCTTCGGTGCGGTTCCAGAAGAGTGTGATTACTTGAGTACACCAGCGAACTGCAAAGAGGAAGAATGATCCGGCCATGTATCATGGCCGTGCTGGCCGGAGCGATTGCCTTGTGCGCGCTAGCCGCGGACGATCCGCCGCCGCAATCTTTCCGTGTCCGTGAACAGCCCTTGTCGCTGGGCCCACGCATAACACCTTTCCTGCAGTATCAAGCGGAGCAAGCGTGGCGCGAAGATGACGATCGCCAAAAAGCCTGGGATGCCATCCATGACCAGAGAGAATTGTTAAAGACGCAAGACGAACTGCGGCAAAAACTCCTGCAAATGATCGGCGGCTTGCCAGCGGTAAAGACGGATCTGCATCCGCGCGTCACCGGCAGGATTCAGATGGATGGGTTCTCTGTAGAAAAACTGATCTTTCAAAGTTTGCCAGGCGTCTATGTCACTGCGCTCGTTTACGTGCCGGATGATCACTCCAAGAAGCATCCGGCTGTGCTGGTGCCAGCGGGGCACGCACCCGATGGAAAATTCCACTATCAATCGCTAAGTCAAAGGTTGGCGGGGCGAGGGTATGTAGTGATCTCCTGGGATCCCCTCGGGCAGGGTGAACGCAGCCAGTTCTGGGATGCGACTGCAGGTAAGAGCCGCTATAACCTGGTCTGTGGCGAACATGCGGTGATCGGGAACCTGGCGTATCTAGCCGGAGCGAATCTTGCCAGATGGGAGATATGGGATGGCATCCGCGCGGTCGATTATCTGCTCACTCGTCCTGAAGTTGACGGTGAGCGAATCAGCATCACCGGGACAAGCGGCGGCGGCTTTCAGGCTACTCTGATTGCCGCTCTCGATGAGCGCATTAAAGTGGCCGTGCCTTCGTGTTATATCAGCGCATTGCCGATGAGGATTTATAACCGCATTTTTGCCGACCCTGACAGCGATCCCGAGCAGGATTTGTTTGGCATGATTTCGAATGGTGTTGACCATCCCGGGTTGCTGCTGCTGATGTATCCCCGGCCGGTATTGTTGGCTGCCGCGGTACTCGATTTTTTCCCCATTGAAGGTACGCGCAAAACCGTCCGCGAAGTACGAAGGCTGTATGAGCGTTTCGACCGTGGAGACCGAGTTGCCCTGGTCGAAGGCTATCACCCCCATCAATTCTCATCGGAGAATCAGGAAGCCGCACTGGACTTTCTCGACCATTTCAATCAGATGCCGGTTCGACACGGACTTCCTCCGGTAAAGGAAGTCACGAATAAAGCGTTGCAATGCACTCGAACAGGGCAGGTCGGGCTCGATTACAGCGACGCAAGATCTTTGATGGTGGTGATCCGAGAGTATTACGACGAGCACAAGACCGGACCGGGACACAACCTCGCGAAGGAGTATTACGGTGACAAATACAGCGGAGTGAAAAATTGGCATGTGAGCGAACATGCCGGCGTCCCGCCTGGGCAAGCGCAGATCACTTGGGAGGCTATGGGAAGCTCAAGCTCAGACGGCGTGTCGATTGACCGCTATATGCTGCGCCACAGCAAGCAGCTTGAAATGCCGGTACTGCACATTCACAAGTCTGCCGCTGACAATCGAAGATTCCTGTTGTGGTTCCGTGATGGCGGCAAAGCGACCGCGGAAGATTGGCCTGAAATCAAGAAATATGTGGACCAGGGCTACGAAATTGTCTCGTTTGATTTCCGCGGCCTCGGCGAGACTCGTATGCCGTACGCGACGGTTTCCCCGGATGATCCGGCGTTGGGTGCGTTGGATTTTGATCATGCTTATGTCAATTCCATTTCCGGCGTCTTGGCAAATCATGTTTACAACGCTCTTCTGATCGGCAGGCCGTATTTTCTGCAAATGATTGAGGACTCAGAAATCACCAGCCGATTCGCGCGTGAGAAGCTGGGTGCAAAAATAGTCGCTATAACTGCTCCAGGCGATGCGTACACGCTCGCGAGCGCCATTGCGGAGACGCTACCCGGCATCGAGCTCCTGCCCCGGACAGACGCGAAAGTCTTGAAATGGTCTGAAATCGTAGAGCAGAAACGGGAGATCTGGCCAATACAGTATCTGCTGCCATCGGGAGCCTATATTCATTAAGCGAAGTGTTTTTTTTTCGGCGCCCCTCGGGCCCCGCCGCCATTAGTCGGTTCTCAACGCGTCGCTGCTAATTCACAAGCTGCAAGATTCCAAACCGGGTTGGCACGTGAAATGTTTTCCCTTCGGGAATGATGCTCCACGCAAGAAACTTACGGTGATCGTCACCGCCCTTTCCTGCTGCTCGAAAGAAATTCACTCGCCATTTAGCGTCCGGATGTATCGCGCCAACATTCATCGACGCGATCGGTATGCGCATTTCGGTCGTCCAAATATGATTCTTGGCGTCGATGCGCGCTGCATGCTCAAAGCCCGAATTCCAAGACACATCATTGAAAGGCTCTTTGGTCTTATCGATTTCGAGATCTACCCACTGGTTATTGGGGGCTACCTCGAACTCATAGTAGTGATTCACTCGCTCTGGCTGAGGGTTCAGAAAGACTTCCACCACGTCGCGATCCCAAAGTTGCCATCGCTCTACCGCCCGGTCCTCTCCTTCATAGACATTCAGTGAATCGTAGCTACACCAAAAGAAGAAGTAGATATGTGTTTCCGTCCAAACGGATGCGACGCGAGTCGAAAGTTGTGGGTAGTGGGACTGGCCCGAAGCGTCATGGTCAAATTCCACTGACTTGGCATGCTTCCATGAAGGCTTGGAGCGATCGCCATCCGGCAGGAAATCCACTGGGGACCGTTTTGCCTGGAGTTGCACATCGCTGGCATACGATTGTTGCGGCATGGCAACGATCCGGCCAGGGCACGAAAAGGGAAGTAAAGTGAAAAGAGCCCCGGCGAGAGCACCAATCAAAACTTCGATTTTCCAAAGGACCATCAGTAAGTTCCTCGAGCCTTGAGAGTTTCGATCTGCTCAAGGACGACTTGCCTCGTCGACATTTGCATTCGCCTTGGGCGAAAGCTGAAACCGGAGCTTTATCCCACTTTGACAAGCAAAAGTAAACGATATAGAAGAAGTCGAACGAAAAGGGAAATGCATGGCGGCGCGATCAAATGAGACTGGAGAGTTCATGAATAGAATGGGCCGGAGACGCTGGTTGGAAAGCATGGGGATGTTTTTCGCGGCAGGCAGATTACCAACGACCTCGATAACGCCGTCGTCAGTCGAGCTAGAAAGCGCGGGGAAGCCGCTGCAACTCGCGGACTTCCAACCACGCAGCATGTTACATGTCCCTGAGACGAAGGTGCCCCGCTCGCGCTATCCAGTCATAGATATTCATACGCATCTCTCTGTTACCGCCAAGACAGACAACGGAGTTGGGATAGGCGAAGCGATGAAGTATTTCGCGACGGTGGAGACGTTGTTAACACTGATGGACCGAAAGAACATCCAGGTGATGGTAAACCTGACAGGAGGGGCTGGCAAAGGACTAGAGGAAGCCATCCGAAAGTTTCAGCAGCCCTATCCTGAACGATTCGTAACCTTCGCGGAACCTTGGTGGGACCGCACAAATCAACGGGGATATAGCCAGTTTCAGGCCGATGAGATTGTTCGGTCACGGCAGGCAGGCGCGCGCGGACTAAAAATTCTTAAGACGCTCGGTCTTTATTTGCGTGAGGGAATCTCGAAGGGCCCATTGGTAAAAATTGACGATCCACGTTTCGATGCCATGTGGGAAACATGCGGATCGCTGGGCATGCCGGTGGCGATTCACGTCTCAGATCCGGAGGCTTTCTTCCTTCCTACCGATCGTTTCAATGAGCGTTTCGAGGAATTGAATAATCATCCAGATTGGTCCTTTTACGGCCGCGATTTTCCAAGTAACGCTCAACTGCTGGAGGCACGGAACCACGTTCTGGCCCGCCACCCCAGGACCCAGTTCATTGTGCTCCACGTGGGCAATAACGCCGAGAACCTTCCTTTCGTGGGCGAATGCATGGACCGCTTCCCCAATATGCATGTGGAACTCGGTGCGCGGATCGGGGAGCTAGGACGCCAGCCGCGTATGGCCAGGAAGTTCTTCGAGAGATATCAGGATCGAATTCTTTTTGGAACGGATGCCGTTCCCTATGGAACGGACACGCCTCAGCAAGTCTTCAATGATGAGCTTTACGAGATCTACTACCGCTTTCTTGAAACCGAAGACGAATACTTCGATTATGCACCCGCACCCGTGCCTCCTCAGGGGCGTTGGCGGATTTATGGTCTCGGTTTACCCGACGGAATACTCAAAAAAGTCTATTATGAGAATGCAGCCCAGCTCCTGAGGGTCAAGATCTAGCAATGCTTCAGAGAGGTTGACAAAGCCAGAACTTTCTGCCAAAAAGAAAACGAAACAATGGTAACGAAAGCAAAGCAAAGAAATAGATGATCTTTTTCCTCCTTCGACTTGCCGTGACCGCGCTGATGATGGCTGACAGTGGCTACTCCCGACCAGGTGATTTCAAGATCATTGGCCCCGGTGGTGGTGGGGCCATGTTCCATCCTACTATCAGTCCTCACGACCCCAATACCGTCTTGCTGAGTTCCGACATGACCGGGTCCTATATCACCCACGATGCCGGCAAGTCTTGGCGCATGTTTAATCTACGCGGCGTGGTCCGGTTCTTTGTTTTCGATCCGCTGGATCAGAAGGTGATTTATGCGCAATCTAGCGGTTTGTGGCGTAGCCAGGACCAGGGCGAGACTTGGAGCTTGATTTATCCGCAGCCGTCCTTTGTGAAGGGCATCAAAATGAGCTCGGATCACTCGGACGAAGATCTAATTGCAGAGCCGAATCCACTGAGCGACATCACCGCGATGGCCATCGATCCCTCCGATTCCAAGATCTTTTATGTTGTTGCAGGCGATAGAAGAAAAGGGACGTTTGCCCTTTTTACCTCGCGTGATGGGGGCCAAAATTGGGCAAAAGAGGGAGATCTGCCAGGACTGGCTGACAAGCTGTGGGTGAATGCTTATTCGCCAAGCGAAGGTCGGGTGCTTCTCCTTGCAGGCCCACATTTCATCGAAAAGAAAACCTCGTCCGGCATGCACAAGATACCCGGCCCCTTCGCGAAGACTTTCACGGATATCTCTGCGGGATTCAGTAAGGATGGCAAGCCTTTCATTTACATTATCGGCGACGAATCCGCGTTCGCTTCCGATGACGAAGGAACAACTTGGCGAAAGGCCAGCTTGGGTCAAGGTGGGGGAAAAATGCGAGCGATCGCAACCAGCTTGCGCAATCCGGACACGGCCTATGTTTCCTTTAGAGAACTGGAAGAGGGTGGGATCAAATGGCTAGGGGTTGCCAAGACCACGAATGCGGGACGCACTTGGCAACCGATTTGGAAAGAGGACAGCAATCCTGCCGCTAAGCCCGCCACGAATATCCACGACGCGTGGATCACCGAACGTTTTGGATCGGATTGGGGCGAAAATCCCTTGGCGCTTGTCGTGGCGGAGCAGGATGCCAACTTAAGCTATGGGACAGATTTGGGAAGAGCAATGCGCACGACGGACGGGGGCGCAAGTTGGGTCGCCGTATACTCACGGAAATCCGGCAAAACCGGATGGGTCAGTGCGGGTCTAGATGTAACGACCACCTACGGCTACCACTTTGATCCGTTCGATCACAACCGGCAGTTCATCTCCACAACTGATATTGGTCTTTTCCGCAGCGAAGATGGCGGGCGGTCCTGGATTAGTTCCACTCGTGGTGTGCCGAAGGAATGGATGAACACCACGTACTGGATTGAATTTGACCCCGAGGTGAAGGGGCGTGTCTGGAGCGTGAACAGTTGGACGCACGATTTGCCGCGACCAAAGATGTGGAGACGGAAAGGAATTCGGGATTATCGGGGTGGCGTATGCCGCAGCGATGACGGGG
>Ga0137398_10000079_pt1 | contig 26107 bp, 25 predicted proteins | sample czorhiz216metaG_FD_106659 | JGI IMG/M metagenome (GOLD analysis project Ga0137398, IMG submission 106659) | Vadose zone soil microbial communities from Angelo Coast Range Reserve, California, USA - czorhiz2.16 metaG | ecosystem: Environmental > Terrestrial > Soil > Vadose zone | place: USA...
ACGAAATCGAGGTACCAACCGTACGGTAGGAGGCTATTTTGTGGTGAAGACCTTTCCCTAACCATTACTGATTCCAAAGCACTTAACTGGATCAGATGTGCCCAAGTGGGAAAGTTCGGCTAAGACACGGCACACTTTCCGCGTAGCCATAGGAAGAAACAGCATAGACTCCCCCGAACCCAACTGCGCCAGAAGCGAGTAAGGCCCTCCGATTGCTGCTGAAGCGCACTTCCGAGGATGTGTCGCAACCGGATATGCCGATCTGAACACAGGTCCGCGAGCCACAACAAAGATGTTGCAGAATTAAAGAAAGCCCCAATCTTTTTGCACACGGCGCGCAAAATGGCATTCCGCAGCGATCATCGTCAATCGACCCTGGGCCGAAAGCTCTTTGTTGTAGTTTCTCTCTTTGTCAGCATCGTCCTATTTGTTTTTCTCCTCGGCGCCTTCCGCTCCATGATTTTGTCTTCGGTGCGTGCCTACATCCAGGGTGAGGATTATTGGTCTAAAGGACAAAAAGAAGCGGTTATCAGTCTGATGCAGTACGCCAGCTCGAGTTCCCAAGCGGACTTCCAAGCTTACCTGAATGCCATCCGGGCACCCCTCGGAGATAAATTTGCCCGCATCGAGCTTGAAAAACCCACTCCAGATATGACGATCGTGTATCAGGGGTTTACAAGGGGCCAGATCAATCCTGATGATATCCCCGGCATGGTCCGCATGTTTCGCTGGTTTCACGATTTCAGCTTCATGCGAGTTGCAATTGCTGATTGGACGGCTGCGGATCATGAGATCGACAATCTCACGGAGCTCGCGGATCAGCTCCATGCGGAGACATTTTCAGACCACCCAAATCCATTAACGGTGCGGCGCGTCCTCGAAGAAATCGAAGCGTGCGACTCGCATCTCACTCTTACGGAAAATCACTTCTCTTCGACGTTGGCAGAAGGTGACCGCTGGATCCGCAATTTGCTCAACTTGCTCACCGTGGGAACCAGCGCCCTTCTCCTGGTCTTAGGCATAGGGACTTCCCGGCACCTGCTCAGCAACGTCCGCCGCTCCGAGGAAAAATATCGCCGCCTTTTCGATTCCGCCAGTGACGCCATCCTGATTATAGATTACGAGACAGGTATCGTTCTGGAAGCGAACGCGCGGGGCGCCGATCTCTTCGGAATTCCGTCCGAGCGCCTGGCATTCGTCCCGGAATCTTCTCTGTTTCCCACTGGTGAAGATCAGGACTACGCCAGAATCTTTCGGGCGGGGCTTTCGGGCGGCGAGTCGCACAGCGTTCAACTCAAGATCCGGCGGGCCGACGGGCGTTCTGTTGAAGTGGACGTCAGCGTTCGCCGCATCGAGCTAGATAGTCCGCGCCGGCTTGTCATTCTCGCCATCTTTCGCGATACCAGTGAACTCAAGCGCCTTAACCGAGCGCTTCTCGCGCTCAGCCGCTGCAACCAAGAGCTCGTCCGAGCAGCGAACGAATCGGAACTCCTCGAACGCGTTTGCCAGATCATCGTCAATACGGGCGGCTATCGCATGACCTGGGTCGGATTCCCCGAGCAGGACCAAACCAAATCTGTTCGTGTGGCCACGCAGTTCGGCGATACCCGTGGCTATCTTGCTTCCGTGCACGGGTCTTGGGCGGACACACCGGAAGGCCGCGGCCCCGTCGGGGTCGCTATTAGGACCGGCGAGATTTGCATCATTCACAACACTTTGAAGGACTCGCGCTTCGCATCCTGGGCCGGACGAGCCGCGGAGGAAAAGTTTTTATCCGTAATTGCACTTCCTCTTTCAGGAGAACAGGGCGTGATCGGCTGCTTGGCAATTTATTCAGAGGAAGAAGATGTCTTTGACGCTGAAGAAGTGACTCTGCTCCGGGAACTTGCCACTAATCTTGCCTACGGCATTTCGACCTTGCGCATCCGTTCCGAACACGAACGCTCCGAAGCGGAAGTCTCTTCGCTCGAAGAGCAGCTCCGTCAGGCGCAAAAAATGGAGTCGCTCGGCCGGCTTGCCGGCGGTGTCGCCCACGATTTCAACAATCTTTTGACCGTCATACGCGGCTATGCGGAGTTGGCCCTTCCAACCAAGCCCGGCGATGACGGTCTCCGCCGCAAAATAACGGAAATCATGAAGGGCTCGGACCGCGCGCAAGCCCTCGTAAGCCAATTGCTGGCTTTCAGCCGCAAGCAGATCCTCAAGCCTTCGGTCCTCGACCTTAACCACGCCGTTATGGAAATATCCAATCTTCTTCCCCGCCTCATCGGTGAGGACATTCATATTGACGTTCGGCCCGGTCGAAATCTCCGCAGGATCATGGCGGACCCCAATCAAATGCAACAGATCTTGCTGAATCTGGCGGTGAATGCTCGCGACGCGATGCCCGCGGGAGGAACGCTCCGATTCCGGACGGAAAATGAAACCCTGCCGGTTACCTCGAAATTTGAAAAAATCACCGAAGGTGTTCTGTTGACTGTCAGCGATACGGGAAGCGGCATCCCTCCGGAACTCCTTCCGCGCATTTTTGAACCCTTCTTCACAACCAAGGAACGCGGCAAAGGGACCGGGCTTGGACTCGCTATGGTCTATGGAACGGTTTCACAGAGCGGCGGACGAATCGAAGTCGATTCAGGGCCGGGCAAAGGCACGACGTTCAAGATTTACTTTCCGGCGACAGACGAACTCGTGTCTGCTTCCCCGATCGAGAACCGGGTTCTGCCGCTAAAGCCGGCGTACGGCACCATTCTATTGGTTGAAGACGAGCCCAGTCTGAGGGAACTCATCTCCGATTATCTCGGCATCGCCGGCTTCACCATTCTCACGGCCGCGAATGGCGCCGACGGCCTGGCGAGAGCCAAGTCTCATAAGGGCCCGATTCATCTCGTGATTAGCGATGTCATTATGCCGGTTATGGGGGGGCGGGAGATGGCCGACCAACTGAAACTGTCCCGTCCGGCTACTCCGATTCTATTCATGTCTGGTTACACCGACGATGCCGCCATTCGCCGCGGCGTTTCCGAACATCGCGACCACTACCTCGAAAAACCTTTTGAACTGAACTCCCTTGCCCGCAAAGTCAGCGAAGTTCTCAACCCGGACTCGTAAGATCACTTCCGGCTTAGATCGGCATCTCCTCGTGATTGCAATGGCTGCCACAGCGCCGGTCCTCCTACCGAATTCCTTCCGGGTAGGAACCCCTACTTTGGCCAACCGGAGAAGATCAATCCTGCAACCTACTTGGGTGGCGGCAGGGATTTTGGTGGGTTCCCAGCGCCAAATTCTCCCTTGCACATTATTTCCCGCAACTTAATACCGGACAGGACCGGACTGCCTGAAGGGGGCCACACGTTTTCGGGGTTTGTACAGATCTTCAGGACTGGCAAAGACTTCGATCATCTGCATCCGACCTGTACAGGAATGCCAAACACAAACTGTGTCCCGCCTCCATTCGACGGGATCTGCTCCAAATCATGGCATGGTCTTGAGGCTGTTGCGGAACCGGTCCCAGATTTCCCCCAGTGCCCCGCGGAGTAGTACTGAGGGAAATCTATTCGTCCATGCTGCCCTAAACGGAAACGGACCCCGGTGCTCTGGCATTTGTGGCTGAATAGGCCATTCCACCTTGGCGAACGAGACCACGAATAGGGTGCGGCGGTTGTTCGCCTATAACTTAAACAATTCGCGCATGCGCTTGATCTGCGAGCGGCTAACGGGGATTTCCGTTTGCTTCTTGTCGTTCATTTTCAGCATGTAAGTGGAGTTGAACCACGGCACCACTTCCTTGATGTGATGAATGTTCACCAGGAATGAGCGGTGCGGCCGCCAGAACGACTCCGAATCCAGCGCCTCGCTTAGATCTTCGAGCGTGCGGTAATTCGACGTGCCCTCGGCCCCGCGGGCCATGACGGAGATCGATCCGCGGTCGATGGAGGCCCAGATCAGATCTTCGCCGTCCACTAGGAGCAATTTCTGTTGCGACCTCACCAGTATTTTCACCGGCGGCGAAGAACTCGGTTTCGCTGCGCCTAGCTGGCTAACGAGCTGCTCCAGCCGCTCGGTGGCCGAAGTCTGCGTCTCTAGCATCTTTCGCGCTCGCGCAATCGCCTTGGCGATGCGCGCCTTATCAAACGGCTTCAGCACGTAGTCCACGGCATTCACGTCAAACGCCTGCACCGCATATTGGTCAAACGCGGTGGCAAAGACCACGTGCGGCATTTTCATCTTGCGCTCGACGATCTTTTTCAACACGCCGAACCCATCCAGCCCGGGCATCTTCACGTCCAGAAACACCAGGTCCGGCGCATGCTCCTTGATCAGCGACACTGCCTCCACGCCGTTCTTCCCCTGCCCGATCACATTGATCTCGGGGAACCCTTTCAGCAGGAAGGCCAGCTCGTCCCGCGCCGGCTTCTCGTCATCCACGATGATCGTGTTTATGGACATGCAGTAGCGCAGGCCTCAGCCTGTGCCCCCCCTTCCACGGTGATCCCAAACGCCGAGTATAGGCGCTCCCTGTCTCCGCAGCAAACAAGTCTGAAGCCCGGCTCGACGTGGCGAATTTACCGTTTCCCGGTATCATGTGGCACGAGAAACAGGACCAGGAAAACAAAAATGAAGAAATCTTCCGGTACGCCACGCGCAAAGAAGGCAAGCGTTCTCAGCAGCACCACAATTTATGAAGGCCCGGTCTTCGGGATTCGCCGGGACGAGGTCATCGAGCCGAGCGGCGTTCGAACGATCCGCGAAGTCATCGCCCATCCGGGTTCCGTCGTGGTCCTCCCCGTTCTTCCCGACGGGAGAATCCTGCTCATCCAGCAGTACCGCCACGCCGCCCGGCAGTATCTATGGGAGTTGGTCGCCGGCCGCATCGATCCCGGCGAAACTCCCAAAGAGGCCGCGGCCCGCGAACTTATTGAGGAAACGGGTTATCGCGCAAAGCGTTTTCGCGTTTTCCTGGACGTTTTCCCGACCCCCGGCTTCCTGGAGGAACGCATGTTCATCCTCCTAGCAGAAGGCCTGACTGCCGGCGAAGCGGAACCAGAAGAGGATGAGAAAATAATTTCCCGTGTCTATAATCGCAAACAACTGGAAGTGATGATCCGCACCGGAAAACTTCGTGACGCGAAATCCATCGCCGGAATTCTATATTATTTCCGGTTTCTCTCCCCGCAAAAGCGCTAATCCCACCGGTCTTATTGAATCGTTTTTGTAGAAAGATAAACGTAAATTTATCTTTGTCACAAAACGTGCAATAAAAGAGGAATGTTCTATTGACTCGAACTTCGATTCTGGTACACTCCGCGCCATTCGAATCTTAAACGTCGTTAGGATTATTCGCCTGGCGGCGTGGTGCAAAATCTCGAAGTCCCTGTCAGGAGGGCAAGCGAAGTGCAAGGAACCGTGAAGTGGTTTAACAATTCCAAGGGATACGGCTTCATCGGGCGCGATGACGGCCCAGACGTTTTCGTACACTATTCCGCCATCGCTGGCGATGGCTATCGCACCTTGCAGGAAGGAGACCCGGTCGAATTCGAAATTGTTCAGGGACCGAAAGGCCCCCAGGCGGCCAACGTCTCAAAAGCCGGTGGTTGAAGGAGTAAGCACTCATTTGGCCGGCAGGCGCGCCCAACTGCCGGCCTCTTTTAATTTAGAGACGATCCGGGCGAGACGACATTGCATCAATGGGGCGCATCGATTTCGCTGGCTCTGCTCGATAAATTGTGGGATGGCTGGGTATGGCGGCGCCAATGCCGGCGCCACCCGCCAACCCAACCACCGCGGCGATAGCGACCTCGGCGCCGCGCCCGATACCACATAGGTTGAACGAACCATTCGAACTGGAACATCTCGATGCTGCTGCGCCGATTCCCGCGCCTGCGCCCGCAGCGACGACTCCGAGGATCGCAGCGTTGCGGAGCCGATGGCTCTTCTCGAGCCGTGTCACGCGCGCGACGTTTTCTTTGCGAATGCCGATGTCGTTTGATCCTTCGCGCAACTGAATCGCTTCCTCGGTGACCGTTGAGAAAGTACCGACGTGCTTCTTCAGGCCAGTCTCAATCAGCTCAATCTTCTCACCAGAGCGAAGACCGTATAGCACCTTCCAATTGTCCCTATTGTTCTGGGCACGCAGTGAGCACGGAATCAGAATCAGAAAACACACCAACGCAGCATTGCGCATTTTCATACCTCGCTCCTTTTTATAGACACAGAGTTACCTGAGACTCCCTTGGTGTGACATCGAAAACGGCAAACGTTGTGCGTGCCGGCAAACCGGTCTTCAGTTCTGATTTTCATGGGCTTCCGTATTGTTGCTCCTATCCGAGTTCAGCACGAATTTCTTCGCCATCGAGAACTCCGGGGGAACAACGTCGCGTGCCGCGCCAGGCGGTGCAAATGGGATGAATGACAGGATTGGCGCGCTTCCCGCTGCCTGAGAGCTGGCCACGAAACGTTGCTTCGGCTGATCCCATCGCAAGGAGAGCAAGATTTCCTGACCCTCAGCGACAATTCCTAGAGAGGTTTTCCCGACGAATGTTCCATCCGCCTGAAGAAGAATCGATACAACGAACTCCTTCGAGCCGGCGACTCTCTCGAGAATCAGGAAGGCTTGCACTTCCAGTCGATGACTTGCGCCGCTATCACTCAACGCAAACTCCTTGCGCGGTGGACTTGGGATAATGGGCGGTTGCGGCTATAAGCATTCCGCTGTTCGCTGCAAACGCCCAAAATCTCACCCATCGCGACGACAAAATGCCTCTACTGAAGCGTTACAAGGACCTGGATTACGCCGGTCCCTTCGGGCAAGGGCTCCAGAGCTTTACCGGCCGCTGCACCCAACATTCGACTGCGGTCGGGGCCCAGGTTAGGTTGTAGAGAGCGTCAGAACTCCGTTCTCCCCCGCCGACATTCTTCTCAATCACTGAATCAAACATCTCAAGATCGGAACCGTGGTTCACAAAGAGGCCGGGATTGCCGACCTGTATGTTCAGGCCAATGAACAATACAAGGCGAGAACCGAACAGTTGAATAGTGATTTGACCGGGATTGGCTGCGTTCGTGATCACTGGGCTGCTGCCTGGGGCGGCCTGGATGATGAAGCTATTCTGGTCACGAATGAAGAGGTTCTCAGTACACGTGCCCCTTACCGTAATCGAGTTCGGGCCCGCATTGTTGGTGATTGCGCTTAGGGCCCCCGTAATGCTGGGATAGGCGCCCGGTCCACCGCCCGGACAAATTACTGTTAAGTTGGCCGCTGATGCAGAGCTGACTGCGAGCGGTACCGATGCAACCAACATGGCGCAGAACACGAGGCCTTGTAAAACCCTCGCGGATGCGTTGGAATTGGTCATTGTCGCCTCCTCATAGCGGGAAAAGACTAGTTGCTGAATGGAACTGATTACTGGAATCTTGGGATTGCACGGTTTTTCCTCCTTCAATGAATGTTGACGGTCGCGCTTGGTGGCCGGTCATGGAATCGGTCGGCCGCTTTCTTGTGAAGCCTATGGGGCATTCCCGGGCAGGGCAAGCGACAAGGAGCGACAATCGCGCGGGTTGGAGAAGTGTCGTTCCTTGACGCTGCCTGGGAAGCCAGGTCAAGCCTCGCACCGGGCGTGTTGCGGAATGCAATCTTAGGTACTACAGTTCTACAAACAAGTGACCTAAGACTACCCGCCAGAAAACCCTGAGCCTCTTTTTTGGAGGGGGTACATGGCCCTGAGACATCATCGCTCCATGCAACCGAAGGACGTTTGGGAAGGCGTTGAAATCGTGAGGGCGCACCCTCTGCTCGGTCCGCAATATGGAAGCGGCGTTAGGGATTTGCGATCTGTTTGGATGAGCCTGTTGGGGCGCGAGGCTTTTCGCGGTTTCGTATTTGAGGATGCGGCAGATTCCCAGGTTCAAAGGGTAGGAGTCGGTGTGAGCGTCTTCGTTTCGGACAAGTTTCTCATCGACATGAAAACACAGAGGTTCTCCTGGAACGGACCCGTACTCACCAAGCGCTCCTGCGCGGCGATTCCCCGTTGCTTTCAGACAAGCAGGTGCGCCACGCCAACGCCAATGGTGGGCTGAATCTCGTGACCAAGGTCGGTGCCCTCGCAGCGGACCACTTGCAGTCTGTGGAGGGTTTGGCGGCAATGATTACTTCGTTTGTCGAGGTGCACCGGGGTTTTCTGCTGAAGGAAATCACCGCACATGCAATGACCTTCGAGAATCTGAAGGGTGCAATTCGCAGCGGAGGGTTGTTTTTCAGTCCCGTTGATGGCCGCTATGTTGAATCCCTGGATACGCCGCTGCCCGAAGTTTTCGCTGCGCCTCATCACGTTGGCCTGACGTGGGAATTGGCGATGACCCACGTCGGTACGTGGATAGGTTCCCTTTTCGTCTACCCGTCTCCGCAATTCGGCTTCCGTCCTAGTGAGCAACGCCTGATGCTTGCCGCGCTGCAAAGCGGAACAGACGAGGATTTTGCCGCCGCGCTCGGGATTTCGCTCTCTGCCGTGAAGAAGACCTGGCGGTCGATTTACGATCGCGTGACACCTCTCAGCCCCGGTCTCATTCCCGATAGGGTTCCAGAAGAATTAAACTCGGAACGCGGCAAAGTGAAGAAGCAGCGGCTGCTCGCCTACCTGCGAGAGTATCTGCAAGAACTTCGTCCGGTGGCAGCCTAGTCAGACTAGGCGGGGCGAATCTGGGCCCTTCACCTTTCTTGGAGCGAGGGATGGCTCTATAATCTCCTGGCATGGACAACAAACAGATCGCCCGCATTCTCCGTGAAACTGCGCAACTTCTGGAAATTGATGGCGCCATTATCGGCCGATATCGCAGCTACGAAAAGGCCGCGGAACTGATCGACGGCCTGCCCGAATCCATCGAACAACTCGCGAAGGAGCCGGAAAAGCTCAAAGAACTACCGGGAATCGGCGACCGCATGGTCGAGCACCTACAGGAAATCGTAAAGACCGGCGACTATGCGCTGCGCAAGAAGCTGCTGAAAAAATACCCGGTGACGATTCTGGATCTGCTGCAACTCCAGTCTCTTGGGCCGAAGAAGGTCGCCTTCCTGTGGTCCAATTTTAAAGCCGGCACGGTCGCCGACGTGGAGAGAATCGCGAAAGAGGGCAAACTGCGCGACCTCCCCGGCTTTGGCGAAAAGAGCGAACAAAATATCCTCAAAGCGGTGGCAGTCTTCAAGAAATCCAGCGGACGATTTCATGTAAATACCGCCGAAGCCGCGGCGGCCGCGGTTGTTTCACACATTGAAAAGGCAGGAAAGGCCGTCGAATCCGTCACGCCCGCCGGCTCGCTGCGGCGAGGCAAAGAGACCGTTGGCGATCTCGACCTTCTTGTCACCCTCGCGGATGGCCACACCTCGCAGAAGCACGTGGACGCGCTCGCCCAGCACATCCTTGCATTTCCCGGCATCGATCAAACGCTGGCACACGGAGAAAACAAGGTCAGCTTCACGCTGGAGAACGGATTGCAGGTCGACGTTCGAATGCTCGAAAAAGAAAACTTCGGCGCTGCCCTGCTTTATTTTACGGGGTCAAAAGAGCACAACGTGGCCCTCCGTGGCCGCGCCAACGATATGGGACTAACCCTCAATGAATACGCGTTGGCGACATTGAAGGGTGAAAAGCGCGTTGCCGGGCGCAGCGAAGAAGAGATCTATTCGAAACTCAAGCTGGACTTCATCCCGTCCGAGTTGCGCGAAAATACCGGCGAAATCGCCGCCGCCGAAAATCACAAACTGCCGCATCTGCTTACCCTGAAAGACATGAAGGGTGACCTCCAGATGCATAGCACGGCGAGCGACGGAAAGAACTCGATTGAAGAAATGGCTGAAGCGGCGCGCGAACTCGGCCACCAGTACATTGCCATCACCGACCATTCGAAAGCCGTCACGGTCGCCAACGGCCTGGACGAAAAGGAGATGGCCGCACACATCAAGAAAATTCATGCTGCCAACGACAAAGACCTGGGCATCCGCGTTCTGGCAGGGGCGGAAGTGGACATCCTCAAGGACGGAGCGCTCGACTACTCCGATGATATTCTCGCGCAGCTCGATGTGGTGGTCTGCTCGATCCATTCTTATTTCAACCTCGACCGCGCCGCCATGACGGAGCGCATGCTTGCGGCCATCGAAAACCCCTACACGCAGATCATCGCGCACCCCACCGGACGGCTGCTGCTTCGGCGCGATCCCATCGATTACGATATGGAAAAGGTGGTGGAGGGGTGCGCAAAACACGGCGTCGCCATGGAATGCAATTCCTATCCGGACCGCCTCGACCTGAAAGACGTCTATCTCCGCATGTGCAAGGAGCGCGGCGTCAAGGTGGTGATCTCGACCGACTCCCACAACACCGCCAACCTCTCTTTTATTCGCTACGGCGTCACCATGGCCCGCCGCGGCTGGCTCGAGAAAAAGGATGTCATCAATACCCTGCCGACTACTGAATTCCTGGCTGCGCTACGCCCGAAATCAGGCTCTCCCACGCGGATTGCGGGAAAGAGGCACGAAGCAAGACGCGGCTGAGACGGAGCTGGCGTCCACGCTACCGGTGGAGCTTGCCCATCCTGCACAAATGTGCCCCGCGCGTCGGGCGTGGTTTACGCGGCATAGTTTATGGGGAGTGATGTTTCCTTGCGTGGCCTGCAACGGTATAATTCCCCGGCCCCGCTGAAAAGAGTTAGAGGCCCATCATGCAACGGCGAACACCCTTCCTCGTGGTCGTTATTCTTGTGATCCCCATGTTGGCTGCCTGCGGCAGCAGTACGCATGTTGCCCCGCCCGGTTCCCTTTTCACGAGCACACCGGGGACCCAGGCGGCCGAGGGTGTCGCTTACACGTATCAGATTGCAGCGACCGACCCGGGAGGAACCGCGGTCAGCTTTGTGCTAACCACTGCCCCTGCTGGCGCGGTATTGAGTGACAACACGATTACCTGGACGCCCACGCCTGCCCAATCGCGGGTCGCGAACAAATTCCGCGTTACCGCAACCGCTGCCGCGGGCGACGTCAGCACCCTGTCGTGGGCCGTTACCCCCAGTGGCACCGTTCATTTGAGCTGGATCGACACCTATTGGAAAGCCAGCGGTCCCCTCACGGTTCCGTTCGACTGGACGCAGAACGTTGGACCAGCCGCTGAGGTGGCCGCACTCCCGTTCCGCAAGCAGACAGCTCCATTCTGGTGCTAAAAGGATCCGGCAAAGCTGATGGTACTTTCAGCATCCCGAATGTGCCCGGAGGCTTCTATTGGCTGCGCATGGCGCCGCTGGCGACCTACTGGACGAGCAGCAGCACGTTTGATTTTGGCCACGATGTGATTGGTTCTCCCCTGCGTGCCACGAGCGGCCTCCAGAACACAAGCTTCAATATCAGTGCTTCAGGACTCGATCCATTACTGACAGAGGATTGGTTCGGGTTCCTAACAGACCAGCAGCTGCTCGATATTGAATTCCCTCGGATGGTCCCCGCGGGCTCGACGACCGTTGACGTGTCGGCAATCTTTAGTTCGAATATCGACCTTTCGCAGGCCAGCACGGGCTTTCTGATGCAATTTGAGCCCGTGTTCCTGGGTTCTCTGAACGGGCTCGCGTTGGGACCTGAGCTCACGCTGTCCAATCTTTCCGTGCAGGATGGGGCAACAAATTCCATTACGGGAGCCCTCAATGCCTCCCCAATGTCTTCCTTTGCAGACTCCATTACTATAACGGATCTTCGTGGGCACCTTTGTTCAATAATGCCGGGCCCGCTGCTGCCAACCCCATTGGGTCTGTTTTGACTGTTTCCGCCCAGCCTTTTGCAACCGGCCGATATGCCTCCGGAATGAATTCTTTCTTGGGACCAGACTTGCCCTTGTTCTCCTCGGCGTCGCACGGCATCAGCTTTGGTTCGCCGAGCAGAGCAGTGACCAGTTGTGCCAATTCCTCCGACACGCTATTTACATTGCCCGCGGCTTCTCAGCCGCCGATCCTCACCGACCAGAATTTCGGCACCCTTCAGTATGGTGATCCGTTTCCTCCCGCCTGGCTGCGGATTTTTTCGTTTTGCCAAAAAGCTTCGTTGCAGATCCCGATTCCCAACTCCGGTGTCACCGTTCCGTTCCTTCTCGTGGACGGAGAGAGCACCGCCCTGCCAACCGGGCCTGTGGCGCCATTGGTTTCCGCGGTGCGGATCCGACGATCAACGGCGCCAGTCTCTCCGTGCCAAGGACGATCAATTCCACGGCGATCACCTTGAGTTGGTCCCCGCCAAGCAGCGGGACGCCGTCCAGCTATGCGGTGCAACTCTTCGTGCTCGGAACACTGCCGGATGGCAGCATGTTCTATTTCCCTTCCGAAAAGTTCAGCACTGCTCAGACGTCCATGACCCCGCCCATCACGCTACAGGAGGGCCGGATTTTTGTCCTGTTGGTGACTGCGCAAGTCGATGGGCTGGCGAGCGTAGAGTCTAGCCCAAATCGCTCCGGTCTTCCCATCGCGTACGCAAGCTTTGTCTCTGCTCCAGTGACCATAGCCTCGCCTGGCGTTGGGCTGGTCATCCAAGGCGATGCCTCTTCTGCCGAACGGATACTCACTCCCCCAAGCTATTAGCAATCCACCTCCTATTTGGCACCTTGAAGTTCAGCGACCTCAGTAGCCGCTGAGGAGGCAGTTCGACTAGGTTATGGGGAACCTTTCGTTCCGGACCGTCGTATATAGTGTTAGAACGGCATCTTACGGAGGGTATTAGACATGAACCCACTTTCCCGCCGCTCGGTGGGCATTCGGTTGGGAATTTCCAGCATAGCCCTTTTGGCTGCTTCCGCGGTCGCGGCCCGCGCCGAAGAAGTCACCAAGTCTTTTGCCGTGTCTGGACGGGCCAACGTGCGCGTGGAAACCAATGACGGCAGCGTGCGGGTTACCTCCGGTGATTCGAAACAGGTGGAATTTCGCGTTGAATACCAGGGCTACGAGTTGGGAAAGAATCTGCGCGTCGACGCTCACCAGGACGGCGACAAGGTCGAGTTGGCGGCCCGCGTCACCGGCCACTGGGGCTTCTCTTTTGCCCACAATTCGCGGGGTCTTCACATTGAAGTCCGCATGCCTCGCGAAGCCGATCTCCAGGTGGAAACTGGCGACGGGTCCGTACAGGCCGAATCCATCAATGGCACGGTGAACGTTCATACCGGCGATGGGTCGGTAAAGGCCAACTCGCTGAACGGCACGATCGACCTCCACACCAACGACGGCAGCATTACCGTTGAGAACCTCAAAGGGGACATGCGCCTCCGCACGGGAGATGGATCGATTGAGGCCCGTGATCTCGATGGCAAGGTGGAGGCCGACTCGGGCGATGGTCATATCCGCATCGCCGGCCGTTTCGATGCACTCAACGTCAAGACGGGCGATGGCAGCGTGGACACGCGCGTTCTGCCAGGTTCCAAGATGGTTTCGAGCTGGACGATTCGAACCGGCGACGGCAGCGTGGATCTGGTGCTCCCGTCCGATTTCCAGACGAATATCGACGCCAGCACCGGCGACGGCCACATCAGCCTGGGTATCCCGGTTACCGTCGAGGGAACATTCAAGAATTCGGAAATGCACGGCAAGATGAACGGCGGCGGGCAGGCCTTGACGATTCACACGGGTGATGGCTCGATCCGGCTGAGCAAAAGCTAAGGCGCGCCGCTCCGCGAAGGGGAAACAAGAGCAAGTTAGTCCGCTCTAGCTTCAGTACTCGGTTGCTGTCAAAGAGAGCCCTGCAGTGTCCGTCTTTGGCAACATCTCTGCACACTCGTGTCAATGCAACCCATTGAAAACAAACGCCGTACCTTTTTGGCGTCTGACATGCACTGCCCTTCCTGCTTCTTCAGGAGAATGTTGTGATAGTCCTAGCCCTGCTCGCCGCCCTGGTTGTTCTGGTAGCGGTTACGTTTATCAGTTCCATCGATTTCTCCGGCACTCGCCGCCACTGATTCTGGCGCTTGAGTGAGAATCAAAGCTCCCAAGTGGCAGTTATTCCATAAGAACTCTTCCTGCCGGAGCCTCTCGCACAGCGGAATCATAGCCTGGATATGGCCGACACGGACCCCAACTCTTAAAACTGCCCTAAGGCTCTCCAGAAGATTGGGGAAGCTGCGCAGGCCTCCCGGTCTTGAAGGCCATTTATCCCTCACCTATTGCGCGTCGCAGCCGGTTCGCGATATTACTTCTTGCCATGACGAACACAACCCTGTCCCGCATCTTTCTCACCGTTGTTTCCTTTTTGCTTTTCTTGTGGCTGGCCTCCGACTCTTTTGCGCAAGCTAAGCCCGACGCGGGCTGGCCCAACTACGGCAACGATGGCGGCGGCACGCGCTACTCCCCGGCAACGCAGATCGACCGCACAAATGTTACGCAACTCAAAGCCGCGTGGACCTATCGCACCGGGGCACTGCCGCATGATGAGGAACTCGACAAGAAAGCTGCGTTTGAGGCTACGCCCATCCTCGCTAACGGAGAACTCCTTCTGAGCACTCCATACGATCACGTGATCGCATTGAATCCGGAGACTGGCGCGAAGCTTTGGGAATTTGCCCCCAAGCTTGAGCTGCCCTACGGCTCTTCGGAAGTCACCTCGCGCGGGGTATCTGTCTGGCGAGAAACGCGTGCCAAGGCTGGTAAACCGTGCGCCCTGCGGATTTTCGTCGGGACACTTGACGCACGTTTGATCGCCTTGGACGGTGCTACCGGAAAGCCCTGCTCCGACTTTGGATCGGACGGCGAGCTCGACCTCACGGGCGGCGTCAAACTGCGCGACCCCGGTGACTATCAGGTCACGTCCGCCCCTGCCATTTTCAAGGATCTTGTGATTACCGGATCTTCGATCGGGGACAACCGGGCGGTGACGCTGGAGCGCGGCATCGTTCGCGCTTTTGACGCGCGAAGCGGGAAACTCCGTTGGACATGGGATCCCATCCCCTGGACGCTGAAAACGGAGCCGCGGACCGGCGCTGGCAATGCGTGGTCCACGATTTCGGTGGATGCCGAACGCGACATTGTTTTCATTCCAACGGGGAGCGCGAGCCCGGATTATTTCGGGGGCTTCCGGAAGGGCGACAACAAGTGGGCGAATTCGGTGGTGGCCTTGCGCGCGAGCACTGGTGAATTCGTGTGGGGATTTCAGGTGGTGCATCACGACATCTGGGATTATGACGTAGCGTCGCAACCGGCGCTGTTCGCGTGGAAAGACGGGACGCCGGCGATCGCCATCACGACGAAGATGGGGCGAGTGTTCGTCCTGAACCGGCTGACGGGAGCGCCGCTCCTGCCCGTCGAGGAGCGCCCAGTCCCGAAGAGCGATATTGCTGGCGAGGAGTCCTGGCCGACGCAGCCCGCTCCGACCATTTCCGTGGTTCCGGAGAGATTGTCGCCCGAGGATGCCTGGGGGAAGGATGCGCAGGAGAAGCAATGGTGCGCGGACAAAATCAAGGCCGCGCAATCCGGAGAGATTTTCACCCCGCCGAGTCTGCAGGGCACGCTGGTCTTCCCCAGCAACGTCGGCGGAGTGAACTGGGGCAGCGCCGCGTACGATCCTCACAGCCATCTGCTTTTCATGGACACCAACCGCCTTGCTATTTTCGTGAAACTAATTCCCCGCGCAGAGTTTGAAGACGCCCGCAAGAACGCCAGCGATTCAGACCGGCTCCACGGGGAATTTGCGCGGCAGGCCGGCGCACCGTACGGCGTGTTTCGAACGCCGCTTCTCGCGCCGAGCGGACTTCCGTGCAACGCGCCGCCCTGGGGCACCGTCGCCGCCGTCGATCTTTTCTCGGGGGAAAAAGTCTGGGACGTCCCGCTGGGAAGCTGGATTCCGGGCATGAATACCGGAACCATCACTCTCGGCGGACCAATGGTTAGCGCAGGCGGCCTCGTGTTCACTGCCGCTGCCATGGACAATTATCTGCGCGCCTTCGATTCCGAAACTGGCAAGGAGCTCTGGAAGTTTGAACTTCCGGCTGGCGGCCAAGCCACTCCCATGACCTACACCCTCAAAGGCAAGCAGTTCCTGGTCGTCGCCGCGGGCGGCCACGGCAAACTGGGCACGAAGCAAGGCGACTACGTAATCGCCTTCACGCTTCCTTAGAGGAATCGAACGAGCGAAACCTTTTCCTCACTCTTGCGTAACTACAGATACCCAAATGAAAATCACCGCTGAGCAAGTGCCCGCGCTCAACAATCAAAGGCAATCCTTCTTCGCGGATGGCATGCTCCTCGTCCTATTTCTCGCCATCGCGAATTTGCTGCTGCATCTCTACTTCAACAGTCAGTATGGTTACTTCCGCGATGAATTCGATTACATGGCCTGCGGGGACCATCTCGCCTGGGGCTACGTTGATCAACCTCCCCTCGTGCCGTTCCTCATAAGGATCTCCCGGCTCCTTCTGGGTGACTCGCTTCGGAGCATTCGAATCATACCGGCGCTGGCAACCTCGGCTGCCGTCATTTTGACGGCCATGATCGCTCGAGATCTCGGTGGCCGGCGTTTCGCGGTTGTGCTTTCCGCGTTGGCGTTCATCGCTGTGCCCATGTATCTCAACGACGGCAGCGTCATGACCACCAACTGCCTCGAGCCATTGCTGTGGATGGGCTGCGTTTATTTCGCAATCCTGGCGATCAAGCGCGACGACCCCCGCTATTGGCTGTGGTTCGGGGTCGTGGCGGGCATCGGTCTTGAAGAGAAATACTCGATTGCCGTACTTGGGTTCAGCATCGTTGCGGGCCTCTTGCTGACCGAGCGGCGCCACGTCTTTACCAGGAAATGGATCTGGTTCGGCGGCGCGCTCGCTTTTCTGGTTTTTCTTCCGAATCTTCTTTGGAATGTTCAGAATCACTGGCCCTTTATGGAACTCATGCACAACATCAAGGCCGACGGCCGCGATGTTGTGCTTTCTCCTGCGGCGTTCTTCGCCCAGCAGGTTCTCATCGCTCACCCGATCCTCGCGCCGATCTGGATCACTGGTGTGCTCGCTTTTCTTTTCTCCGCCCGTCTGAAGCCATACCGGTTCCTCGGCTGGTGTTATCTGTCCGCGTTCACCGTATTCGCCGTTCTCAAAGGCAAAAACTACTATCTCGCGCCAATCTATCCAGTCTTCCTGGCAGCCGGAGCGGTGGTGATCGAGGGTTTCATCGCGCGATCGCGTCAAGTCTGGCTGAAGCCCGCGCTCGTAGTGTTGATTCTCGCAGGAGGAGCCTGGCTTGCACCGGTTGTCATGCCGGTGCTCCCCATTGATAAATTCATTTTCTACATGGATCACCTGCCTTTCAAAGTGCCTCGCAGCGAGCATAGCCACATGCGCGCCATCCTCCCGCAACATTTCGCCGATGAATTCGGATGGGGTGAGATAATGGCCACCGTAAATCAGGCTTACAACCGGCTCTCTCCCGAAGAACGGCCGGGCTGCGGTATTTTCGCGCAGAACTACGGGCAGGCTGGCGCCATTGATTTCTTTGGCCGCCGCTATGGGCTGCCACCCGCCCTCAGCGGCCACCAAACTTATTTTCTGTGGGGCCCGCGCGGCTATTCGGGAAATTGTCTGATCGTTCTTGACGATTCCAGGGAAGTTCTGGAACGCGAATTCGAGCACGTCGAATACGTGGGCAGGTCCTCCGACAACCCCTATGCGATTGAGCGCGAGATCCCCGTCTTCATTTGCCGTGGCGCAAAATTCGGTTCCCTTGCCGGGATCTGGCTGCGATTGAAGAGATGGCGCTAGGAATCCTTCGCGACCCGCCGGGCCGGCGAGTCGGATCCTTCAGCCAGGCCGAAAAGAAACGTCCTCGTTTGGCCGCCCGCTTCGGGGGCATGCCTTCTTCTTGATATACAATCGTGACCGTGAAAAATGACTGAGAGAAGAGACCCTGGCCGTGGCCTGCGTCTCATCGCCGCCTTCAAACTCTTAAAAGGCTTGGCGCTGTTCGCACTGGGCATTGGCGCGCTCAGACTTCTTCACAAGGACGTCGATGCCGTGGTCGAGCACTGGATCAACATTTTCCAGGTTGATCCGCACAGTCACTACATTCAGCTGCTTCTCGCGAAGTTGTCGATGGTGGATGACCGGAGATTGAAACAACTCAGCGCAGGCACGTTCTTTTATTCAGCCATTTTTCTGACTGAAGGCGTCGGCCTAGCACTGGGCAAGCGCTGGGCCGAGTATCTTACGATCGTCACGACTGCTTCCTTGCTGCCGCTCGAAGTGTACGAACTCGCCAAAAACGCCAGCATTGGCAAAGGACTCGCACTAGTGATCAATCTCGCCGTGGTTGCCTATCTGATCCGCGAGCTTCGCCGCTTTCCAAAGCGATCTTAACGGCTCCGCACGATTTTCAGGCGAGCACTGGACGTGCGGAGTGTGCCGCAAAGACACCACGACGACTCGAAAATGACTGATTGCGAATGCAGTGCGAGAAGTTCGGCTTGGCGGCCAAATGCTACGGTATCGTCAGGCTGTACCCTTCACGCACGGCCGTGGCGCTCTCCTTGCCTTGATGGCGGTAAACAACGATCAAAATCTTGTCCGCGCCGATGGCTGGATCTCCACCCAAGGCGCTGTTGGTGACGACGAAACTCAGAACGCCTTCACGAATTCTGCTCCGAAGGACATCCGTCACGTTCACGGTCCTTCCCTGCACGCCGTAGTAACCGCCGATGATTTTGAGGCTGTTCCAGTCATCCCGATCTCGGTCGCTGTAATGCGCAGGGCGGGCATCCCGATCGTGGTCGACATTGTTCGCGGGGTGGTCGTCCCGATCGCGGTTGCCGTAGTTCGCAGGGTGATCGTCCCGATCATCACGGCGAACAGTGAACATACGGGCTTCAACGAAGCCGCTCTCTTTGTAGTTGAATTCGCGTTCCTCATTCCTGCGATTTCTGGCGAAGATGCGCAGCGACTTGTCTCTCCCGACGGCAGGATCCCCGCCCATGGTTTGATTATTCACCGCTACTCTGCCATTCACGCCGCCGCGCTCGATGAGGTCTTTTAGAATATCGCTGACGTCACTCCGCTGATTCTTGAAACCGTAATCAGCGCGCAGGATCTTCCATCCTTCCTCTTGGGCGCCCACTCCAGCAGTAAAAAGAGTGGCGCCAATAGCGAAGATGACCATGGCGATGACGAACAGAACATATCGATTCACAAGCTTCATTCGAGGCTCCTCTAGGGCGCAAGCCCTGTGCATCACTTGTCTAACTTTAACTCTGGTGGCGGCACCTGGTAATAACTAATCGAGGCGGGATTGTCCTGAACGTCTACATCAGGCGAATGGCTTTCTTGCGAGTCGTGCCACCGCTTCAAGCTGATAGCGCACTGAAATTTTCCCGCTCCGATTTGCAAATCCCGAGGTCTTCCCTCATCATTACTAGTTTGTTTGGGGACGCGGCACGCTTCCGCTGCGGCAATTCTTTTTCTAGCTGCATTTTTTCTGTCGGTCGTATTGTGATCGTTCAATAAAAGGAGCGGCATGGAAAAGCCTTCCAAAATAGCGTCTGCCAAGGGAAAACTCGGCGTGCTGCTTCCGGGCCTGGGGGCTGTCAGCACGACCTTCATGGCCGGAGTCGAGCTCGTCCGCAAAGGCAAGGCGCAGCCCGTGGGATCGCTCACGCAGATGGGCACCATTCGGCTGGGCAAGCGCACCGACGCACGCTCGCCGCTCATCAGGAAATTCGTTCCTCTTGCCGAGCTGAAGGACCTCACCTTTGGCGGGTGGGACATTTTCAAGGACAACGCTTACCAGTCCGCGGCGAATGCGGGCGTCCTGAATCCTCAGGACCTGGAAAAGGTGAAGCCCTTTCTCTCCACCATCAAGCCCATGAAGGCCGCGTTCGATCACGATTTCGTGAAGCTGATCGATGGACCGAACATCAAGAAAGGCAAGAACAAGTACGAACTGGCTCTGCAGATCAAGGAAGACATCGCCAACTTCCGCAAGACTTCGCGCGCTTCGCGGCTGGTGACCTGCTGGTGCGGTTCAACCGAATCCTTCGTAAAGCCCGAAGAGGTGCACTCCACTCCGGAAAAGTTCATCGAGGCGATGAAGTCCAATCACCCGGCGATAGCGCCCTCCATGCTGTACGCCTGGGCCTCGGTGACCAGTGGCGTGCCGTTTGCTAACGGCGCACCGAACCTGACCGTAGATATCCCCGCGATTCAGAAGCTCGCGCACGACCACAACGTGGCTATCTGCGGAAAAGATTTCAAGACGGGTCAGACGCTGATGAAGACCATCCTCGCACCGGGCTTCAAGGCGCGCATGCTGGGGCTGGAAGGCTGGTTCTCCACAAACATTCTCGGGAACCGCGACGGCGAAGTTCTGGAGGACCCTGGCTCATTCAAGACCAAGGAAGAGTCCAAGCTCAGCGTGCTGGAATATATTCTCCAGCCGCAGTTGTACCCGCAGTTGTACGGCAAGATGTGCCACAAGGTGCGCATCAACTACTATCCGCCGCGCGGCGACAACAAAGAAGGCTGGGACAACATCGACATTTTCGGCTGGCTCGGCTATCCGATGCAGATCAAGGTGGACTTCCTCTGCCGCGATTCCATTCTGGCCGCGCCGCTCGTGCTCGATCTCGTCCTGTTCCTGGACCTGGCGCAGCGCTCGGGAATGCGCGGCATCCAGGAGTGGCTCAGTTTTTACTTCAAGTCGCCGATGACTGCGCTGGGGCTGTACCCCGAGCACGATCTCTTCATTCAGTCCATGAAGCTGAAGAACACGCTTCGCTGGATGAAGGGCGAGGAGCTCATCACCCACCTCGGGCAAGAGTATTACGACTAGATCGAGCTAGCCGGCGTGGGTGGCAGCGGATTTTGCATCGACGGCATCCAGCACACGGGAGGAATAGACCAGCGCGGCGCCTGCGTTCATTGCGACAGCGACTCCGAGCGCTTCGCTGATTTCTTCCTTTGTGGCGCCGGCTTTCAGCGCTGCGTCAGTGTGCACAACGATGCAGCCGTCGCAGCGAGTTGTCACCGCTACGGCCAGCGAAATGAGCTGCCGCGTTTTTTCGCCGAGCTTGCTCGTCTTGGAATTGGCAGCGCTGAGCGTTTGGTAGCCGCGAACCGTGTCGGGCGAGACCTTCATCAGGTCTCCGATGCGGGCGCCGACTTCCTTATGGTATTGATTCCAGTCCATCATCATGATTTTTTCTCCTGTTTTATGAAGCGAGAATCGCGCGCGATTATACTCCAGGGTTGTGCGAGTGTGATATCTTCTCCAATTCACCCGAGCTTGCCGCGTTGTACGGCGGTTGTGTTGCGGCGCGGCGCAATCCTTTCCTCGTGCGCCAGTAGAGCAGTCGAACTTATACCAAGGAGCCGTATTCATGAAGACTTCGTATAACGGGAAGGCCATTCCCTCCGAAGGCGAGCCGATCGGTTACAGCGGCGGCGAACTGCAAGTGCCGGACACGCCGATTATTCCGTTCATCGAAGGGGATGGAACGGGGCGCGACATCTGGAAAGCGTCAAGGCGAGTGTTCGACGCGGCGGTGGAGCACGCGTATGGCGGGAAGCGGCGGGTGGCGTGGTTCGAAGTCTTCGCCGGCGAGAAGGCCTTCAATGCCTTCAAGGAGTGGCTGCCGGGTGATACCGTCGACGCTATCCGTGATTTTCGAGTGGCCATCAAGGGACCGCTGACGACTCCTGTGGGCGGAGGTATTCGTTCGCTGAACGTGGCGCTGCGGCAGATTCTGGATCTCTATTCTTGCGAGCGGCCGGTCCGCTATTTTACGGGCGTTCCTTCGCCGGTGCGCGAGCCGGAGAAAATGAATGTATTCATCTTCCGGGAGAATACCGAGGATGTGTACATCGGGATCGAGTGGAAATCCGGCTCGCCCGAAGCGAAGAAGCTGCTGGAATTCTTGAACAACGAGATGTTGAAGGATGGAAAAAAGCAGATTCGCTGGGATTCCGGCGTGGGTATCAAGCCGATTTCCCCCGCGGGAACGAAACGGCTGGTGCGGCGGGCCATCAAGTACGCGCTGGCGAACAAGCGCAAGAGCGTGACGCTGGTGCACAAGGGCAACATCCAAAAGTTTACCGAGGGCGCATTTCGCGACTGGGGCTACGACTTGGCGCGCGAAGAGTTTCGCGCGCAGACGATCACCGAACGCGAGAGCTGGATTATCGACAACATCGACAAGAATGCGGCGCTTACGGTGGAACAGAATGCGGCGCTGATCGAGCCGGGACTCGAGCAGGCCACGGACGCGTTCAAGAAGACGGTCTACGACGAAGTGAAGCAGACGATCGACGCGATTTACGCCACTCACGGCAAGGGAAACTGGAAGCAGAAGCTGATGATCAACGACCGCATCGCGGATTCCGTCTTTCAGCAGGTGCTGTTGCGGCCGGATGAATACAGCGTCCTGGCGACATCCAATTTGAATGGGGATTATTTGTCGGATGCGTGCGCGGCGCAGGTGGGCGGGCTGGGCATGGCGCCGGGATCAAATATTGGAGATGGATTTGGCGTTTTTGAAGCGACTCACGGCACGGCGCCGAAGTATGCGGACAAGGATGTAATCAATCCAAGTTCCGTGATGCTCTCGGGCGCGATGATGTTTGAGTTCCTGGGCTGGAAGGAAGCGGCCACGCTAATCGAGGACGGCGTCGCGCGCACGATTCAGCAGAAGCGGGTAACCTACGATCTCGAGCGGCTCATGCCTGGCGCGGCCAAGGTGGGCACGTCGGCGTTTGCATCAGCAATTATTGAGAATATGAAGGAGGCTGCTGTGGCTCGCTAGTTAGAAAAATATTCTAACGCAGAAACGCAGAGAGCGCAGAGCATTATCGGAGAAGAATTTTATTGAAGACGAGGAGCGGCATGAGCAGAAAAAAGGTGACGGTAGTGGGAGGCGGTTTTGTGGGATCGACCACGGCGCAGCGAATTGTGGATCTGGAACTGGCCGACGTTGTGCTGACGGACATTTTGGACGGACCGCCCGCTGGCAAAGCGTTGGACATGATGGAGTCCGGGCCGATCACGCGGACGGATTCGCGTGCAACCGGCGTTTCCACGGCGACCGGCGATTATTCCGCGACGGCAGGAAGCGACGTGGTCGTGATCACTGCGGGGTTTCCGCGCAAGCCGGGAATGAGCCGCGACGATTTGCTGAAGGCCAACTACGACGTGGTGAAGGCCGTCGTCGAGCAGATCGTGAAGCATTCGCCGAATTGCATCATCATCGTGGTGACGAATCCGCTGGATGCCATGGCGCAGGCAGCGCTCAAGGTCAGCGGTTTCCCGAAACACCGCGTGCTCGGCATGGCGGGAGTGTTGGACTCAGCGCGCATGAGCACGTTTGTGGCAATGGAATGCAAGGTCAGCGTGGAAAACGTACACTCCTTTGTGCTCGGCGGTCATGGCGACGACATGGTGCCGCTGCCGCGGTATTCTACGGTGGCGGGAATTCCCCTCCCCGATCTGTTGCCCACGGAGCGCATTGACGCCATCGTGGAGCGCACGCGCAAGGGCGGCGCTGAGATCGTCAATTTGCTGAAGACCGGCTCGGCTTACTACGCGCCTTCTGCGGCAGCAGTGGAGATGGTGGAGGCCATTCTCAAGGATAAGAAAAAGATTCTGCCCTGCGCCGTCTACCTCGACGGGGAGTACGGAATCAAAGGGCTGTTCGTCGGCGTGCCCGTGAAGCTGGGCGCCAAGGGCGTCGAGGAAATCATTCAGATCAAACTTACGGCCGAAGAAAATGCCGCGTTGCTGAAATCCTCATCGTCGGTGCGGGAACTAGTGGCGGTGCTCGGACTATAGGTAACCGACCGCTGTCAATTTTCCTTACCAACCGAAGATCTTCCCCGCGCCGTATACCAAAGCCAGCGTAAATCCCGCGATCACCACCTCGCCGATGGCGCCGACCGCGAACGGACGGAGCCCCTGCTTGCGCATATCGCTGAAATTGGTACGCAGGCCGACCCCCGCAAAAGTGAGCAGAAACGCCCAGCGCGAAAGATTGGCGAGCGCTCCGACCTGCTCCTTGCTAAAGAAGTGATAGGTCGCAAGGACCGAAATCAGCAGGAAGCCTAGAACAAACTTCGGAAATTTCTGCCACAGGAATGCCGCCTTGTTCCCTACTGCCTGCGCCTGCCCTTTGCTGGCCCAGTAAATGGCGTAGCCGAGCACGACGAATCCGATCATGGCGTTGCGTGTGGACTTGACGAGCACGGCGAGTTTTCCGGCAGCGTCGGAGTACAGCGTCCCCGCGGCGGTAGCCTCCGCTGTATTGTCCACGCCGAGGCCGGCCCACAAGCCGTACACGCGGTCGCTCAGATGGAGGAAGTGTCCGATTACCGGAAACGTAAAAAGAGCCAGAGCGCCGAGGGCGAGAATCGCCGCGATGGAAAAGGAAGAATCTTCGTCGTCGGCTTCAATGGCCCCCTTTGTGGCGATGATGGCGCTCACGCCGCAGACCGCCGAGCCGACGGCAAGAAGCGTCGTGAGTTTGGGCTTGAGTCTGAACAGGCGGCCGAGAAAGGTCATGAACGCGAGAGAACCGGCGATTTCAATGGCCACGAGAACGAGGCTCACGCCGCCGAGTTTCAAAATGTCGCCGAGCAGAAAGCGCGCCCCGAGCAAAACGATGCCGGCTTTGAGCCAGAATTCGTAGGTGGCCACGCCCGTGTGGAAAATTTCCGGGACGCCCACGGTGTTGGAGATCACCAGCCCCAGAATGATGGCCCACAGCACATATTCAATATTCGGAAACGTCCAGTGATGCACCTTGGCGTAGGCGCCGACGTTTTGTTCTAGCAGTTTGCCCGCATAGCCGACGGCGGCAAGCAGCAGAACTCCGGGGATGACGTGCAGAAATCGCAGCGCCGGCTGCACCGGCTGAACCTGAGGAACCGTGATTACATCAGCCATGTTTCGTTATCTCCATTTTTCCAGGAATCTTCACCAAGGGATGTGCTTGAATACGCCGGTGCGGACCAGCAACGCCAAAAGAAAGGCCACCAGCACTGCCCAGGTGTCCAGCGACAACTTCCAGCGGCTTCCAGTCTTCCCTGCTTCCAGTTCTGCGCTCATGGCTATGCTCCTGACGATTTAGCTCACCGATGTTTGTTGCATATCCGGATCTTTCCGATTCGTGCCCCAGAACTGCGCACTGATTTCCGCGACGTCGCGTGACGCCACGCGGCCGACAATCAACAGGGCCGGAGCCGCGAGTTTTTGTTCGCTGGCCAGTCTGGCGACAGTGGACCAGCGCACTTGCTGTTGAGAACCAGTTGCCCGAGAGACGATCACGCACGGCAGGTCCGCCGGAAGCCCGCCTCCTAGCAGTCGCTCTGAAACCTCCGCATAATCTGCGCCGGGCATGTACAAAACCAGCGTGGTTGTGCTCGTGACGCAACCCCAATCCATCGAGCTGCCGTCGATTCCGCGCGAGAACGTAGTAAGTAGAATTTGCGAGGCCACCCGGCGATCGGTGAGCGAGATTCCCGCTGCCGCCGCGGCACCGAGTGCGGCGCTGATGCCCGGAACGATTTCATATTCAATTCCGGCTTTACGAAGGGCTTCGATTTCTTCTCCAGCGCGCCCAAAAATCGTTGGATCGCCGCCTTTCAGCCGGACAACTCCCGGGCGCGTCCGCCCATACGAAACCAGGAGCGCGTTGATTTCATCTTGGGTAAGGAGTTTGTGGCCAGCGCGCTTGCCCACGTTAATGATCTCGGCAGCGGGCGAAATCACCGCCAAAACAGCATCGCTGACCAGAGCATCGTGAAGGACAACGTCGGCACGAGCGAGCAGGCGTGCCGCTTTCAAGGTGAGTAGTTCGGGATCACCCGGTCCCGCACCAATGAGATAAACCTTGCCCATCATGCCACGCACTCGCCGCGGCCCAGCTTCAGGGAATAAGTCTCTGTGTCTCCCCAGTCTACGAAGATATCCTCGGAGGTGGCCGTCACCTCAGCCAAGGAGAGCAGGCGCTCTTTGATGGTCTTGTCCGGCGTGCGCGAGACCCACGCGGTAAATGTCTCGGCAGCCTGGCGGTCCTGCTGATAGAAACTCAGGAGCTCTCGAATAATCGCGGGAATGGGCCGGGCAGGCACAGCCATGATCTGGCGCG